>Ga0098060_1000514_pt1 | contig 17363 bp, 10 predicted proteins | sample 21_taG_FD_77063 | JGI IMG/M metagenome (GOLD analysis project Ga0098060, IMG submission 77063) | Marine viral communities from the Subarctic Pacific Ocean - 21_ETSP_OMZ_AT15319 metaG | ecosystem: Environmental > Aquatic > Marine > Oceanic | place: Pacific Ocean | collected 2015-01-19 | reverse complement strand
TGTAAGTATTCTGGATCGCGAATACCTGTATTTATTATGCTAGCAAGCATCTCAGGTTTTACTTCTACATCTTCGTAAATACCAGTTGCCTCGTTATAAACGCTAGCGTTAACATAGCCGTCTTCATCGTGCTTTGTGTATAACATAGAGATGTAATCATACTTAGCGTTTTTAGCTCTACTTAAAGCTTCGTTATATAATACTTTTTCGTCGAAAACATTATTATAAACATTATTAAAACCGTCTGTACCTTTTTGATATAAAAGTAATTCTGTAAGCTCAGACAATACTTGTTCTTTTTCATCACCAAGTCTAACGTTTCTATCTACCGCACCAACTCCACCGGCTCCGTAAACAGGAACCTCTTGATTCCAAACAGAGAAATCTCCGTTATCAAATCTAGCAAGTAGTTTATCGAGAGTACCGTTATTAACTGCTGCAACAAGCTGCTCGTATCGATCACTGTAATTATATAATCCTCTTCGTTCTTGAGCAGCGGCCCACCCAGGAGTACCTATATCAAAATCAGAAGTAAGACTAGGTGATATAACCGTACCTTCTTGAAAGGAGTCGTCTCTAGCCCAATCATCAGATACATTCCATCCATTCTTGAAGTAATACTTTAACCAGATCTTAGCATCATCAGAGATACTCATCGTGTTGATAGCGTTCTCTAGTTTAGTTTGAAAAGCCTTTTGTCTTGTTAAGTCTGTCGCTAGCGAACCTATACCGTCCTCAGTATCAGTATAATCCTCAAACGTTTTACCCTGATCTTGCAATGCTTTTCCTAAAATTTTCATTGCGTCTTCAGCGTAATTATTTTTTATAGTTAGCCACTTGCTTTCGGGCACTTTATGGAATAAGTACTTCTGTATATCACCTGGTTGACCTCCCACAAGCGCTTGACCAGACTCGTCTACAAGTTGATACTCTTTACCTGTAGTTACGACACCTGCTCTTCCATATGTTTTGGTTCCTAACGCTTTGATTTTTAAACCTATTAGACCTAGTTCTCCGTTTATCTCACGTAAGGTATCTTCCGACCAATCTGAAGACTCATTGTCTCCTAAAGATCCGTCCTCTCGTTCACCAAACCTTTTAAACAAGTCGATACTATCCATAAACTCTAACTTGCTAGCGTTGTTTTTATACCACGCTTTGATTTCGTTTATCTTGTTAGCTTGTTCTTTAATATTATCCGCTTGCGCTTTAATATTAGCGTCAGTGTCTAAACCTAACCAACCAGCTACGTTAGGGCTTAAATCCATGTTTATTGAAGTACCATCTGGTAAAATAAATCTAACAGCATGATCAACAAGTCCCGTGGTTACAACATTTAAACCAGGAAACTTTTTTATCATTTCAGGCTCACTAAAATAACCTAGAACTTCTCCCACGTCTTTGTTAACAATGGTAATAGGGTTGTCTATATTTATTTCACTTTCATGCGTCAACTTATCTAGCTCCTCTTGCTTTTCTTTTTCTTCCTTTATCTCTTTAGTAGGACGATCGTCATATATAGAACCGTACTCCTCTTCAAATTCAACTATATCAGGAATTGCTACAGCTTCTACAACCTCTCCATTTGGTAGTGTATTAGGGTCTAGATTACCGTTTTCAAATTGACTAACTAGATGTGCTACTTTAGCCTCTTCACTTAGCATAAAGTGTGGTATAGGATTAACTTTATTCTGCTGCATGTTACCCTCAAACTCAGCTTCTTTCGCAGCATTATCCATAACTTCAAGATACGCTTCTGCAGAATTTCTGTACACGGTATTTTTGTGCTCAGCTTTTTGGCGTCGTATATCGTTTTCTGCAGCGCTTTCCGTAGCTCTATCAATTTTAGCTTGGGCATATTCATCGGTCCTTACGTATGCCTCGAAATCACCATCGACCCATTGATCGGTTGGAACACCTTGGTCAATATTGTTTTGTATTCTCGCTGCTTGAGCTGGGTCTATAGTACTCATAGGTACAGTTTGACCTTCGGCTACTTCAGGCACATCATACATCTCTTCACCCTCTCTTGGGGCCACAGCGTCACCGTAGTATACGTTACCACCTACCCCTCCTTCTTCAAATACGTTTTTGTACTTACCAGTAAATTCTGGAAACAACGATAACGTCTGCTCCATGTCATAGTTAGTACCATGCGCAGTAGACACAAAGTCTTCTAGCAGTTGTCTATCTATACCCTGGAGCTCGGGAAAGTGATTCATAATAGAGTCCATATCCCAGTTGTTCTGACGGGCTGTCTCTGTTAAATCTAATAATGGTTGATATTTAGTGTCTATCATTTTTGGTTATTAGCTCTATTATTCCCCACTATCGGTCCTCCTGCTTGGTTGCCACCTGCCGCACTGCTCGCTCCTACTGCGTTTGTTGTAGCTTCCACAATACTTGCCTTACCCGCATCAAATCGCATCTGTGCTTTACCTGCCCACCACGTACCTAATTCTTCTGAAATAATCTGGAAGTTTTTATCTTCTTCTAATGCGTTAAGTATGTACTCTTTAGCTGCCGCAAGCTCCTCCGTTGTAACTGTACCATCCCTATTTGCATCACCGAATTCAACAGGGTCGCTGCCGCTGGGAACAGGATGTAATTCATTCCAAATTTCTTTTTGCTTAGCGTCCGTAAAATACTCATCCGCCCAACTTTTACCATCTGGGTATCCAACGACTTTTTCGTGCATCAAAGTTTTTAAATTTTCTTTATTTATGTTTCGCTGGAATCTTAAAGAAACATCATTGAAATTAAAGTAGCCCTCTTCTGTAGCACCTGTTGCTTGAATGTTATTGAGTTCTGATGTTAAGTTGTCAGCCATAACTGTAGGAGCTATAGCACCTGTAACTACTTTATCGAACTGACCTTTAGTTACGTATCTAGTAAGTTTACCGTCGTCACCTAGTTCATACCCATTATCCGCAAGCCATTCCTTCTCTGTCATAAGTCTTCCATTTTCTTCTGGGTCTGGATGTGCTGGCAATGGATCTGGAATACCTAATTGCGTTTTTAAGGTTTCGTCGGCGTATATTTTACTATAGTCTATGCCGATCTGCATTTGACCGTCTTCCATTTTATAGGTAACGTTTCTGTTCTGAGTAACTTCACCTACCATATGCCGATCCACGGGGCTGTACACTCTATCACTTGAAGCCCAACCTACGTTCGAGTGGTTATCTATAGCCAACGTGGCCGACTCACCCCATCCAGTAAGACCTGACTTACGTTCCGCTTGTTCGGCTAGTAATTTCGCTTGTTCTTCTTTATCACCAGTTCTCACCGCTTCTAAATAAGCGTCTTTACCATCTTTCTCTAGCTTTATAAAAGCCTCATACTGCTCTTTAGTATTCCAAGCTTCTCTAGTAGTAGCATCCTCCCACTTACCTTCTTGTGCGGCTGTTATAGCTCTACCTGCTTCATATGATGTGTATGCTCTACCTAAAGCACCCGTGATAGCGTCGGATACACCAGAGGCCATAGATTTTTTTCCACGCTGCCAAGTTGGTGTGAGCGCTTTGCCGTATGACTCCATAAAACTATTCGACATAGAATAATCTAATGAAGGTCTTCTATATGTTTTTTCGTCTGCCATGCTGTTCTATTTTCCTAGCGCTGCTATAAGTTTTTGTAAATCCGCCTCACTCAAACCTCCGCTAGCTCCCCGAAGTTGTGATAGAACGTTAGCATCGATTTTTGAAGCGCCCGTCGGTAGTCCAGTTACTGAGTCTATAGGACCAGCTTCTGCATCCCATGTGCCTAGCTTTTCTTGTAAACCTGACATCTTACCTTGAGACATAAGTCCACCAGTAACTTGCATACCACCTTTTAAGGTGTCACCTATGCCTTCTGTCATCTGTTGTTGAGCCGCTGCTCTAGCTTCTCTAGCGGCGTTCATTTCCTGCACCGACATACCCATGAGAGTTTCAATCTTACCTTGTTGAGCTTGTCTACTAATAAGTTCACCCTCTCGTTCAAGACCTTGTATTCTAGATGCTTCAGCCGCTCTAGCTTGTTGATTAAGTTGTTCTTGCTTGGCAATATCCGCAGACGAAGCCTGCGCGTCTAACGATGCTTGATTAGCCATAGTTTGAGCAAGGGCTGCTATACCAGATCCACCCGCTGAACCACGCATCTGCGTCATGATGTTAGCTTGCGACTGCATCTGTTGTTGCTTTTGAAATTCCGAAGCTTGCTGATTGACAGTTAGATCCTCCATTACGTTTTCCATATTGAGGTATGGGTTAGATGTATCTAAGTTTTCAAACTTATTTTTCTGTTTATCTAATTCTGCTTTAGCAGCTTCAGCTTCCCTTTTAGCTCTCTTAGCTTTCACGCCACCATCAATAGCTTTATACAAGCCAGTAGCTGCACTCACCACTCCCGTCGCTATTGTTATAAACGCCATAGTCTATTTATTTTTAGTGTACTGTTCATATTCTTCATAACTTATAGCTACAATTTCTTTTTCTAATTTATCTAAATCTTCCGTATTACTAGGATTCTTATGTGTATTAAACCATATAGAATCTTCATGAGCATATAAAACTCTTTTAATACCTGGTGTTGATACTATAAAACAAGGTGCTATATGATCTACTGTTTCATCCTCATTTACCACTGTTATTCTACCAGTAAGTAAAAAACACATGTGAAGATGTTTATGTATAGCGCCAATAACCGCACTACCTTTTTTCATATGCATCTCCCTAATATATACACCATCCATAAAGTGGTGTTTAATAGGAATTACATCACTGTCTCTAACAATAGGCTTACTCTCTGTACCGGCAATAATATCTACTCCATTAGCTATTTCTTTTAACGTATTTTCTAAAGAAACAACTTTTGATCTGAAGTCTACAGATATTTCTGATTTAGTATTTTTTTGTAACTCGTTATCAGACATTAAATTTAATTATAGTATACTGATATAGTTACACTTTTTAAGCCTTATTTACTACTCTCAAATATGTCCATACCAACACTGTATATTTCAGACTCAGCGGTTGAGTCGTTGACTAGCTTAGTACTTGCGAAATATCCTAGTATAGAACTTAGGTTAGCTTTGTTGTCTTTACTAAACAATATAAACCTATTTAAACCGTTTACCTCTGTAAAGCTAAGACTGGAATCACATATAACTGTAAGTCCAGTTATCTCTCTTATTTGGCCTATCTCTGTTATATTATCTGTTCCATCACCATCTGGATCAGTGGCAACGTTGAAACCTCCTTCCATTTCCGTGTTGACGAAATAAGCAGTATCCCCAACTTGACAAGATACGTTTAACGGTTGTGTGAACGTGAGTGTTACTAGTGGCATATTATTACGGGCTAGATTGAGTTATTATTGTATCAATGTTTAGAAGTATATCACTTGTCGTTGTCACGGTTTCAGCTAATAAATACCCTTGTATAGTAGCGGTGCCGCTTACAGAATACTGTATATCTAATGGTCTAATACCACTTTGAATGGTCACCGTATCAGATGACGTAAAGCTCAAGGTGTCACCGCCGGAAAGCGTTTGGGCCGTGGCAACGGTTATACTTCTACCGGCGGGATTCACGGCTGTTATAGTTGTAAATTTTACGCCATCGCTATCCACTTCACCGGTTATACCAGGTCCAGTGACTTTCATTCCGACTTGCAAATTAGAACTATAACCAAGAAGTATAGTAGCTGAGTTGCTAACATTTCCTACAACGTCTTTGTCTACTGTCCCGGTTCCAGCGCCAGATACGATATCAATAGCACTTGGGTCGCCTCCGGTAGCAGATAAACTACCGGAAGATGCTGTGGCCGTGATCTGAAAAGAAATTAAATTTGCATCGTTTTTTACAAACATTAAATCCGTATTGTCTGGTATAGCAGCAGCTGCGCTAAGAGTTAGAATGTTTTTGTATAAACTTTTAACAGTAGTATTGTGTGCTATTATAGACGCACCAGTTGAATTGCGTACATACATAATCATACCGGGTTCTATATTAGTTGGTACCGGTGTTTTTAATAGCACTCTAACGCTAGAGCTGTCTCCATTACCACCTTCTGCGTGTATAACTCCTGAAGGTAAGTGTATATAGTTACTACCAGTATATGGTTTTGGTCTGTGAAATATATGTGTTGAAGCAGCGAGAGCAAATGACACATAATTAGAATTAGTACTGTATGGTTTTATTGTAACTGTATTCAATCCGTATTGCGTTATGATAGCTTCACCGTCCTCATTTGGGACATCAGCGTGCAGTGAAGATGTTCCAGTGGCTGTTAACACAATGTCATATCTAGTGTTTACTAAAATATCGGGAAATTTCACAAAGTGAGTGGTTATACCATTTGAACCTATAACCGCGGATTCAGAATACGGGGCCGCTTGAAACTCCGTTGAAGTAAAGTTATAGTTTGGTGTAGTCGAAGCTGGGATAATACTATCTGTAGATTCTTTTTTCTGAAGTCGTATATCATAAGTAGCACCAACAGAACCTCTAACTGATATAGCTTCAGAACCACCTGTAAATGGAACTGACGGGCTGTATGCTATACTTCTAACTTGATCATCTGTTACGCCTTGGGTTTCTTTTATCTCATAATTTATAAAAGCTTGATGACCTATTTCGCAAAACTTAGTAAATGTACTTTGCGGATCTGGGTTTAAAGACGGATTAAGAGGCGGCGTGTATGATATATAAACAGTGAAAGAGGTTACCAGATTACTTGTGTACGTGTATTCTATTTCGCTAGAATAGTAATTACTATAATCATACCCTTGATTAGTTAACCCCTCAAAACTTGCCGTTACACCAACATAGTTATTTGCAGTAGCATCAGTTACAGCAAATGTTATTTCAGCAATAACAGTTGTAGCACCTTCATTTATGTTTCCACTGTGAACACAATTTGGTTGAGTTGACACATCACCTGGAGTAATAGTCTCACTTATATTAGACAAGTCTGCTACAGTTACCGTTTGGACAGAACTGTAAGGCCATAGCGTTTTGAGACAGACTATTCTTTCTATAACATCTGTAGTAGGTCCTGGAACCTCGGTGTCTGGATCTATAATATCAGGTAGATCCGGCCTGTCATCTATGTCTATATATATGGTATCATTAGCGGGCCATGTCTCTACACTAGCTGGAATAGCTGGCATAGCGTTGAGATACACCTTCGCGTTTACCGTGTTGGTTGGTTGACCAGCTATACCATTATTTGAAAACACGACCTTCTCAACTTCAGCGTCGACATTACCTCCCTCAAATATGTATTCACCAGCGGTGCCGCTAGTCACCTCCGTTGCTCCACTTATAATAAGATTCGCAGCTGATATAGCGTAACCGTAATTAGGGCTTATAGTTAAGTTAACGAACTGCCCTGAAGTTTCAAAAACTGAAGGGATTGCCGTGATCGTGTTGTTCTGTGTTACTGTCCAGTTTGCCATATTAATCAGGTGTTGAATCCCATATTGTTGAACCGCCTTCGTTTCCAGTGTATGTTGTGCTAACGTTGTTCTCCACAGTCATAGTTATAGCTGTTGGATTATCATCAGATGATCCCGCCATAGTCATTGTAGCCATACCTATACCTTGAACGGAAAATTCTTTCTCATCTAAATTCGTAAGCGCTGTAGTATCTCCTGTTGGATAAGTAAACCATTTACCTTCCTTATTCTTGAATTCTAAATTTCCACATGACTGCAAGTTGGTTGTAACGTTATCTACATACCAACCATTAACAGCATTCAAGTTAAAATACTCGTCGTCAGTTACAGATTGAGTAGTTACTCCATCGTTTGTGGAAGATGCACCAGTTAACCAATAGTCTGCGCTAACTGTATCCCATTCGGTGATTTTAGCTTGAGAACCTTCGTAGTTTAATAAATTAAAACTTTTCACGGCACCAGGGTTATCATTGAACAATAGAGTTATATCCGATTGATATTGCGTACCGTAGAAGTTATTTCTGGTAGTGTTTGTATGGTGTTTCCATATCTGCCCATTATAAAACGTATAGAAATGATTGTTAAGACTTACACCTGTTTCTGGTATAAAAGACTTAAAGCACGCCCATCCTTTAGCTGGTCTTGAGTACGTTACCGTAAGTGACTCTGTGGGTTCTATTTGATGATTAAACCAACCTAAATATTTTTTCTTTATAGTTAAATTATACTCGTCTTTACGCTCATCATACATACCTATACTCTGCCATACCTCAGGCGTGAAAGTGTCCGCAAAATAATCTGCCATACCTTTGTCTGATATCGATACTATACCCTCGCTAGATAAAGAACATACAGCCCCTCTAGCCGCATCTGAGAAGTACACGTGATATGGTGTAAACGCTACAGATTCTGGATTTGTTGAAACGCCAAATTCTCCTTGATATGGGGTTGCGTCACCAACTACCGCGTTACTTGCTATAAGTTGAGGATTACCAGCGGCACTATACAACGCGTCTTTATTTGTTACGGCGCGTAAAATTCGATCTTCACAGAACATAATAAGCTGAGTCTCTCTATTAAGTAGTTTTTGTATACTACCGTGTACTGGATTAAGATCTTTTGTTATAGATTCAGCTGCTATAAATTGATTTGTCTCGTTAATCCCTGAATTAGAATTGTATATACCGGACCATATAATACCATGCTTACGTCTTTCTTCTTTAACTTGCTCGGCTAATACGGTTGAGGCTTTAACACCGTTATCCATTTGAGGTGCATTGTAGTCGTCTCTAATTCTATCGGACTCTACGCCATTCCCAAACGTCCAACAGTTATTCCAATCTAAAATATGTGTTTGTCTAAATAACTTATGATTTTGAGCCATAGTACCTACTGTGCCGGCGATACGAATTAACGTTGAACTAGAGGTCTCTGCTACTTTAGCTGTGAAATCATAATATTTTCTTTTTGAAAAAGTAATCTCTGTACCAGCCGCTATACTCGAGGTTAAAGCAGGAGTTACAATATACCTTGCTCCAATCGCCATTAGGAACTCGCCCATTCCCCAGTTATCAGTAGCCACGCCGGTCACTGTGTGGGTTGTACCGTCATTTACAAATGTTGTACCGTTAGGTACATACTCTTCTTTTGTGTCTTCTGTTAAAGTAAGAGGTATAAGCCCGCTAGCTTGATAGTAAATATCTATATCTACACTTTCTTTTGGAACAGTCTCCCATATAGCAGGGTTGTTTGTAAAGTCACTGTGACCTGTAAGGCGAGTGTAAGGAACCATAAGTTCTATTACGTCTTGACCTTTGAAATCATGGCGTAAAGCACGTCTAAATCTATTATCGTCTTTATCATTAACCGCCCATGGGTTTGTACCTCTTGTAGGATCATAACCGCTAGGTCCACTACCTATAGGCGGGTCTACCATTATAGTCCATCTTTGACGTATTTGCCAACCTCTGAATTTATCTTTGTCTGCAGAAGGAGTAAAGTCAAGGTCTGGTGACCAGTTAGTGTTTCTAATGCCAAAAGCCCCGGTATGTATATTCGCAAACGATTCCCAGTAGTTATCATTATTATACCCATGTGTATGACCCGCAAAACTCTGTACCGTATATACCGTTTCGTCTGGATCTCTTTGAAACCTAAACTTAGCGCCTGGTGTAACTAAATCGCGCATAAATTGAGCGGCTTCTTTTCTTCTATCTCCGTCGCAGTTTTCTAATAGATGCGGGAATCCACCGGCATCTACTCCACTGTTCCAATTTCCGCCAGTGTAGCTCGGGCTAAATCCAGACCAAGATATATCCATACACCGTCCACCATTCCATACACCTCTACTTGGCTGGCCATTATGCAACTTCATGCTGCTGTTACCCGTTTGATCATCTTGACTATACCCACCGATAGCAGGTGATCCTTCTGGTCTATCCGCTGGATGACCTCCCGGACCAGTCATTCCAGGTAAGTTGTTTTGGTTTAAAGCAGACCAATCCCCCGTAGCTGGGTGAATACCCCCATTAAAAGTATTTCCAGGTCTATCCTTACGGTCTAGAACGTAACCAGAGTCACCTTTCTTACTAGTTAAAGAGAACGACGTGGCGCCATCTATAAAAAAGCACTCTTTCTCTTGAACACCCTCCCAGAAATCTCTTGAGTCATTGATGCAATTTAAAGCATTAACAGGCTTTTTAAATCTAAAACACTTTAAATTAAACACATTGTTAGTAGAGCTTGCATCACCACCATCCGCCCACCAAAAAGCATCTTCACTAGCGAAGTCTACGTCACCAGCTGATATACTTCCACTAGCCCCGTAATTATCTTCAAACCATGGGTAGTTATACTCCGTTGGGTGTCTACCAGCATCTTCCGCAGCAACAGGATCTGCTGAGTTATCTCCGATTTTATGCCAACTGTCTGCATTAGTAGATCCAGCGGGTCTACATATTGCGTTAATAGGAGTTTCTTGACCAATAGCTTGGTTTGCGTAACCACCGTTATGTATGTAACGCAATCCCTCAGATCTATCTATAACTAACTCTTCATCTTGATTTTGGAGATTAGCAACTAACAGTGCATCTCTAAATATTTTACAGAAAAATCTACCATCAAATTCTGGTTTATTTTTTACTTCTCCTGAAAATAAAGAGAGAGTTACCCCATCTACTCTACCTGCCCACGTATCGTTAGTAGAGACAAACAGCGCGTCTTCTTTAAATTTAGTCGCAACGTTTATCGTCCAAAAATCATCTCCACTAATTACATTTGTAACACTATATTCAAATGACGAATTATTACCTTGAGCTAATCTTAATGTTAAAGAATCAAAATTATTAAGAGCATCCACATCATCACCAAAAGTGCTTGTAAAAACATCCGCTTGAACCGTGATAAAAGTGGAGTCTTGTAGTGGATATCCCTCTGTTTGATTACCAAGTTTGTCATTACCTGTGTTTAAAACAGTTCCAAGGATTTGCCTCTCTGTTTTTATATAATCAGGAGCTTCACCTTCTATAGCTAGTATTTTATATCTAGCCTTTGCGCGTACAGCTTGCTCAGTTCCGTGAGACTGCTTGAGTTCTAAAAAGGTTTCTTCATCCACCTTATTTCTATCAGATGAAGGGAATGATATCCATATATTTCCATCATGAGCGTCGTACCACCTATCCATAGCTAGGGTGTAATACTCAACAGAGGTTTCTTTTATATACCAAGTGTAGTATTTAGCCCATGCAGGTACTTCAGTACCCATCCCAAGCTTAGCGCTTATCCTATTTCTTTTATCACAAACACTTTTACCAACGGTTATTGTAGCTCCCTCACTTGTAAGCACTGGAGTTTCTCTACCATATTTGTCGCTATACACAACACCCACTTGATATGTTCGTTGGGTTTTAACTGATGGTACCGCGAACCCAGCGTCTATACCACTAACAGAATCAGACTCTAAACTTACCTGTATAATAGGATCTTTAAATATAGTTCTATTCTGTAAATAATTTCCGTATATTAATCTATTAGCGCTAATCTCTTGAGCTAGCGCTTGCCTTGGTACGTTATCATATGGTCTTAGTAGTTGATTTGACGCGACCACTGCATGAATCATATCTGTTGTAACCTTATATTCCCCTCTTTTACCACCATCACCATCAATTAAATCCGGCCATGCAGGATCATTGTCTGTCCTCTTGAGAGTTTTTACTGTGTATACAGTTGGGTTGTTAGTTTCCTTATATAATAAATCTATTTCAATTACATCATCAGGTATAACATACTCGTCATAGTGATAGTACTTAAGTTTAAGACTTTTAAGAGCATTAACCATTCCAAGGTTATAACCATGCTTTGGATGGAACTCATATTCACTAGGTAGAAATGCCACTTGAGACCATGGTGCAAAAGAAGAATACTCTCCATCTATATATTTATACCTATAAGAAAACCTAGGGAATTTAAACTCAAATAAGGAATCTTTGTCTTCTAATCTTACTCTCCATCCTATAGATGTGTCTTCTAAACTAGCTGCTAAAGATAATATTTTAAGTGAAAACCCGGTGCTAGAGATACCGTTAGAATTTGTGACATCGGATGCCACTACCTCCACCCTTATATCGTAATCTTCATATATACCTACGTCAACTTGAGGGTCTTCTTCAGATAATATAAGTACATCGGTTTCTCTAAAATCAACAGCTTCATTAAACGTAACCCCTGTTATAGTATCTCCGACGTTATATGCGAATAGATTAAAATCCCATGTTGTACTAACATTTGTAGCTATACCTGCCGCTGTCTGTCTTTCATCTGAAGTCCTAGACATTGAGAGTTCAAGCGGTTGAGTTGGAGCCTTTTTAATAACCGTTATGTGGCTTTCATCCACCCATACTGCTCTTTTATTATCTGGAAAAGTAGCAATATCATATGATACATCTTCAAGAGACCCGACCGTTGGTTTATCTTTAGTAAGTCTAGTGTGGAATAAATCTGTATCACCAGTAAATGTATTAGATGTATCTGCGGTAGGTACACTCGCGTAAGCTACAACACCCGCGCCTGACAGATGTTCCGTACCACCGGTACCTGCTATAGATCTAGGTATATTTATTTTTTTAGGTTCAAATAGATTATCAGTCCAAAATAAAAAGTCATCAAGAACATTAACACCTGTTATAAGGTTATTTTTCTTAAAGTTCAAAACTCTTGGAGCGCTGAATACAAGTTCTACACCATTCGTAACCGTCATGTATTCACTTAGAACAACTTTCCATCCACCATCATAGTAAATATCTCTCACGAAAATAGTGTCGTTTTCGTCATATGAGCTATTAGTAACAATCATACCACGTCTAATACCAGTTCTATTAACTGTCGTAGAAGGTGAGGATGAAGGATCTACTACGTAGCTAAGAGTCTGCCCTGTTGCTGATGCTCCATTATAAGTCGTAGACACTTTGTATATATCTACGAAGACGTACCTGTGCCTTTCTGTTACTGTGTTATATTCTACTATGTAGTCTTTTTGTATCGCAGGAGATCCACTTGCGTTATTCAAATCACCAGCTGAAACAAAATAGTATATCTTATCTTTAGCAGCAGATGCAATAGAACCTACCACTGTAGCTGTCGTAGGTATATTATATTCGCTACCAGTAAACATGGTGTTACGTATGGTGTTACCCATTAACACCTGGGCTGCGCCTACGTTAGAACCTTCTGATGTAGCTATCTCTATATTCGTCGCGTCTCTATAATCACCAGATGGAACAACTCTCTCATCGAGATCTTTATTCATCTTAGCGTTAGAGAACGTTCGTTTTAACTCTGCCATACGTTAGTGTTTAATTTGTTTAGAGCTTCCTCTAAGTACTTGCGTTAATTCTCCTAACTTGAGGTTCGATAATCTTAATTTTGCTTTTCTTGTTTCTGCAAATTTTTCTTTCTTAATCTGAGATAGCAATGCTTGGTTACTATCTTTTCTAGCCAAAAGAACTCCATATAATATATGTTTATAAACGGCTTCTTCCGCTAATTTAGGAACTAATGTACTGTCTAAATCTAAGGTTCCATTGGTATTAGAGGTAATAAGTCCATCACTTATGTACTTAAGTATAACCGTTTTACCACTCATATTAGAACTAAAGTGAAACTTACCGGACGTTTGGTTTATAAAAAATGATCCATTAGCTTGAGCGTGCTCTGGATCTACACCATATCTACCACCCACTAACCTACCGTATTCGTCATCTATTTCATCTGAATCTATAGAACCTATATCAGTACTAGTTAGAGAGCCGTACGCATCCCAAGTGTCAGAATCTTCATCACCCGTTAATTTATCAAGTTCATTTGTAAGTGTAAACCCTCCCGAGTCATTTACCGTAGTGCTAATGTCTAAAGGATTAGAAGTATCTCTCACTGGATATAATATCCTCTCAACACCATTACCATCAGACCATGAGAGTTTAACGTAGTTTACAAAATCAGATGGCATAACTAGGACAAGGGTTGATGGTACTGTAACCTCCCAATCTTTAGTTGATCTCAGCGTATCATAACTTAACTCCTGTAAAGCCCTTGTTGCGTGAAAAGTTATATCAGGCAACGAAACCTTCTCGCATAGTTTATCTTGCCCAACATACGTGGCGTTAAACGCATCAATAACTTCTACTAAACTTATATATCTATAATCCCCGTGGCTTCCAGAGTCAGCGTAGTAATTCCGATTGTTTGATTCTAGTATAGCCATTTATTATTGATTTTGTATTGTTTGTTCACCAGTTTCCTTCTGAGCCACTAATTGAGACAAACCAGGTTTATTCATTACTATACCAGCGAGATCCAGTATTTTGTAAACTAAAGTATCTTCTTCAGATAGATGAAGTTCAAAATTCTGTGCCGTTGCATCTGATGAGTTATAAAGAGCTTTACCATTCACTACAACGTATGTCCAGTTTACAGTAGCCGGAACTCTGAAACACTCTACAGTTATTCCACCAAACACTTGATTAGAGCTACCTGAATATACCGCTATATCCTCTCCAGAAACAAATCCATCAGAGTATATAGGTCCTTGATTTAAACTAGTGGATATATGTCTCACTGATCTCTTAAATCTATTAGCTTCGTTTATAGACATCTTATGGCAAACTTGACCATTTAAAAATACTCTACCAGTATGATACACTGTGCCAGCGGTTACAGTTGCTGGAAACATCGTTCCACCTGCCACCTCTTCAATTGTTTGAAACGGAGCTAGTTTTTTACCTAACATCTCTGTCACACTAGTCTCATCTTGTTCAGGATTAGGGGATGGATCTAGTCTATCCCTTATTCCCTTTAGATAAAAATAAGACTCAAATATCTGCATTTGAGCCTGATTAGCAAGTAGGTTATATTCTTGAGGTGTTATATAACCCCTCTGTTCTTTATTAGCTAAAGCTAATACCCTTTGATATACTGTATCTACATTTACCATACTTACTTATTTTATATACTAGCTGTAAACACCTCTACTGTTCCAGCGTTAACACCCGGGTCTACTATAATACTCTCTAAATCCGTTAAAGCCGTGACTATTGTCGCAGAGCTATCATTAGCATGTACAGCTTCATCCGGTGTACCCATAACAAAACTTCTTCCGGCTTCTAATAAGTGGGTTACAGATAAATCTGCAGCTGAGTTGTTTTCGTCTGAATCGAGTTGTAGAGATATATTAACAGAGTTGGTGTCATCTAAATTAGTTATACGGATATATTTTACCAACTCTTTGTCTAAAACCCCATCCGCTATAGCTGTTGTGGATTTAAACACTAGCACAGTAGCATCGTCGTCAGCTGCTATAGTCACTAATCTTTTAGATATATCTTTTACGCTAGATACAGTGAAAGTGTTTACTGAACCGTGATCATACCCGTTAAGTGTAATAGACTCTGCTAGTGATACTGTTAATGTTGCTGGTGTTACTGTACTTGCCATAATTCTTTTTTTGTAGTTTCGCAACCACCCCGAAGGGCAGTTGCATCACTATTGATTATTAATTTAATCGTTTTTCTATATTGGAGTATATCTCCATTCCCTCATCAGTCTTAAACCAAGCGGCTAAGGCATTATAAGGATGTTCGTCGAAAGGAACAGTCATTAGTTTTCTATCATTAGAACCCCAATTAAATGTTCTTTGGTCAGAGGATAGTTTAATAATCCCCATCTCTGTAGCTTTAATACCAAAGTTCCTAAGCACTACGTTATCATCATTAAGCAGTTCTAAGAACAGTCTAGGATTTTTCTTAGCATATAGTAGCAAGTCTCTTTTAAGTTCCTTAGAACTCATCTGAGATACTTTAGAACCAATCTCAACTCTCATGACCGCTTCCGCCATGTCAATATCTAGATTCTTAGCCGCCATTAAAGCCTCTACTTCAAACTCTAACCAGTCTAATTGGTTTTCTGCGATTTTAATTGGCTTATGTTCAAAGTAAATACCTTTTCTACCAGGGTGATACAAGGATAAAAGCTTTTGCAGCACCGTCTCTTCTTTAGGTACGAAAAGAGCACCGTTTCTAAATACTATATGGGTTAATCTTTGATCGCCTTTCATTTCGTCAACAAAACACGTTTGTTGATTTTTGCAATATTTCAGCTCTCTTTCATACCCTTTCTCTTTATCAAACCAGTACACATCCGCGGATTTAATCATTCTAGATAACGGTTTTTCACGTGATCTTAAATAATATGTTCTATCTTTAATCTCCCAAGTATTTTGCTTAGGCAATTCTTTTGTTATAACAGGTTGAGGTTTTGGTTCCGGTTTTGATTGAGGAGCTTCAACTACAACTGTTTCTTCTACGTAGGGTTCTTGAACCTCTACTTTTTTTGTTTGCTTTTTAGCCATAATATAATATAATAAAAAAAATTAATATAAAACTACCCCTCCCGAAGGAGAGGTAGTTTCACCAAATATGATTCTACTTCATCAACATGAAGTTGTTTGCACCTTGCGTTACCAAGCAGCGCTCAGATAACATATGGATTTCCATAGCATCAAGCGCAGATGTAGAAGCACCAACCGAACCAGTTGTCCACGTCTTCATTTTACGATTATCAGTAGCAGAAGCCCTGTAACGAACGTGTAGGAAAGGACGCTTAAGATTCTTACCTAACGCTTGATCGTATACGGTAGAAGTTCCAGCTGGAACAAATATACCTCTGATAGCACTTGCACCTGCAGCAGCGTTAATACCACCACGTGTAGCTAGATCGTTCAAGTAACGGAAATCTGACTTGTAGAAATCGTAAGATCCACGACGGAATCCAGAGAATCCTAAGTTAAGAGCCATCTCTTCGTTGTTCTCAAACACTCCGTAAGAAGTACCACCAGCACCGTAAGAGTTCATTGAAGCAAGCATGTCGTCGATCGCTAACGATGTAGCGCGATTAACAAATACCATATTTTCTTCAATTGCTCCTTGCTTATCAAACTCTGCTAAGATAGCATCAAACTCTGCTAGATCAGTAGCAGCGTTTACGCCGGTAACACCCGATGTTACGTTTCCACGAGTTTCGATAGCATCGAATAAACCTTGAGTACCAGTTGCAGAACCGTTAGCTAAACCTAAGTGAGCATCTGTCAAATCGGCGTTTGCGTTGATCGAACCATAGATAGATGCAGCAGCAGATGCAGCAGCAGGACCACCAATCTTAGCTTCTAACATAGCCATCTCTAAGTAATCAGTAAAACGAAGTCTAGTTTCAGACTCGGCTTTTAAATACCACATATAACCTGATTGACCCTCTTCTGTAGCCACTTCTACCCAGCCAATTCTAGAAGCATCAGATCCTGACACTACGTAGTTATCTTTCATGATAATTGGCTTGTTAGTAAACGTCTTGAAGCTAGGTTGATTAGATCCAC
>Ga0098060_1000510_pt1 | contig 17454 bp, 13 predicted proteins | sample 21_taG_FD_77063 | JGI IMG/M metagenome (GOLD analysis project Ga0098060, IMG submission 77063) | Marine viral communities from the Subarctic Pacific Ocean - 21_ETSP_OMZ_AT15319 metaG | ecosystem: Environmental > Aquatic > Marine > Oceanic | place: Pacific Ocean | collected 2015-01-19 | reverse complement strand
TAAAGCCTTTTGATTTGTGGCTAAAGCTCTTGTTGTGGTTGTTGGTGATTTCAATCCGTTATTATTTCCAGATGCTCTATCACCAGCTGTACCTGATTCTGCTGTTGTGGTCTCATCCCAATAAACCGTGAACTCATATTTTTGTGGTCGTGATTGTCCATTTACAGTTTGATAGTATACGTAATTATTAGCATTTCCACTTTCTTTAAATACTTCTATTGTAGCCCAATCTTCATAAGAATTTCCATTATGATGAGTGTAATTGTTCAGTATACTTGAAACATAAGCCCATAAAATATAAGTGTCATTTAACTGATAGACATCATCACCATCAACATCACCAACTAAATATTCTATAGCTGTCAACGTATCTATTCGACCTCCACCACTATTGTAGTTATGATGTTTACCGGATTGGAAATTAAATGAAGCTATAGCATCATTAGCATTTGTAATAGCTGTTCTGTCTAACTCAAGTTGAACGTGTGATTCAATATCATCACTAGCATCAGGTGGCCAGAATGAAATACGATATCTATTGTTTCGAGGTAACTGGATATTATAATAACCTTTATCATCTGTATAAGTTGAATCATAATAAGAGATACCTAAGAATCCCTCTTTTGGTAATACTTGTACGGCAGTTGTTGATTTCTTATCGTAATAAAATGTTGATGTATGGTCTCCAATAACATCGTCTGAATTATCCTCATCAACTAAATTAGCTTCGTTTGTTGTATTCTCAAAATTTAACCAATTAGATATTCTTGGATTGAAGTTAGCTTCATTGTGGTCTAACTCAAATTTTACTTTCCAATATGGATATGTATTTTCTGTTGGTGCACTCCAAGCACCTCCAAGAGCTCTGTCTTTACCTTGAGCATATCTGAAGTATCCTTCAACATCAATAAGTTTTGGGTGTAGAGTTATATCACCTCTGGCACCACCTATACCAACTTGTTCAGTACCAGTGTTACCATCAATATAAACTTTATAACTAGAACCATAAAATCCGTTTGTAACGTATGTGTAATATCCTGTACTACCATCATACTTTGTTGCGACTCTAAATGCTTTTGGTGCAAAGTTATCAGCAACATCATTTACTTTGAAATGTAATTTTAATAGTTCTGTCTGTGTACCATTTCCATTTCCGAATGTTTTAACACCACCATTATGTGATACCATAGTTATTCTTAACCAATCATATCTACTATCAGTAACAGATAATTCATCGTCAGCATCAGCTAACGAATCAGTATATCCAACATTTTCATATCTGACGACTTCGTATGAATAGTGAGCACCTGCTGAACTATCACCTTCTGTCCAACCTGAAATGTAAGCTCCCTTTTCAACGTGAGTTGAGTCGTGTCCCCAAGTAAATAAATCATTGTCAAAAGCTAAATCTAAACGAAAGGCAGTGACGGTAGCTCCATTATCATCAAGTGTCACGGCTATTGTCATGACTGAATCTCTCCAGGCATCGAAGTTATTATTTTTATATGCAACACCTACTGTGGCATTAGATGTACTCATACCGGTAGTATCGTCTGCCAAGTAACCTCTTAGTTTAAAAGTTTCTTGGTCTCTCCACCAAAACTTAGGTGTTTTGTATTCTCTTGATTGCATAAGTCTAATTATTGGTGTTTGAGTATAAGAAAAACTCATCAACAATATTAAACTTAATAAAAATTTACGCAATGTAAATCTCCTCGTTTAGTTATATAGGTTAAAAGTCGATTAGACTTCTGCCTATACATAAATATAATATATATTGCGAAATAGTGGGTTAGTTTGTGTCGAATCTCACAACAAATGCAAGTGACATTTCTTTGTCGTTTTTAACTGGTTTTGCTAATTTACCTAGAGCTAGTAGTTCGTTTTGGTCATTATATAAACCAATATTTGTGACATATGTGGCAAAGTTTGAATGAGAGGCCTCACCTATAAGTTGTGTACCGATTTCATATCCAGAAGTACTCCAAGAACTTGTTGAATAACCAACAACATTATAATTGAAAGTATCATATATACTATGACCCTCTAATGAATGCTGAAAACCTTCTATCGCTACACTACTACTGAAACCTTGTTTTATACTTTTGTTATTAGTGTGTTGAAAATCATTTTCATCTACTCTACATACATACTCTCGTTCATATATAGTTTGAGTTGAATCAAATTCTATAGTGAATCCATCAGAACCATTACCAGTACTTATATCTTTGTATGACCCTGTGTTTGTTACTACAGCTAGACCATCATTATAAAAAAAGTTACCTACTACACTACCACTACCCTGAGCTGTAACTGCTTTGTTTGCGTAGCTTGAAGAAAAGTCTGTATCGTATAAATTACCTCTACCGTCATCTTTTAATATAATAGTTGAGTCGGTACTATTGTCTGTAATTGTGACAGAACCTGGTCTTACTCTTTCACCGTATAGTTTTTGTGATATTGAAATAACGTTAGCTGTATCGTGTAGTTGTCTTGTATATGGTCTACGTAAACTATATGTTCTTCTTCTTGTAGAGTTATCTAAAGTGGATAATGGTTCAGTATATGTATATGATAAAACTGCATCTGAAGCTGAAGGTACACCTCGAATATAATCGATACTACCTCTCATTTGTGTTATATCTCTATAATATAGTTTATAAATAGTTTGATATGTTGGTACACTATAAAACACACTAGAAGAAATTGTTTTAGTAGTTGCTGAACTAATATCAAAGTCGTGAAGATTTGAATCAGTAGGCTTAACTAAATTTATAGCATAAACACCACTACCACTATCAGCCTCTGTTAAAGCAAATGTTTTATGTGTTTCAAATGAGGATATTAAAATATCTTCTGGTTCAAGATTTTTCTTGAATGACATTTTTTACCCCTTTTAGAAATCAAGTTTAACTTTTATAAGAGCTTCTCTTGATTTTGATTTGATGATTGGTTTACTTAATTTTGCTATAGCTAACAATTCATTATCAGCATTATACATACCGACAGTTGTTATGAATGTCTTAGGGTCTTTTTGTAATCCAGGTACAACTCTTTTTACACCTGATACTGACTCTGTATAAAAAGTTTCATTTGTTGTACTATTAAACTCTTTTGCTGTAGCTCTTACGAAGAAATGTCTTGATGTTATTTCTTCTTGTCTTTTTGCTGAGAAGTATGCACCTTCTTTAACAGCATTTGAAAAAAGTCTAGCATTTCTATCATCACTATTAGAACCACTTTTTGTAATTAAATTCAATGGTGCATTTTGTAATCTTATTGGATTAAATACCATACTACCTAAGCTTGGATAAAATAAACCATATGAACCAATTGTTGTACCTTCACCAGCAGCTGTTGTGTTGATTGTAGTGCCACCTACGAGAGTACCACTAACAATGTTATACTCTGGTGAGAAATTTCTTTGGTCTGTATTACCACCTTTATTAGTGCTTGAATCATCAATCAACTTAACTGTATGACTACCGTCATTAATATGTAGTTCCCAACCACCTGGTTCTAATGATTCTCTAATTCTTGCTCTATTGAATGTTAATGCATAAAATTGTTTTACATCATCTAATCCACTAAATTTAAATCTTTGTGTTTGAGGTGGGTTAATCATATTGTTGAACTGACCGAATACGGCTGCAGTTGTTCTATCACCTGCTGTACCAGGTAAACCAAGAGATGCACTACCCTCTGCGTGACCATAAGCAACACCAAATTGAACAGATGCTGATGAATTAGTTGCTGGGTCATATCTGTATAAATCTACATTGTAGTCACCAGTATTTGTGTATTGTGTAGATGATGTATGAAACGTAGTTATATTCGACGCTCCGTCTTGGAAAACACCCGAAGTAACAATAGCTACGTCAGATACTTTATCATCTTCTGTTAATGGTTTAAACATTGACATATTTTTATTCCTTATGATTTAAAATTAAAATCCTGTATCAAAAGATACACTTATTGGTCTCCATATCTACCAGAACCTCCAGAACCTCCAGAACCTCCAGTATTACCAGTATTACCAGTACCACCACCATCAGCAGGGTCTTGTGGTGCATCTGGAGCTGTTGTACTACCTTCATCGGCCTTTACAGATATAGTGATTACATTTACTATACTAGAATTTTCACCTTGAACTGTAACAGTTGTTGTTGCCGTTGGGTTAATAGATTGTGCTATCAACGTAACAGTTTTAGCTGTATGTACTCGTTGTGATGGTACACTTTTGAATTTTACAATATTTGTATTTTCTATTGTAAATATATAATTTTCTGCTGCCCCACCAACAGTGGTTGGTGAAAGTGCTATCTCTGAGAATGCGGGTCTGTCTGGATAAGTTAACGATGCAACATTTACTTTGACACCAGCTAAAGATTGATTTACAAGAAAACTATTGAATGCTTTTCTATTAGGTGCTGCCTCTAATAAAGACATATTCTCTATTGCTACACCATATGAATCTGTACCGTCTGGGTGTGTTACATCATAAAGTGTGTAATCTATTTCTTCATCGCTAAGTGCAAACTTAGTAATGTTAAAATTACCACCTTGTGATAAGATTTCCCTACCTCTTTTTGTTAAAATAGCATCTACTGTAATGCTCGAGTTGTCTAAAAAGCCCATTGTTTATCTCCAAGATTTAAAATTTGATATAACTTTACTGTTAATAAATATATATGTTCTAAGTTTTTTAACAATTTAATTACTCCGAGTCTATGACGTTTAAGTTTGTATCAGTAGAATCAGTCGGTACTGCAACTGTTGGTGATGTAACTCTGATAACAACAGGGTAATCACCATCAATTGTTGTTGATATTGTGTTTTTAACACCTTCATAAAAACTATTATTTAGAGCAGTAACGTGTTGATATTCTGGGTCTAAATCAGTTTCTACCAAAGACTTAGAACTATAGAAGTTTACATATCTATCAAGTGATGTTAATTGACTCTGTGCATAATGTGCTGAACTTGTATAGTAAAATTTATATTGTTGATTAAGTTCTGATTTTCTATTATCAAGTATAATAGAACCTGTTGGCTCACTAAATACTTTATTTGGTCCACCAAATTTAGCAGAACCGCTTATATAAAGAGTTTCATCATTTACATATTTATGTAGTGATTGATTCAATGTATATAAAGATGGTGTTCTGAAAGTTGCAGAACTATCGATTTCACCTGTATAATTTGGATATTCAGTTTCGATTGTAATTATAGAACCACTTTGTTCTTGTTCACCGTATGCTGATGTATCTACAAAACGTGATATATTAATATTATCTTCGTACGAAGGTTGAGTTACAGTTGGGTTATTTCTTTGTACTGGTGATTTAGACCTTTCAAATATATTACCTTCAATCAATGTACCCATTTGAGATTTTGCTCTTGCAGGTACAAGTTTTCTCAACTGTTTAAATACAGATTGGTCATAGTATTTAATAATATGCATGTAGTCCCAAAACGTAGCACTACCAGATGTGTATTTCTGAAAGTATTGTTTTGAAATATCACTTAGTCCAGAATAACTTTCATCAAATACATCTCTTGGGTCACCCAAGTATTGATTAAAATCTAAATTAGCAAATGATGAAATTATATCTTCATTAACAACATCAACGGGTGAAAAATAAATACCAAGTTTTGGTGAATCAAGAGGAGCAAAATCATTTGAACTTACATCATATCTCTCATTTATACTTAATGATGCACCACTACCACTTAGAAAATTATTTTCAATTCTAATCTTAGTGGCATTTCTACGATTTGGACCAGAATTAGGTACAATTGTTTTTGTTTTATCTACTACACTTTCAAATGTATTATCACCGTCAAAACCAAAAGCACTACCTGTTTGTGTAGTTGTTTGGTTCGCCTTTACATCTCTGATGCTATCACCGTCTGATAATGTTTTATTATCATCAAACGAAAATCTTCTTGATACATTATAATATGATGATGATGGTGTATTACCAGTATAGGATTTTGGGTTAGACACATGAAGATTAAATGACTCTTCTTCTAATGGTTCACTTAATAATCTAAACTCCATCATGGAACCACCGAATCTATCAGCATTGAAAACACCTGAAGCTGTACCACTATTATCACCACCTATATATAAATCACCACTACCTGTCCACGAAGCGTTATATGATTGAGAGGCTGAACCTGTAATGTGAAGTGTTGATTTTGAAGAATGTATTATTCTATCAACACCAGAGTCATATTTCTTAACATATAAATCGTAGTTAAAATTATCATTAATAGAATCTGTATTTGCTGAAACTTTTCTTAATGATATATCATCCCAAAAAATAGTTGTTTGAGGTTTTAAATTTTCAAATCGTACACCTAAGTTTGCAGTGTTTGGAAACTTCATTGTTTTTTGAACTACAATTTGTTTCCATTCTGTTTCATTTAAACCAACTTGCTCAGATGATTTAATACCACCATCTTGTAAACTATATTCAAATTCTTGGTCCCAATTTACAATTTCTTCATTTGAATCTAATTCAAATAAACTTAGTCTACCTACAGAATCAACTACACTCGAAGAAACTTTAGCGTATGCAGAAAACATAAATGTTTCACCTTGACTTACACTTGATGCAGATATACTATCAGTTATATCATTTGATGGTTTTTTATAAAATTTTGAAAACGAAGAACCATCATATGATGTATTTATATGACTTAAACTTTTTGTACCAGACTTAGCTACATTAGAACTACTTACTATTTGTATATCACCATTCTCTGCATTCGATATACCTTTTATAAAAGGTGGATTAAATAGACTTGCAGTTTCAATTGACGGAAATAAAAATAGCTCAGGCTCAATTTTAGTTTTTCTCAACATAACAGAATGATACTCACCGTCGTAAACTGGTAATAAAGAAGAACTTATTTCTTGTAAACCAAAAGAACCAGTGAGCATAAAAGCAACAGTACCTTTGTTATCAGTAGAACCATTGTCTTTTAGTTTTATAGCCCAATCTGTATCTTTTTGTACAAGTATTTGGTCTGAACCTGAAACTGCTCTGAATCTAAACTCAACAGTATCTGGTTTTCTACTTGTGGTATCATCATCTTCCCAAGATGTCAAAACGTATTGTGCACCTTTAAATCTTAAAGCTCTTGTAAACTTTCTAGCTATTTCGAATTGTGCTTTTTGATTTTGTTTTTGTAAACCGCCATATTCTCTAATACGTAGTATACTACTTGGTATACCATAACAATTCAATACACCTTTTAATGCACCTATTGTACCTTTAGCTTTTAATAAGTATGGCATACTTGCGATTAATCTTTTTGTAATCTCTTTTGATATATCACCTTCAGGTGGTGAACTTAAAGAACCTGACGTGTAAAGTGAATAAGTTGAACCAGTAAGTTTTTGGCCAAAAGCAATTTGACTTAAATCTAATAAATCTTTACCATCTTGTTGAGTCCAACCTAAAGACTTTGCAATATTCAAAACTAACTCTTTAGAAAAACCTTCAGATAAATCATTTTGTCTATCTGTAACTTCTGACATTGCTGTAGTGTATGACCATATTTCGTCAAATTGTTGACCAATCATATCAAGAAAATCAAAAAATTGTTTGTTCTCAATATCTTCTTTTACGTGTGTTGGTAACAAATTTACTAATCTATTTTGATTATCTATATCATATAAAGAAGCACTATACAGTTGACCAGTTTTACTACCTATACTACCATACCAATCTGTAAATGTTGAATTAGATGAGCTTACTGGTACAAATGGGTTATCATAAGTACCACTACCTGTTTTAGGCCAACTAGCGTTTGGAAACTCACCCATTGAACTTGTAACATAAGATGATTTTGTATTATAAAGATAGTTTTCGTAACCATCAAAGTTTGTTTTTACGTTTCGTATTTTATTATCAACAATAGTTAAATCTTTTTGAGAATTAGATATATTAACTAATGAAGCACTTTCAGCTGTATATGATTCAAGTAATTCAATTTTATATTTAAAGTTCTCCAATCGTTTTTTAGCAGATGAAAAATTAATAAAATTATCATAGTTTGAATACTCAATATTTAATTCTTTTGGTTTTTCAGCTAAAAATTTATCTTCTATTTCTTTTTGTAATCTTTCATCACTCGTAACTAAATCATTATAATTTTTAAATTCAGTTGAACGTTTTGTAATTGGAGAATCTACTTGAGCTGAATCAGGTACTCTTAATACCAACACGTCTTCATCTTCTTGGTCGTATGGTTTTAACTCTACTGTTTCTGTTACTTGTGGTAAAATTTCTTTAACTATATATACTTTATCTTTTTCTTCAATATCATCTGGTAAAGGTTCGTATAATTTATATACAGCTGAAAATGGTGAGTCTTCAAAGGTTTCTCTATCAGTTTTTACATTAGTAGTGAGTAACATATTATCATCACCAAAGTGTAAAAATGTATTTAAATCTCTTTTATTATTTATATTGTATGTTATAATGGCGTTACGAAATAAATCTATTGGTGTTAATCTATCTTCTATAATTTGACTACTAAGTTTACCTTTTAATTCATTCCATGAAGTACTCAAACTTATTTCATCGTTTTTAATATCAGTAATTGACGAAACATATGGTATATAAATAGGTATTCTATCATCAACTATAGAATCTATTGAAAATAAAAACTCTTCTACAGGTAATGTTTCAGTACCTGGGTCTGCATCACCACCTTGTTTTACTTCTTTTGTTGGGGTGAGTGTAAGTAAATAATCACCATTATTTTTAGCTTCTACTTGTAAGTAATTTGTTAGTGTGAAAACAACTTGACTACCTTGACCACTACTAACATTAATCTTACTACCATCAGGTATTGTTAACGACCAGCGATAACCGTCAGCTACAGTAGTTGTCTCAAATGAAATAGCACTATCAAGTTTACCTACATTACCACTATTTAATCCGTTGTTTGTTAATCTAATCATTTGCTTATTATCCTACACTTATAAATGCTGGTATATGTAAAGTACTCGGTTGACCGTCTTTAGGTTCAATTGTTAATTTAACACCAACGTTTAAATGTTTTTGATGTAGTCTTATTGTTACTTCACTACCAGTACTAGAGTCTATAATTAATTTTAACGGTGAGGAAAGTTCTGCACTTGGTTCTACAAATTCAACATCTCCTTTTGTATTAGAAGAGTTCCACGCTGTGATTCTACTGTAATCCTTTGGATTTGAATCATAATCCCAACCAGTTAATTCCCAAGTGTATTTAGTTGCCACGTTTGGTTTACTTGAATTACTTTTTAGAGTAATAGTATTTGGACTATCTGGACCTTGCCATGTGTACTGTACACGACCCCCTTTTTTCTGTAACTCTTGAATATTCGAAATATTTCTTTCTTTCCGTTTATATACTATATCATCATACCCAGGAAATTTTGGGAAACCATATGCTAATTGGGTGGCCTTTTGTGCAGCAGTTGTATTTCCGATGATAGTTTTTGACTTACCTACATCAGTTGGGTAATCAGTATCACTTAAACCTGTAAACACTTCGACTAATCTGGTAAGATTTCTATCACCATATTCATAAGAAGCCAAACTATCATTTGATATAAAGAATCGAGCTTGTATTATTGATGATTCTAATTCTTCAGTTGCACCTGGTGTTTGACTACCATCTGTAGATACTGGTGGTGGTAAAAATTCTTTTATAAATGCGTTATCAATTGAAACATAACCACCTATCATTTGTTGTGTTAACTGAGAGATGTCACCAGATAATTTCATTGTTTTACTATCACCTTTTAATGCGTCTCTATCTGCATAAAAAGAAAGAGAATTATCTTGAGGTATAGTTATTTTTTTTGAAGTTACTTGTGCTTCTAAAAAACTAGTTAAATACTCACTATCATTTATAGATTGTGGTGCTAACCTAATTTCTTTTCTTGAAGGTGAAATTTCGTGTACAAAATATTTATACTCTTTTAAAAATAATTCTTTAGAAAAATCTGTATGTGTTTCACCTGACATAATTTTACCATTATCCATTATGTGATAATTAGTACCATTAAATATCCTACCATCTGAGTCAACTAACACCGTCTCATACGAGCCTGCAATTTTTCTCAAAAAATTATATTTCACTACATACTTACCTCTGTCATAACCCATTTTTCTAAGTATAGTACCAGTGTTTAATTTTACACCAGTTTCATAATTATAAGAATAGTCTGAAACATCTACGATACTTGTTTCTAATAAATTTTCGTTTGTGTCGTATATTAAAACCTCTACACAATCATTTGGATTAGTAGTGAATTCACCTCCATAGTAAGCATTTTCTACTGTAGACAAATTTACTGTTTGTCCAGTTTGTAAAAGTTCTAAATCTTTTTCGTTTAATCTACTCATTATGCTATAGGTTCTCCATCAGGTATAGCTAATATTTCACCATTAGTTAATGTTATTAATGTATCTAAGACATAGTCTTGACCATAGTATACTGCTAAGTCAACAAATTTTCTTTTTTGATTATTTTGAACTAACCACCTATCATAATTTGTTGAGTCATCATTTGTAATTACGTTACCATTTTGAACATTATTAGGTAATGTAGTTGCAAAACTTTCTGTAGCTAGTTCAGATATACTTCTATCGATTATTTTTTCTAAACTGTTATTTCTAATATATCTTGGATAAGACTGAATGGTAGTCGTTTTAGATAATTCTTGTTGTTCTTTTGTTATATAGTCGTGATATTGTGAACCTGGTGCTATATCTACATTTTCTATACCGTTTGATGATATTATATCTTCAAAAGAATATAGAATATTATTTCTTCTAAATCCTATTGATGCAAACTCTTGCAAGTCTTCCAAATAACTTGTTCTAAGTTTAGATACAAATTCTTGATAAAAGTCTACAGTTTCTAATTCTGTTTTTGTATATGGCATTATTGACTTACCTTAAATGTGAATCCTTCATCATAATATTGGTCTAACTCATCAGCAGTACCTTCATCTGTCACTACTCTAAATTGTAATGTATAATATCTTTCTGGTTGATAACCTTGTAAATCTAAATTAAAATAGTTACCTGTTGAATCACAACTTAATTTAGAACCCGTACCAAATGGTACTATGATATCATTTGTCTCCGCATCAGTAATTGAGTAGAATGAAGAACCACTTGGTAAATATTTTATTGTCAATCCTGCTGGTGTAGTTGAGAATGTTGCTGATGGAAATCTTTCTCTACCAACAACTCTAAATCTAGCTCTTGAATTTTCTTTATATTCTGGTCGTAAACCTTTCATATAAATTACACTATCTTCTAAATTAGCAGAAGTTAATGCATCTAACGAACCAGTAGTCCAACTTGAATCATCCCATACTGCTTCTAATGTTGGAGGAAATATTGTGTGAGTGTTTGATGAGAAAAATGAAAAACTACCTAGTCTATCTGTATTACCTTCTGATGCTGATGGGTGATTATTACCAACACTACCACTACGCTTAACTAAAAAACCATCATTAATAACAGTACCATTTAACCAATTATTTACTGTACCAGTGACATCTATTTTTAAATCTCTTGACTGGTGATTAAGTGACGCAGATGCTGCTGGTGCTACACTAGAACTATACCAAACTCCTCCTGCTCCATCATTAGCTCCACTACCACTTGCCCATAATGTACCATCAGTTTCACTATATCTATATTTCCAACTACACCCATCTGAAGTCTGAGGGTTATCATACGAACGACCAGTACCCATATCCCAAGAACCACTTATTGCGTATGCAAATAAACTTTGTGATGCTGCTAATGCTTTTGGGTTTGCATCATATAAATTTAAAAAATACTTTGCTGCCCTACTACCAGTTTGAGGTATTAAACCTGAAGAAGAAGCTTCTTGGAAAAACGTTGTATCGAATTTTATTAAAATTCTTGAGACATCAACACTAGCTCCAGTATCACTAACATTTTTTCTGATTTCTAATACTTCATCTAACCCAGAGTTTAAACTTGAACTAGCCTCAAATATTGTTGTATCTTTTTCAGGAAATATAAAATAATGCATTAACTTACTCCACTATGCCTAAATTATCACCGACAACTTTACCTTTGATGTCTGCGTTTGGAAATTTAACTTCAAAAATACTAGGGTCAAGTGCTGGATACAATACACCGTCAATCATACTATTTTTAATATCATAAAAATTACCAGAGTACCCTTCACCTGCTTTGTATTTGTTTTCAATTTTTATAACGGTGTCTGAATCAATCGGTGGTACAACTGATGCAACACCTTCTATTAATGATAACTCATATGCAATATCAGCTAATACAATCGGTTGACCTATTTGCCACCTATCAATGTCAAAGAAATCTTTTACTGCTGCAACACATCTAAGTAAAACATCATTCTTTGAAAATTCAGCTTTTGTCAATATTGCAAAGTTCACAGCAATGTTAATAACGTATGCATCTTTAATATTTACTGCATCAGTCACAAGTCTATATTGTGATAAATAAGTTTTTAAGTTTTCTTTTACTGTTTGATTTAATGATGTTAATTTTTTATTTGAATTAAATCCTAATGTATACATATTCATTGCTAAAGGATTTGGTGTTTTAACTTGTACAGATTTTATTGTTTTACCTATGTCACTTTCTTGAATTGTTCGCTCTAACTCATCTGTACCTACAGACTTATTTAACTGGTCATCTTGTACTAAATGTACTTTTGCAATATTACCATATTTTGCTGGTAGTGAATAAGCACGTACAATATAATCTTCTTTAGTGACAGCCCTCTGTTGTGATTGAAAATACGCTAATGCATTTTCTCTAACTTCTCTAACTGATTCACCAGCTGAACCACCCGTTGCTGGTAGGGAGTTGATAAATGAGACTGAATCTTTTGACTCTTGAACTGACGTAGTTGATAGTAACTCATCTTGTATTTCATATGAAATACTTGATATTGATGTTATATCGTTACTATTGACATTATCATCAATACCACCACCATAAGAATACTTGATAGTAAGTGTTGTATTAGAAGGTGCTAAACCAAAAGCTTTTGTATTTAAAAAATTACTTGGGTCAAATGCCTTTGTTAAAAAACTTGGACTACCAGGTAAAGTTGAACCTACCATAGAAGGGTTTGGTATAATTTCTTCATCTGGATTATTAGATATACCTGCACCAAATCTTAATACCGAAGAATCATTTTGGTCAATATATCTTGTGAATCTACGAGATGTTTTATTTAGTTTAAGAATATAAGGTGATACCTCTCTATTAATTACCGAAGTAGGGTCATTAGTTGCATTGTTTTCAATATCAGCAAATACTGTATCTCTTGCCAATGAATCAACTTCAGACCAATTGTTACCATCACTATCAGTACAAGAAATAATTTCTATAACTTTTGGATTTGATAATTTTATTTGTGTATATTTTTCTGCACTACCAAATGTAAATGTTTCAGTAACTATATTACCACTTTCTGCTTTTACTTGTTTTTTTAATAAATACTTTGTAGGTATATTATCTTCAGTTTCGAAGATTGTAATGTCACGTGGTTCATAAGAACTTGAAAACTTAAAATTAACATCTTCTAAAGTTCTAAATGTAGTACCAGTGCTAGTTGATGTGAGTTGAGTACCAGCCTTAACATTAAGTGCATATCTTTCATCTGGTTTTTCGTTAAGTGCAGGTACAGTTTGGAATACATCTAACACTACTGAAGCTGGGGCTGTAACATTTGGCTTATAACCGAATGATTGAGCTATATTATATACATTTCTTTTTTCTTCAGCATAAGCTAGAAGTGATTCTTTAAATTGTGAATCAATATAATAAGAAAGAACATCACCAACATAAGCTGCCATTTCAATGAACATCATACCAGGTGATGACTCGTTAAAGTCATTGTATGTGTTTGGAAAATATACTCTAGCAAATTCAATTAAATTATCTCTAAAGTCACTAAAGTCTTTATTAAGATAATTAACTTGTTTTACCATATTCTTTTTTGTACTTGTTCTTGCCATTTAATTTTCCTATCTTCTATATTGTAAACCATCATCACCAACAACCAAAGTAGCTCCGTATGATGCATCTAAAGTTATTGATTCCATTGTTTGTGGATTTAACGTAGTAGAAAATTTTACTTCTACAAAAATTTTATTTTTATCACCCTCTTCTGTAAGTGTGTTTACTTCTTGAATATTGATATAAGGTAACCAAACACCAGTTGCTCTTCTAACTTCTTCTTCGAGTCTTATTGGAAGTTCATCGTTTTGTTGTTCAAAACACAACTCTCTCAATCTACTACCAAATTCAGGTTGACCTACTCGTTCACCTACTTGAGTTAATAACAAGTTTCTTAAATTATGTCTTGATTGTTGTAATGAATTTTTAGTTAAGGCGAAGTCATTATTTATATCTCTTCGTAATGGAAAAGATAATCCAATATAAGTATTGGAATTCATATCATCTTCTCTTGCGCTCATTAATTACCTTTTTTATTATTTATAGCTTTCATTAAATCTGAATAGTCTCGTGTTAAAGCATCTGTCACGTGTTCTGGAACTTGTTCTGAACTTACACCTGCTTTTTTCATAGTATCTACAGCTACCATATCACGTTGAACTTCTTCAGGTTGACTGTAACCCATTAACTCTGCCATACGATTTGTATCAAAAGCTTTTCCAGTTACAGTAGGATATTCATTTTGTTGAGATTTAGATAAACCAGCAGTTTCATTTAAAATGTTATTGATAGTTTCGTCTTTAGAATATTTTACTTCTTTTTTTGGTGAAGAAACTTGTTTAGTAACTTCTGGAAGGACTTCTTCTAAAGTAGGTGAAGATTCTTCTTTTATAAATATCTTCTGTACTTCTTTTTGTACTTCTCTACGGACTACTTCTCGTATTATTTTTACAAGGCCTTTTTTAGTCATAATAACTCCTATGTATTATTTTGATTAATTTTTTTAATTTTATCTAATGAGGCTACTGTTTTTGGTGCTTTAAGTGTATCTAATTTAGATAAATCTACTTCAGGTAATTCTGGTACCTCTGGTAATTCTGGTAACTCAGGTAGTTTAAAATCTGGGTCTGCTGTCATTACTTGAAAATTTAAAAACGACAAATTAAGTATTGAATCAGACACAGTACTGATATCTTTTAATAATTTAGCAGCATCAGTACCTACTTTTGGCCATAGTTGACTACCTGCTGAAACTAATATTGATTGTATACCAGTCAATACACCAACTATACTGTTTTGAAATTCTAACATTTTTTGACCATTAACTGTTGGTAACATTGGTGCTCTTGGGTCACCCATCTTTATTGTATTTTGTTTTTTAGCATTTATAAAAACTTCATCTCCTACTAAAAATAAATTTCTCTTTCCAGTAATAAATATATCATTTGATTTTATTTGAATTTTTTTACTCTCGTTATCAGTATTATCTATACCACCTTCTAAATATATAGATGAATCATCTTTACTTAAATTTTCTACTATATCTCTGTGACCTGCAACTATTTTTACTGAAGGTTTTTGTTTAACTACAGTAGTTTCATTACCTTCTGCATCTGTTTCAGTTTCATTTACTCTTGCTGAACCAAATTTTACTGACTGGCCAAATCTACCTTCAAAAACAATATCACCTTCATTAATAAAAATAGGTTGAACATCTTTTCGTTCAAATGTTTTACCGTATTTAGTATTTTCTACATAACTACCAGCTGCTCCTGGTATAGAGTTTTCATTAACAGAACCTTTACGATTTATAATACTTGTATAATAATGTTGTCCATTATATTCTACAACAACTACGTGTTCACCAATTAATGGTGTTTGAGTTATGTTTGGTGTCAATGATTTTACGACACCACCTAATATTTCTTGATTAGGATTATTTATAAAAGTACCTCTAACGCTACCACGATTATTAGGTTCATTCAATATAACCTCTGTAACCTCAAAAGCTTCACCTTCAAAAAAATCATACTGTGATGAAGCAATTAATTTTTTTACCATCGAACCTATTCTTGAAAAAGTGGGTATACCCGTGTCATAAGATGTAGATATGTCTACTCTTCTTTTTCTTCTATAAGCCATTAATTTACCTTTGTTACTGTTTCAATCTTATTATGTATTTTGTCTGATTCTTGTTGTAAATCTTTTATTGTATCTTCCATACCAGAAAGTAATTGTTCTTTTTCTGCTTCAGATAAACCAAATTCATCTTCAGCGCCTACTTTACCTTCAGCTGAAATTAGTCTTTGTACAACTGCTGCCATCTTGACAAGTTGGTCATCGTTTCTAACATTGATTTCTAAATACTCTTTAATCATAGGTACTATTTGAACTGCGGTATCACCGTCTTTTATAAACTGCACAAGTTCTCTTGTTAGAACATCAAGTTGTTTTCTGTTATGTTTTGTATTGTCGTAAATGTCTTTAAATAATGATGATAATGATTTACCATCAAAGATTTCATAATCTATTGCCATAGTTCACCTAAAATAGTTTTATATACTAATAAATATAGTACATATAAAAAACCTTCATATATAAATATATATTGGTTTATATTATTTCATTACAAAATAATTATTACTGAGGGTTACTCGGTTCATAAAACAATCGATGGCCCTTTTTTCTTAACTAACGGGAGATAACCATGAAGGAAGTCGTAACAATGGTCAAAGGATATGTAGATGATTTAGCTCATCTATTGATGTCCTTTGTAGCTATAGGTGCCATTTCTGAAGTAATATTTGGAAGCGGTATCTTTGGTGTCAACGTTATAGGTAACCTAACATCCATCATTAACAAGTTCGGCGAGTCGGGTTTCGCTGGGCTTGTCGCCTTGTTGGTGTTGGTGGGTTTATTTCGAAAGTAGGAGCGAAATAGTTCTGTATTCCTACAATCAATACAGAGCAAAAAAAGAGGGAAGTGTAAAAGCTTCCCTTTTTTTGTTTATCTGAGCCAGAGATAGGATTCGAACCTACGACCTAGTGATTACAAATCACTTGCTCTACCAACTGAGCTACTCTGGCTTTTGACTACATTCGTTTGTAACCTAATTTAGTAGCCCGTAGGAGAATCGAACTCCTGTTGCAGGAATGAAAATCCTGAGTCCTAACCACTAGACGAACGGGCCATTTATTATTTAAATTTTTTTATTACTTCGTGTTCCCAATTAAACCAATCTAAAACCTCTACTTGTGATTTATATACCTTTAATAAATCACTTTTTCTTTTTATCATATCGTCATCTAATTTTTCACCTCTACCAAACACCCATAGTTTCTCAGGTCTAAGGTGTGACAATACATCGTGACAAGCTCTGTGACGTGGATGTCCGTATTCACCATCGGTATTATGTGTTACTATCTTGGTATATTTTCTTTCC
>Ga0098060_1000507_pt1 | contig 17493 bp, 22 predicted proteins | sample 21_taG_FD_77063 | JGI IMG/M metagenome (GOLD analysis project Ga0098060, IMG submission 77063) | Marine viral communities from the Subarctic Pacific Ocean - 21_ETSP_OMZ_AT15319 metaG | ecosystem: Environmental > Aquatic > Marine > Oceanic | place: Pacific Ocean | collected 2015-01-19 | reverse complement strand
CTGTTGATTAAAAACAAAAGCATCAGCAGCTGTACCTGCTCCTTAAGCTACACCACCTATTATTCCAGCAATAGCCTCTTTATTTCTTTGTTTTTGTTTGTTTAACTTTTCTATTTGTGCTAGCTGTCTTGCTTCTTCTATTTGATTTAATTGTTCAATTTGCATTTGAGCTTCTTGTGTAGCTTCTTGCATTACTTGACCTTGCGCTTCTTGTAATGCTTGTTGCTGTCTAAAAGCTGAACCTTGACCAATAGTTTCTGGCAACTGTGATTGCTGAAACTGTTGCATAGATTGTCGTTGTGTAGCTCTAACTGGTTGCAATTGTTGATTAAGCAATCTTTGTTCAGCACTAGCAGACAAACCAAGTAATCCTAAAGCTTCTTGTCTTTCTAATTCTTTTAACCTTGATTTTTCTTCTGATGTTAATCTATCAATTTGTGATGCAGACCCAGCTATTTTACCAATAGCTTCTGCGCCACCAATACCAAGTAACGCTAATGTCATTGGATCAGCCATAATAACTCCTATAAGTAAAACGCTTCAAACGAAACGCCCCATGATATAAAACGATTTTGACCAGCAGTAGATGATCCAGTCATACCAATACCATATTGTAATTGTTCTCCTGTAATAGTTATCATACCAAAACCACTTTGGTGATAAGTACCATCAAATGTAGCATCTAAGGATGAACCATTATCTTGTTCTGGAATTAAATTTGATAAACCAAGAGATACCTTTGGATCATTAACATAAAAATAAACTTTACCTACTCCTGTTGTTCCATCATTATCATCAGGAGACATAACGCAAGCCCACCATTGATAAAACAAAGAACAAGGTCTTTGAATATCAAGCGTAAAACCAGTATGAGGTAACGAGTTTTTTACACTACTATTTTTTCCTGATAACCATCTAGTAACATATGAAAACTTTGAGAAAAACCCACCGCTATTTTGACCACCAAATAAACCAGAAACACCTGTTACCATATTTGTATATGGATTAAAATCTGGATTTACAATGTGTTTTGTATCAATCCATTGAGATGATGATACGTCAGATCCTCCTAACTTATGAAGCTTATCTTGCATAGCATCAAGATTATCTCGCACATCAGATGCAGTTAATACTTCCGTACCCCAAGTTTTTGGAAAAGTTATTGCCATTATGAACTCCGTTGCTGTATATATCCCAGCTCAATTCCATCAACATCACAAGAATGATCGCCAGATGAAGCTACAATTTTTAATGCGTTTTTATTACCAGAAGTCCATAATGGAAGAAACATACCTCTAGCAACTAAACGTAACCCTTGAATATTTACAGAACTATCTGATTTATATAACCAATCACCATATACTGAAAACTTTGGTCTGTAACTTTGTACAGTTGGTCGCCTCATTCTACCGTGTTGTATAAGAGTACAAGCATTTAAATCTTCTACGTTTGCTCCATAGTCCGGACCACTACCAACTAGTTGTACCATATCTACTTGATTTGGTACAGGTACATAACCAGCTCCTATGTCCCATTCTAACCAAGCAACCCAACATAATCCATTTGAGTTAGAACCGGTTGGAGAACTGCTATTACCAGCTGGCTCTACTTGTAAATGCCAATATATTCTTAGTATGTCATTTGTAGCTACAACATAGCTAACTGCTTGTGTAAATAAAACTGTTTTTGATAAAAATGCAGGTATTGAAACTGTATCATCTTGTATAGTTACACTAGAAGAACTACTCCATCTATCCATATTTTTTAATATAATGCCGGCTTTTCCACTAGCATTTTGAGTAGCAAACTGTGGAAGATCAACAGACTCTTGTGAAAAATTTATTTCACCCAAAGGAAATGCACTATTAACATCTGTAAACTTCTGATTTAAATCAGCAGATGTAATCTTATCTCCTCGTTTAATTTGGCTATCAGATATAATACTCATTATCTCCACAATCCTTTAAGAAAATGATTTTGACTTGTAATGTGCCATTGCATTTCATTTCCTTCTGTTCCACCATAAGCAACAGTTCTAGCTTTAATAGTAAAAGTTAATGTACCACCTATAGATGGAAAATCAGCAAATAAACGCATTGTACCAATCTGACTTGTTAATGGTGTAATATTTGCTACTGTAACTCCATTACACAACATAATAATTTGCATACGTTTTGGATTGTCAATAGTTTGCCATTGATCTAAAAAATAATGAAACGAATACTCCCAATGTAAAAATCCAACTTTCATATTTGTTTCTGTAAACTCATCAATAGTAATCCAATCACCGCTATATGTATTATATGAAAGACCTCTCCAATAACCTAATGATCCTGTAGCGTTATCTCTAAGAGCTGACATATCCCCACGAATAACAGCAACAGCTTTTAAAAAAGCATTATCTTTTACCCGAGAACTATTATAAGCATCTTCTGGTTGCATTGTTCTGTCAATACCACCATTAAATGCAGACTTAAAAAAATCAAATCCTTTATTGAATTGTTTTAAATCAACAATCTGAGAAGCATCAATATACACTTTGCCCCATTTTTTCACGATGCCCTCCCTTCTAGTATTCTTTGTTCTTTCATTTGATAATCAATAAAATAACCAATGACTGAAAATTCTTTTTGTGTTGAAAGCTCCCATCTAAAATAACTACATTTTCTCATATCAAGATCAAATCTAAGTGTAGTTAATAATGGTTCTTCCCAAAACTTATTGTCATTTGTTTTAACTTTATCATACACTGATTGTTTTAATACATCAGATATTTGTGAGGTTCTAGCTTTTGTAGTAGTAGGTTTATTATATTGATAGTCTTTATATCCTATCAAGGATACGGTATTATCGCCTTTTGTTCTAATAATAAGATAAACACTCAAGATACGTTTCTTTGTAGAAGCATCACCAAAATCTAGCCACTGAGAAGCCATTGTAGATATAAGACCAAAAGCATCTACGTGTTTATCTACAGAAATAGTAGATCCCAGTGTATGCCTAGCACTCATAACCCACAATCCTTTTGGGTCATTTACTCCACTCACATCTTTATAGTGACCAAAAATAATGTCACCTTGCTTATTTGTTATAACTGGGCCAGCCGGGAACTGTTCTCGAATACTCCATTGACTATTATCTAAATGAAATACAATACCTATATTATTTTCAACTGCTCCTCCAGTAGGTACAAAACACAACCATTCGCGCCATTTGTGACTATATGTAGCACTTGCTTTGGCTACACAATCAAAATTGATTTGATCAATAGTTTCTTGTATTTGATTAGAAATCTTTTTAACTTCTGGAACACCGTATTCTGGATTACCAACAATAATATATATACCATCATTACCAAGAAACATAATACCTACGTTTGGTATAGAAGTAACAGTATTAATAGCTCTACATCCAACATACTGTATAAGATTTGTGATTTGAAAGTTAGGATAGTTACCAGATAAAATATCAATCGCTCGCTCTCGAAACACTAACATATATCCAAAGAACGAATAAAAACCTGTAATACCACCACCCTCTGTATTTCGTAGGTCTGCAAAATCTAAAGCTGAAAACTGATCAAGCTTAGATGGATTACTCCAATAAATAACGGAGTCATTTGATGATCCACCATCAACAAAAAGACAGGCTTTATAGTTAGATAAAAATCTACAGCTAAATGATGGGAAAATAATTGAACTGGTTTCTGATGGAGCTTCAGCTCCTAAATCTAAATCACTATAATCATCAATAAATAATGTTTCGTGATTATTTAATACATCTGTAACCCAATAATAAATCTCTGTAGATTGACCTTCTAAATTAACTGTTCTGTAAATTCTTCTGGCAATAACATCATTATCACCAATAGGTATTTCTACAGGTATAGCGTACTTTCTTTTTTGTGCGTCAGTTTCCCACGTAATCAATTCAGAACAAACAGATAATGGAGACTCACTTCCAGACATAGTAATAAAAGCAACCTTCCATTTATATTTATTTACAGCATTATTTGTAGGAGTACCCATTCCTTTTCCAGATGCAGATACTTCATTAAAAGGTAATGATACCTTTCCTCCAGCTGCTGTTGTTGCTGTAGGATCAACTTGAACATTCCAAGCAGCTGGAGCTGATGGAACTCTAACAAATCCAAGAGGATGCACAACTATAGAGTCAGCACCAGGTAAACCTGTAACAACTTTTGCAACTGTTTTTTTTGGTGCATTTTGACCGTTAGCAAAAATAACAAACTTTCCATACTGACAATACTGTGTTCCAACTTCTGTCGGATTTGGAATACTTCTACCAGAGTCTATAACTCTTGCTTGTGGAATAGCTGTTGTTTCACCTAGCTGATATAAACTACCACCTTGCTCGTATAATATAGTATCTAAACATCCATCGTGTTTCTCGTAATAAAACAAAGAGTCAATCTTTGATACTGTAAAAGGAACCCAACCATTTTGATTTGTAAAGTATCTTTCATAACCTAGATTGTTTGTCCAGCCACCATTACGATCTAGTCTCCAATTTTTAAGTATAGATAGATTATCTTTTATTGATGGTTCTTGTTCATCTAAACCACCAAGCAGCTGTACTGTCGCGATTTGATTTTTCATGGTAATGTTCCAAAGTCACCGGTTACAAGTTTTGATGTTCTTCTGACCTGTGAAAAACTACCGTTGCGTCTAATCCATCTTTGTTGTCTTTGTGATAAAAATGAATTGGATAATTTTTGGTATTCATTTTTAACTTTAGAAGCATACATACCAGCCATAGAAGCATTATTGGCTTTTGCAAAAGCCTCTCTTGCAGACATAAATACTAGTATTTTATGATAAGCAGAGTCAAACTCTGGGCTATCTTCATCGTCCCTTAATACTTTTGGTCTATAACAATATCGAACGTATATAGTATATTTATTATCTTGCATTGGATACAATCTAAATCGTTTATAGTGTCCTCCATTTTCAGGAGCTACAGAATATGTAAGTTCAAATGTATCTGTCCAAACACTGTTCGGTAAAGTAAAATCATAGGAACCACCCACATCTGGAACAAACTCTGTTCTACCAACAGAGTTCTCTGGAACCTTAAACCATTTGTAGCTGTAAGCTTTGTTTCTACAATAGACGTGATATATTCTGCCAGATGTATTTGGCAACGAGGGAAATGTCCATCTCATTATTTGAGTATTGCTTAACTCTAGCTCAGTAATTTTTGCAAAAGAACTTTCTTTATTAAAAATAGTAAATGTGGTTGCAAACTCTAAAGTTCTAACACCGTGACCAGATCCACTGGTTACAGCTACAAAACTATTATTGCGAGGAGAACGAATAGTAAAATCATCTATTGGCAACCATCGTATTGGTTCTCCTGTTTCAGTAAAATCAATAGAATAAAATCCTTCGTCAGATCTTGACAATGGTAACATCTGTTCTGGATTATCTGGTTGTCTGCGGAAAACATCTAAGATACGAACACAATCATCAGGCAAATCAATATAACGATGCTCTACTTTTATTGTAGCATTAGTAGTTGTACTACCTGCATAGTTCATTGTTAAATATGCTTGCGTACCACTTTTAATCCAAGCAATAGTATATTCTACTTCTTCTATGCTTATTGTCATTCCTTCCATTTGTTCTGCAATAAAAAAAGATGTACCAGTAGTAACCAAAGCAGATCCATTAGTAACAGAAACACTTGTAGCAGAAACAGTTTTATGTGCTACGATTGGTTTTTCTTTTTGTGCAAATGAAAAATCTTCTCGACCAAATAAGTCTAAATAATTGCGATTAATTAAATCATTAAGATCATCTGTATAATCCGTATTATCTGGATCATAATCCAAAATAAAAGCTATTTGATCTCTTATCTCTCCTAAATTCATATACTCTCCTTAAGAAAATACTCTCTTCTCTATAATATAATACAGAAAAGAGAGTATCAAATGCCAATAGCTTTTTAATAAATAGATTAATATTTACGATGCACCCAACAAAGAGTACCACCAGAACCCATAGCAACATAGCCTTCTAATGCTCGACCAATACAAGGGTCAAGATCATTTGTTGTAGTAACATCAGCTTGACCAGCTACAGCAGTAATCTTTAAAGCATCTTCAGCATTAACTGTAGATTTAACTAAAGCATGAACTGGGCCAGCAATACAAACTTCAACAATACCTTCTGCAGCTGCACTATCAATCGCTACACCAAAACAAGATTTTCGGTTAGCTCCTGTTGATGCTTTATGGACATAAAGAAATTTATCTCCATCAGCTGCTTGAGAAATGTCCCAAGCAACCCAATCACCCAAAGCAATAGCTTCTTTTGCAAGGAAACGTCTTGTTTCACGTCGGGCAGTAATAGTACCACCGTTGGCTTCTTTTTCTAAAATTTCGTAATTCATATCATCCTCCGATTATTGCTCTGCGTTAAGAAGAACACCATGAACAGCCAACTTATCAATTGCTAACTGCGTACGAGTTATAATCTTTGATTGGAATTTATCATAGTTTTCAGCTTCTTTCATTTCGCCAACTGAGAACATAGCATCTTTATCGAAGTATGCACAGAAAGCATGTGAGCTAAGGAAATACATAGAGAACTTAGTAGCACCATCAAATGCGGTGAAACCAAGATTAGGCTCAATATACATCATAGCACCGTTATACATAAGACCTAACTTACCAGCCATATTGTTTCTTGCATCAAGAGACTGATACTGTTCTTGCGCTCTTAAAGTTTGACGGAATAGTTTATAAGATTTAGTCGAAGCAAGAATAATATCAACTCCACCTTCAACAAGGTACGGTTGAATGTCAGCCATAAGACCACCCATATTAGTCTCACCATTTGTACCAAAGTTATTAGCAACATCAGCTACTTGATTATTCCAAACATTTGAGTATGTAGATTTAGATACACCACCAACTGTATTTTGTTGAGATCCAAAATCTTGTTTTTCAAAAAATCCTGTAGTGTAGTCGGAAACAGTATCAATACCTTCACCATTAAGAGTATTAAGGTCAGTCAAATATGTAGAGTCTCCTCGTACAACTTGCTTACACCATTCACGTTGGTACATACCGATTACATTTTTCAAACGATTTTCAGCAATATCAATAACTTTACGTGGCCCTTTGTTTGAACGCAATTCACGTCCTTTCATTACAACAGGAGCAATAGAGTCACACCAATCGAAACGAGTAGAGTCCTCAATGTCACGAGTATTATTGTTAATTCGTTCATTACCATTTGAGATTTGAGTAATAGTAGAATGTTCGAGTAAAGAAATAGGATGCTCAACGTATGATCCACCATCTTCTTGTTTAATGTTTCCAGCTGATTCCATCGCTTGATAGAGAGGAACAGCTTTAAATGTCTGATCAACGTAATGATCGCGCAACAAGCGCAACGTCGAAGTCAAGACAGCATTATTGACAACTATTGCCATAATAACACCTCTAATAAAAAATTAATAATTAATGTTTAAAACTGCTCGTATCCACAAATGTGGGGAGGCATCTTCAAGGTATCCTACGTATAGGGCTATCCGAATACATAAATTTGGATAGCATATTTATTCAATAAAATCAAGGTTTTTATTTACCAATCGCTTTTAACTCTGCTTGATAAATGTCCCAAGCAGATAGTTTTTTATTGGATGGAGTAGTTTTCTTAGGCTGATTACCATTACCAACAAGGGTCCGGCCTATTTGCTTTTGAGCCTCAGATTGTTGTTGATGTAACTGTTGCCCTTCTCTCCATTTTTTTAACTCTAATCGTTCAGCTGCTATCTTATGTGCTTCTGGTAAATCCATATTTTCATATTTTAATAATATATCACGAGTTAAATTACGTAAGTCAAGATTTGTTTTAAGCTCTGGATTTTGTTCCATATAGGTTTGCGCTTTTAATTTGCCTTGTGCTTTTTGTTGTTCTGCTCTCATTGGTTCCATCATAGCAACCAATTCTTTTGCTGTTTGTGCTTTTATACCTTGTATTAACTGAGACACAGAGTCTTGACTAAAAGGATCAAAGTTAAAACCTTCTAACGAAGCAGATTGAGCAAGAGCTTCCATAGCTTTATAAGCATCGGAGGAAGTTAAAGAGGATTGCTGTTGTAGTAGTTGTTCCTTTAAAGATTGCATTTCTTTTTTTTCTTCTGCTAAGGATTGTGTTTTTTGGGTCCATTGTTTTCTGAACTCAGATAAAACACGTCGAGTAGGTTCATCAGCTTGATCATATACTTGCTGAAAACTTTCTCCTTCTAACATTCCATTTTGTTTCCACTCTTCTTCTTTTTGAGCACTAAGCTCCTCAGAAGAAAGTTTCTTTTCCTCTTCATCTTTTTCATACTTAGCGAGTATGCTATTGATTTGTTGCTCTTTATCTGACTGTACTTGGAAAGATTGGCTAGGCTCAATAGTATCTTCACCTGTAGCTCCAGGTTGACTTTCAGTAACATTTTCTGGAGCTGACTCTGGTGTTTCAATTGTTTGTGTATTGGCATTTTCATTTGGCATTGGTACTCCTACATTCTGGATGCAAATAAATTATCAAGATCATCTGCTGGCATTTCTTCCGGCATATCTTCTGTTACATCTTTTGTTATATCTTCTGGTATATCTTCTGTTGTTTCATCCATTAATGTAGTATCTTCTAGGTAACGGATAAAATCTTTGTCTTTTAATAAAACCTCTAACTCTCCAGCAAGTAGCTGTATATCTTTGTCGTCTTTAAGATTATTAAAATCAATTTTAAAATCTGTACGAGCGTCCCCGGCTGCTTTAGATATCATAGATAGTTTTGTTGTTAAATCCATAGGAAACTCTTGTAAGTCACCTTCTACTTCTACAACAGGTTCTTCTTTAAACAAATCGCTTAAGATTTTATTTGTGGATTTAATTAAAATGTTCATAAAATTTTGAGAAAAAGAACCCGATGGATTAATCTCCATCATTACTTCATCTCTAGCCATATCTTGTTCTTGTCCGATTTTACTTGCTTCTTCCATAATGTTAGGTGGGATTGGCATATTATTATATTGATCAGGCATTGTTAATCTCCGTATTTATTTTAGTTGTGTGGTCTAGTTTAAATGTTTTATCAATTGCATCTGCTGTGTGCATACCTGAGTCTAAATATCCTTGATACTCACTCATTTGTCTTTGGTGTTTTTGATGCTCTGTAATTTTTTTATGTATATTTTCTTCTTGCATAACTGAGTTAATCGGTTCTACATTTAACTCTTTCATTACTTGTTCTTTGTGAGCGTGGTTTTTAATCGTTCTTCCAAGACCACGATCATAATAACTAAGGCTATCACCCCAATTGCCAACAGTACGGGCAAAGATTTCACCACCACATGGATAAGCTTTAGCACTACAATTAGGTTCTTCACAAATAATTTCAGTAGGTTGTTTCCCATCTTCTGTATCCGAAAAAAACCAAAGGTAATCAAATCTATGACCGTGTTCGCATTTATAATAATGTATTGGCATTAAATTTCCTGTGGTAAAAATTGTTGTATATCTTCTGCTGATGGTTCACCTTGTAACCCTTGAGATGTTTGTAAGTTTTCAGCTGGAACACCAATAGGCAACTCTGGATTTTGATCGCCACCAAGATCAGATAAAAACTCATTTGGCAAGTCAAGCATTTGAACCAAATGTGTAAGTAGTTTATTTGGACTAACACCTTGTTCCAGTAAAATTGGAAACGTAGAAAGGAACTCTTGTTTTTTAACTGCTTCTGAAACAGGAGTAGAACCCATATCATTTGCATAAAAATCAAAGTCACCATCAAGCGTTTCTTTTGTAACCTTTGTAGGTTCTCCATTAACAATAATAGAGTCTCCTTCTTCTGGTACATATACCTTATAAATAGACAAAAATACTTTAGCTACCTCTTCGATCATTGAGTCTCGCTCTCTTGCTAGCCGGCCTATCTCAGATGATGAATAAGAAGCAAGTGCTGTAATCTCTGTAGCAGTTGCCCTTGTACTTTCTCCACGAGTAAATGGCGCAAGTACAGATCCTTTTTCAAAATCATCTTGTACTTGTTGAACATATTGTTCTAGCTCAATAGGTGTATTTGTATGTGGTACAGGAGTAATCGCTTCTGAAATACGTCTGCCTTGTTTTTTTGTGACCAAAATGTATTCACCATCTTCACCACCAACAAGACGGTTCATTTCATCTTCGGTAATCATTTCTTTATCAACCAACCATTGACGAGCTGTCTTTCGTATCATATTTGATTGACCAGTCCGTATAACATTGGTTTCTTGGACTTGATCATATACTCTACGTAAAGCGGAGTAACCTCTCATTGGGATGTCTGGATCTTCAGAAAAGTATAATGGTATAATAGGACATACTGGTTTTCCCCAGTAATCTTTAAATGGTATGTCATTGAACTTAACAGTTTTTGTTTTTTCAATACCTACTTCTAGCTCGATACCATCAAATAAAAGCTTTTCACCGTTAGAATAGTTAGGACTCCAAACAACCATCTTTCCAGATTTCATATCATACCATTCTATAATCTCAATGTATTGAAACTCTGGATCATTTAATGCTTGTTCTTTATTTGGATTAAAAGATTTATTTGGTTCATCATTTTGGATATAAATTACTTTATCTCCTGAGCCTTCAAATCTTTTGTTGCCGTATCTTGATTTTGCATCAGCAACTGTAATCCAGCTTCTATGACCACAAAAATCAATCTCTTCCCAAGTTTGAGCATCGGTATCAACAATGACATCCCAACATTGTAGAGATACACCCTTAACCCTACGCAAGGGGTCAGGGTGATCTGTAGGTAACAACTTCAGAAATGAACAAGGATATATAATACCTCTTTTGTGAGTTTGCGATAATGATTTTATTATTCGTGGTAAAAACTTATTACAAATCTCTTTTACTATATTTGGATCTCCATTACCACGCAAATCTTCTTTTACTAAAACAGAAGGAGAGCGAGCAAATAATGAAGCTATATAGCCCTCAACAAACTCATAAGCCCTAGATGTTTCAATTAAATTTTCAGAGTCAATCCCCTCAATCTCTGAGCTTTTAGACCAGTAACGAGTCATATATGCTAAGTATAGTTGTCTCATTTCTGGTTGTTTTTTTTCCCAGTATTTTTTGTGTCTGCGATAATGTTCTTCAATAATTTTTGGTTTCATTTTCCTCTATTCCTCAAAATACCTTTTCTAGCTCTTTTACCTTTTATTTCATTCAGGTACAAATCCATAATAGTTCTTTGTTTCATTGTCACCTCTAAGCTAGATATATCTCTACTGCATCTATATGCTAGTGCCATAGCATCAGCCATATCATCATGACCGTTAGCTGCCTCGGGTGTAACCCGTTTAATAACCATACCGCCTAACTCTGATAGTGCTGTAGCATCACACTTTTCTATGATACCATCATTTATGTATATTCTCAATGTTTCATACGCATCAAGCTTTGACTTTGTAGTTGTTACCCAATCATTACCATTCTCTTCATCGTACCAAAGATTTTCGTATTCGAAGAATTTTAATCGGTATAAAACAACGTGACCGTGGTTATTTGACTCACAAAGTATTTTCGCTTTGTTGTATCTATTTCCAATTGTCATTATTTTATCAGCAAAAGCAGATGGAGTTATTTTATTATCTCTCCAAAAATACACTGGTTGTTTTGTTGCCATAGAAATAATGCAGATAGCAGAGTAATCGCCCCCTACTCCTCCCCCAACATCAACACCCATAGCATATACATCGTGTTCTTTTGGTTCTTCTAGTTCGCGTTCTTGGGTATCAAAATATACTTCTTTGATTTTTTCTAACGATGAAGGATGGAAATATGTATTTTGATCAAGATGAAAAGCATCTTCCAAACAAGCTGGATACTCTCTACGAAACTCAGATAGACTAAGTGTTCCTAGTTTCATCCTTCGCCAGTACAGCTGATTGTAATCGAGATTGTATTTTTTCATCTCAATTACTTCATCGTGAGTTGGAACAAAGTTAGGTGGAGCTTCGCGTGTATATTGTTCGTGCATCCACCACCAAGATATAAACAAGTGCCAACCATTCTCGGGAGAATTAGAGGCTAACTGGTGAAACTTATCACCTGCTTTCTCAGCTGTTGACTCGACCCATAAATCACCATCATCACCAACAGTAGACTCTAAGGCAGTTAGTAACTTTGATGGATCTTTATAATATGCAAACTCAGTAACGTGTGCGCCCTGCAATACAAATGATCGAGTACCATATTTAGAAGAAGCAGTAAAACAAGACAACCTAGCCTTAGTATCCTCAAACTGTGTAGTTCTTGTATTATCTACCTCAAGTTCTCTGTACAAATACTTTGGCATTTCCCAATACATAATCTTATCGATATCTCTCATTTCTTTCGAAGAGTCATCGTGAAAAGATATGACACCATATTTGAGAGCAAACTTAGATGTATATGTTTTCCACAACGAAAAAGCGCGTAAAACTGTAGATACTCCTAGCTGTCTTGCTTTTACAATAACTACTTTACGGTGAGTTTGTATTGCTCTGATTAATCTAATCTGTTCTTTGGTTGGATCAAATGGTATCAGCTTACCATCTGATTTACGAGCAATCTTTAATAAACGACAGAACTTTACAGGGTCTGATAATGCTTCGTATGCTTGTTCTCTTAAGCCGGGTGGTAATGCTTTTAACGTGGTCAAATGACTTAAATCAAGCTTCATACTTGTTGTCATTGGTTATTTCCTTTTGGCTTTTGTAGTAATAGGTTTTAATAATCTAAAAAGTCCTTCTAAAAATTCTTCCTTTGTTACCTCTACTTGCATTGTTCCCAACAAAGAATGATAGCACTCAATAGTTAATACTTCCATTTGTGGATTGTAGTATGATTGATAGTTCCAGTTTAACTGATCTATTTCATCATCTGTTAAATCGTATTTATCTATTAGTTTGTCATACACAATAAAGGGTCGCAATACAGCTGTAAATAACTCTTCCATTTTATCCTCCGTGACAGGACTTCCACCAGTCGTCTTTTGTTCGGTGTTCAGTTGTTTGATTTGCAACAGCAAACGCTTTTATAAGCTTTGCTATTAAAGTTTGTGAAGGATCACAATCATTTAATAAATTGTCAATATGTGACGGTGAGCATCCGATTTGTTTTGCTAACCAATACTTTGTTTTATCCGATTGGTCTAACTGAACTGCAATCCATTCATTAATAGTTATATATTTACTTGGCATTAGATTTTCCTTTTAACTTTTTTAATTTATTGTTTGCTATTGTTAGCTGTCTTTTTAAAATAGTTCTTTCTTTCAGTAAATCTTTGTGTTCTAAATTTTCTAAAAATTCAATGTCTGTTTTCATTTCTGTAATCATTTGTAATAAATGCTCAAGATCCTTGAGGTTTTTTAACATATTAGAAATTAAGTTTGTAACAGTTCTATGCGAGGTAGAATATGGAATATAGTGTTCTTGTAAAATCTCACACATATTAATGGCCATATTCATATTTCGTAGTGTTCGTTCTGTGATTTCTTTTGCATCTAGTTCTGACATTTTATTGCTCCCAATACAACAATTTTCATATTATAAAACTTTAGCTTGCCTTTTAAAATATCAGCAAATGTTATTGGATCTTCTTCATACCAAAAGAAATCTTTAATTTGCTCTGACAATAAATATGCTTCGTATTTTGTCAGCTCTATTTCTCTTGGGTTCAATCCTCTAACATTTTGCATCATTTGCCATTTTGCTATTTTTTCTGCAATCGTCATTTGTTACTCCAATAAACTTCTTTTGTTAATCCAGTAAAAGATTTTGGGGTTTTCGGACAGTACAAAATTAATTAATTCGCTTTTATCTTTACGCATCAAACAAATCTCCCCACAGTTTATCTAAATGGTTTCCAATGAAAAAACCAAGCAAAGGTGGCACTGCATTTCCAATTACTTTATATGCTGCCGAAGCAGATATGTGTGGCAAGAACGCATAGGTATCTGGGAATGTTTGTATCCTTGCACATTCACGAACAGTCAATCGCCTTTCTGCAAGACCTCTTTGTAGTTCAGCAATATGACTGCCACCATGCTCTACACTCAATCTACGAAATTCAATGTTACCATGGTGCTCTGCCCGTATTGTCGGTCCAGGTTTGTCAGACTTAATTTCAGTTTGTCCTTGCCCTTTGGAGAGCCATTTTGCTTTTGAATATTTTTTTTGAGATGGATTTGTCGTCACATGTGGTTCTTTTAAATCACGAAGATATGTCAACGCAGGGACTACAGGTCGTAAATTAGAACCTTCTGAGATATCCAATGCATGTGTAATGGGTATCGACAGTCTCTCAGAGAGTTCATTGTAGTTCCAGTTTGCTTTGTAATGCTTCTTTGAGATTCCAAAGAATAGTATCCGTTCTCGTGTCTGTGGGATTCCATATTCAATGCATTTAAATTTCTTCATGACAACGATGTAACCATCGCCAATGCTTTGAAAATCATGTTGAATCGTCTCGATGACACCTTCCATAGACTCCATAGCACTGACATTCTCAGCAATAAACAGTTTTGGAGATAATATTCCAATAGCTTGAGATAACCAGTAATAGAGTTTTCCTCGATTATTTTCAACCGTGTTTTCGGTTATTTTCCCAGTGTGATCTTTATGAGAGTTGAAACCCAGTCGTTTACCTGAAAGACTAAAGTCTTTACACGGGAATCCACCCGTCACGACATCGATATTCTTAGGTGGAGATGATACACCATTCTTCCAATTGTTGACTAAATCAACAATTGACTGGATTTCATAGGTTCGATCAACTTGCGTCTGAGAAAAATAAAAATACTGTTTCCATACGATTGAGGCTTTTATTTCTATATCGTTAGCCAAAATGGTTTCAAGTCGAGTTTTTTTCAATGAAATCCAATCACTCGCTAGCCCTTTATACTCTGGGTAAAAGAAAACATTAATAGATTCTTGATGTACTGCAAATCCACCTTCCAATCCCAAATCTAAACCACCCCCCCCTGAGAAAAACGAAGCTACTTTAAGTTTTGGATTTTTGACAATACCGTATTTCTCTACTATCTCACTTATCATATTTATACTCCAAATAAAGACAGTTGTTCTGGTGGTTTAGGTGGTGGTGGTGTAACCCAAATCGTTACACCAGATCCTTTGTTATCGTACGTATCTATCTCTATGTTATCAGTAGGATACAGCGAGCGAAAATATAAAACAGCGTTCCACAATGTAGAGTTATATATTTGCATATTCCAGCTGTTAGCACTTCGGTGTGATGGATCGTGCCGAAACCAACACACAAACATATCTATCTTAAGAAAAATCATATGTTTTTTATTTGCTTGTAAAAACTTACGCTTCCATTTTAACCAGTCTTTATAAATCATATTGATCTCCTACTACTACAATATCATTGTATTCTGCTGGCAATACAACACATCGTATCGAACGGTGACCAAAAACATAGGATTTGGCTAATCTGTGCATACCATCTAATACAATCCAACAACCATCATTGTCTTTTGAAACAATAATAGCAAAAGACATCTCTGCATTATCTATACGTATAAAATGATTGATCACATTATTAAATGTAAATCTCTGCTCTCCCCACACTTCTTGATCCCATAAATGAGCAAACTCAGACAAAGAAATCGACCGAGAAGGATAACCCATTGACAGCTCCCACAACTCTTCTACATCAAGATGTTTCACGCTACTTCCTTTTCGTCTTTTGGTATTTCTTCCACCACGATTGTAAATGACCACTTATTATACTCCACTCTCTTGCGAGCAGATAAAACCACAATCTGACAGTCGTCATAATACACAATGCCATTAAGAGCATCACAAACAGACCCGAAACAATTTTGTAAATCTCTAACCCTATTGTCTCCAAAACAAACCTCTAAGTGTAATCGTACATTACCACTAAAAATCTGCAACCCCTCAACATTCATACGAGAACGAGCTAACAAAGAAAGATACTGCTCAAAATCTACTAACTCCTTAGATTTTGCCATCTTTGGCTTACCATTCTTAACCCACATCTTCATCATATTCTTTTTACTGGGTATCTTTGTCTGACCTTGTATTACAACCTTCATCTTACTTCTTCCTTCTAATCGTACCATCTTTCCAACGATCTTTACCATTAAACACAGAAACCTCTATCTTTACTATATTCTCCGTAGGCACAATCAATCCAGACTCCAAACACTGTACATTAAACTTCTCTAAAGCATCTTCCTCTGAATAAGCTTTCACATCACAAGTATATACTTGTTTGTTATGAGAAAATACAATAAACCAATCACATAAATCCTCAGCTGAGTAGTGCATCGGCAATATAGATGTCTTACGAGCTACCTCTGATACATCCTCAACACAATCTTCCGGCCCCTCTATCAATCGAAAACAAGTACAAAAATCTTGATACTCTCTCGTAAATAATAAATCTACATCATCTTCCCAATAATATATACATCCCTGCTTCCAAACACCAGATGACTTCATCTGCGTAAATGCCATTAAAACATAAACCTTGTCCTGACCCTGTATAGATGCACCCAAATATAAAAATCTCTGTCCTACCTTCACAATAACAATCCTCTTACTATTACCTGATCTGAAAGATCAAGCCTGTTACCCTCACTACGAGCTATATCAATCTATCTTTACATATAAAAAGAAACGAGCAGACATAACCTCAATACCACACAATCCAACTATAAATAGAATATAATCTACTCGCTTCAACTATTATGATATATCACTATAATGATGGTGTCAATAAAATACATTATTTATTTATTTTAACTATTGTAAATATTGTAGTAGTAGTATTATTACTTTGTTATTATTTTGAGAAAAATTAACTCCAAATTTTTGAGCTATACCTCTGATAAGGGTATTAAAGCTGGTTTGGGGAGGGGCCGGCACGTGTATCAGCTGAACAGTGTTCGGATAAATATCCTTACGCTGTTCGGAAAACTCGATACTGTACGATCCTAACACTGTTCGTATTTATAAAGGAACATCCATAAAATTTATTGATATGATGTATATGTATAGAGATACGGTAGTACCGATATGATGTACTGCTCCATATATTGATATGATGGAATTAAAATTATTCTATTTAATTCTTTATGCTCTGTTATCGTTACTGTGGGCTTTGTTATTATATGTCATACAATCTCTATGGATTTTAATTTGTGTATAGAGCTATATCATTATATTGTAATAGTGCGTATAACTATCAATCATAGGAGAATAACATGTTTACGTTTAAAAGATCCGACTCAATCACTCATATTATCCTTGCTCATGTAACTCATTGGAGTATATCAGACAGTGGAATTCTTATTATATATATGACAAGCGGAGAAAGAATTATGATGGGTAAACAAGCCGTAGAATTTAATATTGCCATGATCGCATAT
>Ga0098060_1000504_pt1 | contig 17526 bp, 22 predicted proteins | sample 21_taG_FD_77063 | JGI IMG/M metagenome (GOLD analysis project Ga0098060, IMG submission 77063) | Marine viral communities from the Subarctic Pacific Ocean - 21_ETSP_OMZ_AT15319 metaG | ecosystem: Environmental > Aquatic > Marine > Oceanic | place: Pacific Ocean | collected 2015-01-19 | reverse complement strand
TAGGTGAACACGATATGAGTGATGTGTTAGGGTATGATGATACTATACATATGGATGCTGGTGAAACTATAGAATATTTTAAAAAGGAACACGGTATGGAAGAAGATGAAGCTGAAGATAGAGCAGAATCTATGGGTAAAACCACATCTTTAGATAAAAAATCTGATAGTGGTGAAAGTTTCCAACGCCTTGTTGAGGATGATGATGTTTTAAATATGTTGGAGATAATACTAAGTAAAAAAGATGAGAATTCTGGAGTACAAGATGTTAGTGGTGAAGATTCTATGTTAGATAGAAAAATAAGACATTTAAAAAAATATGCTAGAAATAGTGGTTACTCTATGGATGAACTTATTAAATTAATGAGTCATGAATAAAGACCTTAAAAATGATTTTTATAAACTACCTGATGAGTTATTAAAAAGTTTAAACCACAATCTTAAACATACTTCTAAAAAAGTTAATGGTTATGAAAGACTTAGTAATTTATGTAAAAATAAAGGAGTTAATTATGGTCAAGCTAAAAAAATAAAGCATGAGATGGAAAATGGTTTGAATCCTCAAGCTTATAAATTAGTAGGTGGTGATGATTTACTAGAATGGTTAAACGATAAATTAAATAGAGAACGAAAAATTGTTGATAGTAGTAAAAGAAATAAGATGAACTCTGGTCTTGAGAACCAGTTTAAAAAAACTCACACCAAAGATAAATCTAAAAACCCAACGAAAGTTAGGTTGGTTAGTACTCAGAAAAATTCTGACGAAATACTTAATAATAGAGCGGTTTCTGAAGAAATGACTCGAATAAAAGAAATAATTAAAATAATAATTTAAAATGGCAGACTTTAATCAAAAAAAACCAGGAGAAAAATTGTCCGATATTTCAAGTAAAGAAAGACAAAAATTAACAACTAGAAATGTTTATAAAAGCACAGACGGTTATAACGCTAACCACCCAAACGCTAAATCAGATGGTGACCCAAAAGGAAAGGGTAACGCTAAATATTTAAGTGTTTATGATGATAGCACTGGTGGTAGTTTAGATATACTAGGTAACGGTGAAGCAAATAGTGGACGTATAGGTAATGTAAAAAATAACCTATATAGTAAATCTAACGAATATTCCGCTGGTAATTTAGATACTGGTGATGGTTACACACCAACCGTTTCTGAACCAAGATAGTACGAATGAAACTTTACAATGTCATATCAACACTTATACTTGAGCAAGTATCTAATAGTGAAATAGTAGATGCTATAAAAAATAAACACGTCTGTGAGTTGGTGTATGAAGATGACGCAAGTATTGGTCCCGGTAGGAGAGTTGTATACCCAGTAGCTTTGGGTGAATCTTTAAGAAATAATAAAGTTGTTAGAGCTTATCAAATATCTGGACCATCTCTTAAAGTAAATGAAGAGGGTATACCATTACCGGATTGGAGGTTGTTTAGAGTTGATAGGATGAATAATTTTAAACCTCTTAAAGGTGAAAATTCTGTTTTTGAGACTTTTAATGAACCACCACTTTACAACCCTTTTGGTGATAAATCAATGAACAGAGTGTTAGTTAATTCAAAATTTTAAACTATGAGCGGATTTGAAGCTTTACAACAAAAATTAGTCCAAGCAAAAGCTGTAATGGATAGAGCTGATGGTATACCATCTAATAAAAAAAACACACAAGGTACGGTAAATGAGTCATCTAATCCTAATCTACCCCCTGTTTCTAGTAATTTTAATACGGAAAGTATTAATAACGTAATATCTAATAATACGAAACTATCCTCACCAACACCAATTACTGAAGAAAAAGTTAGAAAATCTAATTTACCAGACGCTATCAAAAAACTTATGATTGACCACCCAATACCTGAAGTTTCTTTTGGGAATCAAATACCTGACACTTTAATTGAAGGGGCTGCAGAACAAATGAAAAGGTTTAATGGGTTAAGTAATAATTCGGAATCTACCACCCAACCTTCGTCACCACAAAAAATAAAACCAACTTCTAAAACTCAAAAACTAACACAAAGTTCACTTAAAAATTTAATTAAAGAAACTTTAGTAGAATCTTTAGACAATTTAATAGATGAAAGAATAACAGAAAGAATTGTAGAGCGTAATGGGTTAGATGAGTCTATAAGACTGGTTGTTGGGAATACTATTTTTGAAGGTAAGATATTAACAACTAAAAAAATTAATTAGTCTACCTTTGACTATATCGTTTGTTAGTATTATCCTTTTACCATGAACAAACCAAAATATAAAATTTTAGTATTGCCCAGTGATAGAACTGGTGTTAGTAAATTTAGGTCTGTAGACCCACACGTACACTTACAACAAATGTACCCTGATGAATTCTGGGTAGATGTAGATTATGAACCAAAATTAGAGGATGAAAATTGGTTAAAACAATATGATTTAGTTCTTTATCATAGGTCTTTATCCCCAGACTTTGGTAGGTCTCACGAAGCTGTTAAAAGGTTAAAAAGATTAGGTATACCTTCTATTTGTGATTTAGACGATTATTGGGCTCCTACTGTGGACCACCCAGCACACGCTATAGTAAAACAAAACCAACTAGACCATCATATAAAAGAAAGTTTAAAAATAGCTGAAAATATTTCTACAACAACTAAAGTTTTTGCTGAAGAAATGAAAGGGTTTTGTAATAATATATTTGTTTTTCCAAACGCTATAAATACAGCTGAAAAACAATTTCAACCTAAAAAAATAGATTCTGATATTATGAGAGTTGGTTGGTTAGGTGGGTCTTCACATTTAGGTGATTTAGAAATATTACGTGGTTTACCTGGTAAACTTAATGGTACACATAAAGGTAAGTTCCAATTTGTTTTATGTGGTTATGATTTAAGAGGTAATGTAACCATGATAAATCCAGAAACTGGTCAACAACAAACTAGAGACATAGAACCACACGAATCGGTATGGTACTTATTTGAAAAAATATTTACGGATGATTTAAAGATTTTAACACCAGAGTATCGTGATTTTTTACATAAGTGGAAAAAAGGTAAGTTTGTAGATGAAGATGGTTCACCTTATAAAAGGGTGTGGACAAAACCAATCACAACCTACGCTTCTAATTATAACAATTTTGACATTTCACTAGCCCCACTAAAAGAACACATATTTAATAAGGTTAAATCCCAATTAAAAGTTATTGAGGCTGGTTTTCACAAAAAAGCTTTAATAGCTCAAAATTTTGGACCTTATCAAATTGACTGTATTAATGCTATAGAAAGAGGTGGGAAAATTAACCCTAAGGGAAATTGTTTACTAGTAGATACTCACAAAAATCACAAACAATGGTACCAATATACTAAAAAATTAATAGATAACCCTTCTTTAGTCGAGGATTTAGGTGAAAGGTTATATGAGGATATAGCTCCAAAATATCACATAGATGTGACTACAAAATATAGAGCTGAAGTTTATAGGGAATTAATAAGAAAATCATAAAAAAATTAAAAAATGGCAGAAGTAGTAATTAATGACAAAGTAAAAACCCACGAAGAGGGTAAACACACTTATATCGGTAAGTATAAAGGGAAAGATTTTAAAACAAGTATGCAAGACATGAATGACGACAGAGAACTTGTTTACATAGAAGGTGAAGAAAATTTCACTGATAAAGATAAAAATATTATATTTGAACAATTAGACGACATGACTTATGTAGACTCTATAGAAGAGGCTGGTAATGATAAAGTATATATTGAGAATAATTATGAAACTTGGTTTGCTTTTAAATTTGAAGCTTACGGTTCTTATGGTGAACATAAGTTTATAGTTGAGGAGTATAGTGATGAACATGGTGGTGATGTCACTTTCCTAGAAGGTGAGGATAACTTTAATGAAGAGGAACAAGAACTAATTTACGAAGCGGTTAACGAATATATGTAATAATAAAACAATTAAAAATAAATAAAATGGCAGTAGAAATTAACATTATGGAAAATGGACCTATTTTGGTCAAAGGAGAAACCACAGTAAAAAAAGGTGGTAAAGAAGTAACTGTGAGTGAAAATTACGCGTTGTGTAGGTGTGGTCAATCCAAAACTCAACCAATGTGTGATGGAGCACATAAATCAACTAATTTTAAAGGATAATAATATGTACTATCAAGCAATCATCGCATTTGAAACGGGAAATGTAGATAATGAAGGAAACCCTAAAGTTAAAAAATTTAAATATATTGTAGAATCAGAGTCAGTTTTTGAAGCTAATAAAAGACTTGCTCATTACCTATCAGAGGATACTAGAGACTCAGAAGTTATATCAGTAGTTAAAGCTCCTTATGAAGATATTTTACATCCAGAACTAACACCAAACTACTATAAGTAAACTAGAGTATATTTATAATAAAAACAATTATTATGAATTTCTTTAAAAACATGTTAAGTAGTGAAGGTAAAGTCTCTAGTAAGAGATTTGTTACTTTCGTATGTCTTCTATTTATGTTAATAGGATACACAGCTAATCTATTCTGGGATTTTACTATCGAAGAAAATTTATTTCAATCACTACAGTGGATTGTAATGGCAGGACTTGGGTTTACAGCTGCTGAGAATTTTTCACCTAAGGGTGAGGAACCACCGGTAGAAGAACCAGAACCGACGAAGACAACTGTGACTCACGAATATTATGATGATGAAGAAGACTACTAAAAAACAAAAACCACTCAATAGAGTGGTTTTTTTATTTAATATGGTTTTTGTTTAACAGTCACAACAGTTACAATCACAACTTGTTTCACATTTACATTTTTCACAATTACATTTCATAATATTTACTTTTTTAATTTTTTATTTTATAATCCAATCATTTTACAACATTTACACATTTGTTCAAATGGAACTACTGTACAAGCTTCAGAATAACAGAAATCTTTTTGCTCCGCTTTAGGTAAACTCATAAATTTATCACAAAGTTTATTTCCACCTGGAGGTGGTAATGGACATGGTTTACTTATAAATGGTGCTGCTTGATTTGGATTAGTCGATACAAATACAGAATCCACAGTTCCATGTGCATTTGGTCCAGCTGATATTTCTTTTCCAGTATCACTTGGTGTTACTGGTACTCCATCTATTGTTACATTAGCATCTATAGACATTGGCATCGTATTAGGTTGTCCACATAATTTAAGTTCTATACCCATTGAAGGCATTGTTGGTGGTGGACACGGAGTTTCAATAACATCAACCAAGTTCTGTAAATTTTGTGTGGCTACCAATAAAGAATCTATTTTCCCGTGTACTTCGTTATTACTTCCAGGATTAAGAACAACTTCTTTCCCAACATCACTTTGTGTTACTGGTACACCATTTACTGAAATTGGAACAGGAATTTGTGTTGGTGTAGTATTAGGGTCACAACTTCCAAATATGATACCCATTGGGGGCATTTGTGGAGGTGGACATGGTGATGTAGTAACATTAAGTCCGGGTGATAAATTTTGTGTCGCTATAAATACACTATCTATAATCCCATTTATTGTTTGGTTTTGACCTTGTATTGCTATTTCTGTACCTACCCCCTGATTTGGTAAATTAGCTAACATTTGTCCGTCTAGTGTGATGTTAGCGTTAATTTGACTTGAAGTGGTATTAGGGTCACATGGTTGAAATACAATACCTAGTGCCGGTGTTGGTGGAGGTGGACATGGTGATGTGGTAACATTTATGGTTGTATTATTAGTCGCTATAAATACAGAGGCTATAGACCCATTTATTGTTTGGTTTGCACCTTGTATACTAATTTCTGTACCCACACCCTGATTTGGTAAATCCCCTAACATCTGTCCGTCTAGTGTAATATTAGCGTTAATTTGACTTGGTGTAGTAGTAGGGTCACAACTTTGAAAAACAATACCTAGTGCTGGTGTTGGCGGAGGTGGGCATGGCGTTTCAACCGCGTCTAGTGTAAAATTTAGGTTAGTTGCTGGAAATATACCATCTATTTTTCCATTCCATCCAGGTACGCTTGGGAATGATATTTCCTTTCCTATATCGTTTTGTGTTAGGTCTTGACCGTTTAAGGTAACACGAGCGTCAATTGGTCCACCCGTAGTATTAGGGTCACAACTACCGTACTGAATACCCATAGGTGTTCCTTGTTGTTCTTTAATAACTGAGTGTTCCTTGTGTAAACCTCTAATTCTATTTTTTTCTGATTCAGATAATATCATAATATTTTTTTATTTTTTAATCCAACTCTTAAGTTGTTTTCTTTTAGTTTCCTTTAAATTTTTTCTAACTAGATTTTCCAATCTAGATTCTTTATAAACATCAGCTGTACGAATTCCTTTTATACTATTAAAATAATTGTCTTCAAATGCTCCCGAATCTTCTTCTAATTCATAATCTTCACCCATTTCCCAATCTTCCATATTTTTATTTGCGGCTTCTTGGTCCATATAATTTACATTATAAGTTGTTGTTGTATTAGTGTCTTGAGTGTCTTCCCCCATTTCATATTTATCACTTGGTTTTGACACACCTAAGGTTAGTCCACCCATGTTACCGAAACCTAACATAGCTGCTTGCTCTTTAACTATTTTTTCTATCGAATTTATTAGTTCTGATTCTGATACTACTATTTTTCTTTTTTTCATAATTTTATATTCTACTTACCACTTGGAACTTTGTTATATTTCTATAAATATTAACTTTTTGATTAGAAATCGCTTTTACGTCTATGAAGTACTCATTAGGTATCATATCTTCCGTATTTATTAAAAAATAATTTTGATTATAGGTTCTGTTTACCTTACCCCATGGGTGTGTTTCTACTTCAGTATTTCCTTGTCTAACATATATTCTATATTCGATACCGTCAATAACTACATTTTGATTTACGGTATATGGGACTCTAGTTGATACGAATACTTTACGTGTTTCGCCAGCAACTAGTTTTTCATCTAATTTTATACCATCAATAGAGAATGCGTAATCTTTAGGTATTTGTGATTCTGGACCCATTTGATAGTAGTTGTCTGCCGCTAAAAGAGTAAATTCATTTGATATATTATCTAATGAGTTTCCTCCTATTTTTAAACTAGACCAAGTATCTGTAAATATAGAAGGTGTACCGTAGGTTTCTCCAGTCACTGAAAATTCTACATAATATACACCACAAGTTAAATTTGTAGCTGTCATAGAAGTATATACCACATCATCACAATCATAAATTGTAACTTGGGGTAATATATCTAGGTTAGTTGGGTTTCCTAATGTATTAGTGTAAAGAAATAATCTATTAGTTTTGTTAATGTAGAATCTTTCCCTATCATCACCTATGTAGTCATCATAACTTGTTTCAAGATATGGTTCATAAAATGTTTGTGTATGTCTAGTAAAGAACCCAACACTATAAGAATCCGTTAACCCTGTTAAATTTTCTAGAGTACCCGTATAAGCTATACCGTAAGTTATACCTGTATTTGGAGTACCTCCGGTTAATCTATCATTAATTTCATTAGTGATATCCATACTAATATTTTCATTTCCTTGGTCAAAATTTTGACTGTTAACTACCGTAAATGAAGCGTTATTGTTATTATTGTAGATTCCCTCATAAGTCCAAGGTGTTAATGTTGTAGCTGAATACCAATTAGAAGGTCGTGTACCATAACTTTCATCAAACTCAGGTTCAAATCTACCCCCAACCGGTTGGTAGTCGTACCCAACTCCTTCATCCCAAGTTATACCACTACTTCTAAACAACAATAAAGTAAATGAACTAGCTCTTCTTTTTCCATCTACTAGTTTATCGTTTAAAAGAGTTTTGTCAAATAGTGAGGTGTTGGTCATCTTTAGTGTATGAGTGGCTCCTGTACCCCCAGAAAGGTTTACACACCCACTATTAACCTTAGATATTAAGTCATCAACATTTAAATCAAATATAAACCTAGAAAACCTACCACGATTATCGGAAGTATATCCGGTTCTACCACCACAAGTGTCAGCACTAACCCCAGTATACTTACAACTACTTATAGGTTCTTTACCATAAAATAGTTCAGTTATTGGGTTACGTGCAGTATTAACACTATCTTTAGTTACAACAGTATTGTTTTTTGAGAAGTATGATTTAAAAATGGACATATAATATTCTTTATATTATAAATACTAATTAATTCTTATATTCTTATTTAAAACTTCATCATAGGCTTTTAATAATTTATTTAAGATTTCTTGTGAGGTTGTACCACCATGTGATGTGGGTACTGGTGCTAAACCTGGAAACGAGTGTGTATGACTTATTGTAAACTCAACTAACATTTCTAACAACTCCAAAAGTTTTTCACCCCTCACCAATGAGTTTGTTTTATTATTTATGTCGTCAACGTATTGTACTTGACTAATACCGTAATTATTTTTTAGTTTTATATCACCTAATTCAGTAGATTTGTGAGATAATATATAAACATTTTCACTACCTATGGTAACATAACCTTGTTGTTCTGGTGTAAAATTAAATATTTTTTTTGTTGTTTCTTTTTCTTCTCTAGGTATTTCTCTTTTATCTGGTTTAGTGGAAAAAGCCATACCGTAACCTTTGGTTTTAACCCCCTCTAAAAATATAGTTTCTGTAAACTCTTTAACTGAATTTCTAATCGTATCAAAAACAGCCTGATTACCAAAAAAACCATAAGAAGAAAACGCTACATCATTAGAATCATTTTTAATTAAAAACTCAACCAAGTTAGGTCCTGGTCTAAAATACATAGGATGATTTTTTAAACCGGAAACATTTATCTTTTTTTCTAAATTAGCTTTATTTACGGGTGAAAACCCATAATGTGGATTATTACTACCAGTAGCTCCAGATATTGGTTTCATAACATCAACTAAATCATTTTGGTCAAAAGCCTGTAGTATTTTATTAATTTGTTCGGTAGCTCTATCTTTTGATAAAACAAAATGAGATTTTAAAATAGAACTCGTAAATAAAAAATTTGTTTTTAAGTCAACATTTGAAGCCATATAACTTTGTGTTTGTCCTTGGGTATTAGTGTTTGGTAATAGAGACAATGCTAAATTAAATCTTATATCTGGATTCGTTAAATCTGTAAAAATTGTTGGGTCTTCACTAGGTTGTATATCGTATTCAAAAATAACATTAATTTTTTCATCCAATAATTTAACGTCTTTGGCTCCTTCTTCTTCAGTTATTTCTAAAGTTTCTGGGAATTGATTTAATTGTATAAATGTTAATTTATTATTAGCTTTTGGTTGTGACGGTACCGATTTATTTTCAATAAATTTACCAGCCCTAACTAGTATTTGTGGGTTAACATTTATTTCTGGTTGATTTTCCACATCTGTTGATGTGTATATTTGTTCATTTGTTAAACTTTTACTTTTAGGTTCTCTTTCAGACATACCAAGAATTATGTCTGTATTATGTCTACCTTGAATCGCTATATCTTTTGGGTTTGGGAATACCCCTTGTGAATACTTACCAGCTGTAACGTCGGGACCAATAGAAACTGTACCATCTGGAACTTGACTTGTATGGTATCTACCTGTGTGGAAATTTTCATCACCTAATTTGTTAGGTTGTGAAATTAACGGCCCTATGTATTGTTTATTTTGTGTTCTATTAGTTGCATCATAATAAAGAATTTTTACAGCCTCACCTTCTTTAGGTACTATATTTAAATGTGGTGGTAAAAAAGCTTGGTGAACATCGGGGTCATCCTTACCCCAAGGAGTAAATTCTTTATTTTCTATTGAAATTGCTCTTTTCTTTTTAAGTTCTTGTACTGGATTGGTTTCTTGACCATGTTCAGCCTCCGTTGTTACATCATCAGTAGCGATAATTCTACCAATCCGTAATGGGTCATTACTGTCGATACAAACACCAAAAAATATTGTTGGTTGATAGCTTACACTAGCATCCCTACCTCCGTTAATCGCCATTTCTTTTCTTTATTTCTTCGTTTAAATTATTATAAGCATTTTCTAAACTATCTAAATGGTGTGTTAATGTCACTAATAAAGATTTAGTTTTTTCAAACTCTTCTTTTAGTTTTGACATATCATTTAAAATTTGTTTACTAGGCCTATCTATATCAACGTTTATTTTATTTTCCATATTAACATTTTAAACCAACTACTTTTGTTGGTGGTACTAATACAGCTCCTGGAGGTCCATTAGCTATTGTTGGGAATAATACTCCATGTACCACCCCGTTTATTGTTTCTTCTTCATCCATAGATTCAGCTAAGGCAAATTGTGATAACATAAATAAGTTAGGGGTACCATCTGGCATGTCACCAGTTGGTATTCCTAGATTTTCTAGTTTTACTGTTAGTTTTTCGAAAACTCTCATTGAGTTTGTCCCACTTCTAGCGACAGCAGCAAATTGTAAAAATTTAGGTGGTGGTGCAAAAGGAACATCTATACCAACAGCTTCAATCATTTTTAATATTATCATTAAAATTTCTTTACAGTTTTTTGCATTGTTAAGGTCCGCAATAAATGGTAATAATGCCTGTATTAAAGCTAAAATCATTTTTATTCTTTTACCTTTTTGTGTTGCTAATAATTTTTTTATGTAAATAATTAATAATTTAGTTAAAAATTGTTTTAATATTTTAAATACTATTTTTAAAACCTCTTTTAATATAGCTCTACAAATTCTAACAAAAACTCTTTTAAATAACTTAGCAAATTCAGATGGATTAGCAGCTAGTAATGTATTGTTATTGGTTATTTTTGCGACCAGTACTATAGGTAGTATTACCTTAGTTGACATTAAAGATAACATAATTATTTGTGGAAATTGTATTATTAACTCCTCCATAAAGTGTACATTCCAATTCCAATTTAATTCTTTAAAAGCTTTATCATTTTTAGCTATAGACCCTTCAACACCAGTTTGTAAAATCATATCAAAAGCTTTAAACCCATCACCCCCTTCATTTATTGAAGCTATTATTTCATCGGTGGCACCCTCAAAAATACCAGGGTCTAAAGGTACTTCTATATTGTCACAACTTTCAAACTTCATCACACCCTTACTTTTTCTTTTAGCTTCTACATAAAAATTTTGTTCCTCTTCAGCGTTAAAACTATAAAAAGAATCATCATCTAATAGTTCAGCTAGGTGACTAATTGTTTCCGTACTAATCTCATCAAGGTCTATACCATCACAAGCTGTCATAATCCTATTAAGGATACCTATAAATTTATTAATACCTAATATGTCAGCAAAATTTCTTGGGCCATCATTTGTAAATGAAAATCCTAAACCAGCATTTATTTCTAATACAGCCCCTAAAAGATTTTGTAGTTCTATAACTTTTATATTATCAAAATAATCTCTTAAAAATTCAGCTATAGTGTACTTAGTTCCATTTCCTGGAAATGAATTATTAGTGTCATCAAAAACCACAGCGTTATTACCACCCTTATAATGTGGACTAATTCTAAAACTGTCTACACCATCAAATTCTATAGTAAATAAAACTTTACCACTAGCTCCTGGTACTTGGTATTGTGTGTTTGGGTTTTGTGTTACAAAATGTAGAAAAGCATTCATTGGGAATGGTGATTGGTATGGAAATGGTATACCAGTATTAAAGGGGTTAGCTTCATAGTAGTATTTTCCAACCCCAACACCCGGAGTTTCTTTAAGTTGTTTAAAAAGGTCTACTTGGTCTATTCTTATAACAATATCATTTGTTAAACCATCACCAACTACTGGTATTTCTGTAGATAAATCACAATTAAAAGCTCTTAAAATTTCTTGTACTATTATATCAGGTATGGTAGGTAAAACATTAGCTATAGCTTGTTTAATAACTGTTCTTAAAATCCTAACATATTCATTATCCATCGCATCATGTAAAGATTTTAATTTTTCTCTAATATTTTGTTTTGTTTCTGCTCTTTTTTGGGAACGCTCTATTCTTTTTTCACTTCTTTTTTGTTTGCGTTCTTTTTTACGCATGTTGGTCTTTTCTTCGGACTCTTCTGACCTAAAATTAGTCCTACTTCTAGCTTTAATAAGTTTTATTAAAACTAACATAAAAGCAATTTGATTTTCTGTGATATTACCAAAGGTATCTCTTAAATCAGAAAAAAGAGATTTCCATTTATTTAAATTCTCTCTATTCTTTTTTAAATCTTCAATATCTAGTAAACTTATAATGCTTTGTAGTTTACTTAATATGTCACCTTTTTGGTTTAAAACATCTGACCCGTTTCCCATTTAAGTAGATTTTATAAATTATTCGTCAACTTTTTTATCTAATAGTTGATTTATTGTATCCCTAATATCTCCGTCTAAAACACTAACAGTACCTTCTGAACTATTATTTTTTTGTAACATAGTACTTAATACTTTTGACAATTGTAATTTTTTATCTATTGCCGAATCTATTATTTTTTGTTGTTCTTTTAGAACTGGACCTATGAGTGTCATGTCAGTAGCTTCTTTCATTAAAGCTATCATTTTATTTTGAATTCTTAAAGCTGTACTTCTTTGTTCAACACATTCATTGTAAATTTCTTGTAGTAGTGAGACTACACTATCATGATTGATATCTATCTTTTTCTTTTTAGGTCTAGGCATACTAATAAATACAAAACTTATTGGTTTTTAAAGGTTTCTGAAACTATTTTATAAATGTCTTTATAACGTGACAGTGAATTTCTAATTTCTTTGGTTGTTAACCCTGTCATTTCTCTAAGTTGGTATAGTATTACGTTTTTGTTAAATTTATTACCTGAACCTGATATAAAAATTTCTTCGTAATTTTCAAAAACTTCTATTAGTGAGACACCAACCTTGGTTTCGTTCTCAGTCAGTTTATTTTCAGACATAAAAGTTTTTATTTTATCTAATAAATTTTTTATTAGGACTTCTATACCTAATTCATCATCTTTCATTTCATAGCTATACCCTTCTCTATATCCATTTTCAAATGAAGGTGCAATGTCTTCATAACTAATCTTACGATTTCTTTCTTTTTGGTCTTTCATAATCATACCCATAAGATAATTTTTACAAATAGTACCAAAATATGAATAAGCTTTTTTGTTTTTTTCTGGTTTAAATTTTTCAGCTTTAGTTATAAGAAAAGATAAAGTGTCGGCATGAATATCTTCATAAACAAAATCTTTTCTATAAAGTTTATACCTACGTATAATACTTTCAATCATTTTATTAAGTGGGTCTCGTAAGTCTTTATTGTAGACTTTATTCCTTTCATCAAAAGTAGTTGCTGTTAAAAATACCCTAACGGCTGCTTCCTGAACTTGACCAAAATAAGGTTTGGTTTTTGGTCGTCTACCTTTTTTAGGTTTTTCTACTTGAGTCTGTGTAGTTCCACTGGCTCCGCTAATATTAATTGTAATAACCATAAAATATTAATTTTCATACTCTACAGCCCTATCATAAGTAAAGAAATATTCTTTTTTAGCTTGTTCTACCCAAAAAGCCGCTTCTTCTGGCATTATTCTTATTTCTGGGTGATTTTTATAATCCCAAAACAATGATTTTTCTCTCATATTCATATGTTTATATCCGATTCTTGGGATGGTCATAATTCTAAAGTCATTATATGTAGCTCTAAGTAAAAACTCATATATAAATGTAAGTTTCATACTAGGTTTTAACATACCTATATTTTCAAAAGATTCTTTTTTAATTACAGCTCCAGATGTTTGGTAGTTTTGGTAGTTTAACAGTGTGTTATTATCTAATTCTCCCATTTTTTCTGAAAACTTCATTGCCCATATAGATTCATTTGTAAAACCTAAAAAGTTTTGTTTTTCATCAACATCAACGACCAATGGTAAAAATATATCCACATCCTCGTACGATTCCATATAATTTTTAACATTTTTAAACCAGTTTTTAGAATACTCATCATCAACCTCTAAAATAGAAAACCATTCTGTTTCCATATTTTCAACAGCTGTGTTTATTTGTGAACAAAAATCTGTTTTATCTTTATTAACCAAAGTTTCTACATCTATACCATCTGGTTTATTCCAAGACTTAAAAAAATCAGTAAATTCTTTGGTGTCTGAATGTACTATATAAACTTTTTTAGGTTTTGTTGTTTGGTTTGAGATGCTTTGTAAACATTTCATTAAGTACTCTTCAATAGTTTCATTAATTTCGTGAAGTGGGACTATTACGCTTATATCTTTCATATTATTTATTTTTATTAATTTTTATATAATTCATTTACTGAACCTTCTAATGTTTTGTCTTCTGGACCAACTGGTGTTAGTTTTTCTAAATTCATTCTAACCTCTCTGATTTTTCTTTCGTTAATAGCTCCGAAAACACTAATAACAGAATTTTTAAAATTTTCCTCAGTATATACTTTAACTGTACTTTCCATGTCTGCGTATAACTGTTCAGGTAACTCATCCTCTAACCATTTTTGTACAAAATTACCTAATATATCAACTATTTGATTTATTTCATATGTCCAAATACCATTGTCCTCAGTCATCCATTCAGGCTTTAGGTTCGGTACTTTTCCAATAACTGGTACACCACATTTCATAGACTCCAAAGGGAATGTACCAAAACCACTAATATCATCAACCCAAACTGAAACAAAAGACTCACTTAAATCTTCAGCGAATTTTTTAGTAGTTAAATTTCTTAAATCTCTAAATGTAATCCATTTAAATTGTGGGTATTTAAGATAAAATGATTTTATAATCTTCATAGTATCTCTAGGTTCTCTAGTGTGGATTGAAATTAATGGTGGTTGTGGTTCTTGTAATTTTTTAAATGAATCTTTAATATATGGTTGTACATTATAGTATTTTAAATTACCCATTAAAGTTGTTAAATATTCTTCTTGTTTTTTAGATGTTGTTATACAGGTACCAACACTATAGTTACGCCAAGTTAATCCTGGAGGTAATGTTTCTAAAACATAATCGTAAGCCTGTGCTAATATAAGTTTTTCACAAGGCATTTCTTGAGTTTGTTCTAATACATGTCCAAAAACTTCTGGAATTATAACTAAATCACTTAGAATAACCTCAACTTGTTTGGATTCGATAGATACGTGTGGAATGTCTTTGTATTCATCACCCAACCAAGTAGTTACGTCGTGAAAATCATTTTTTTCATGCATTATTAAAGCATTATAGTTATTTTTTCTTAATTCTTTAACTATATCATAAGTTAAAGCTACAGAAGCTTTTGCCTGTCCTTTGGTGTCCATAGTTAGAAAATATATAGCAGCTTCTTTACTTGTTAATTTTTCTAAGGCGTGTGTTAATTTAATAATTTGGTCGTTATTACTCATTTATTTGCATTTTTTTAGTATTTTATATTCTATTAAGGTGTTTATAGCCAACCTAAACGGAATCGTAGTTTTATTAAGTCCTAGTTGTCCTAAAGTATCATCTACTTCTTCAGCATAACCTAAACATACATCTAACATTAATTTAAAAAATTCGAATTTAGGTAAATTAATGCTGACTTCCGATTTTTCATCACCATCTTCAACTACCTCTAACGATTTTAAAAGTTCTATTTGTTTCATGAATTCTTCTACATCCATATACATATATTCACCCCCTATCGCTATTTGGAAATCTCTTAATGGGTTATTTGGTTTTTTAGACATTATCTTCTTTAAAAATTTTTAAGTTTTTTATTTCGTTTGGTGACTCTAATATATATTCTGGATTTAAATCTTCGATTCTGTTAAAAGTATATATTTTTTTACCTTCTGGTTTTGATTTAATGATAGGTTCGTCATTAGAGAATATCAAGTCAAATTCGTCCCATAAATTATCAACTTCACTAACATTATAAAATTTTACATTTTTGACTGAACATCCGTATTTAGCTAAGAACCAAAAGGTTGCCGAGATACCTCTACCAACCTCATCAGATATTAAGGTAAATTTATGGTTTTTATTTGTTGATATTAATTCATTTAGATTTCTAACTATATTGTTTTCTGTTTCAGTCGCATGTCCAAAAATTTCCATAGGAGCTTCTCTATATAAAAATTCTAATAGTTCGTCTTCATTTTTAAATTTTAATAATTCTTTTATGTTTTCGTAGTTTAGGTCTTCATCTATTTCACTATCGTAGTATTTTTTATGAACTTGTTTTATTTTACCAAACAAATCCCTAATTACACCATTCATACTTATCGCTATTTCCATATTTTATAATTTAATTAATTTATCTTTTTTGTAAAGAATCAAAAACTCTTTCTATTTTTGCTATTAATGGATTTCTAACTACGTCTGACTTATTAAACTGAACACAACCAATTTCATCTATGTCTTGGAAGTGGTCCATTAAAAAAGTTAACCCATTATGTCCTTTAGAGTCTTGTTGTCTTTCGTCACCTAAAAATATCATTTTAGAATCTCTACCTAACCTTGTCATAATTGTTCTTATATTTTCTTGCGAAATATTTTGAGCTTCATCTATAATGATAATTGACCTGTCTAGGTTAATTCCCCTCATATAAGCTATTGGTAGTTCTTCTATTGTTTTTAATTCTCTAAGTCTGGAAGTAATAGCTTGTCCTACTAACTTTTCAAAGTTATGAACAAAAGAAAACATAAAAGGTTCCATTTTTTCTCTTAAACCACCTTTTAAAAATCCAATCTCTTCGTTTTTTAAAGTTGTTACGGATTTTACAATAACAATCTTTTTATATTTAGCATAACGTTTAATCAATTTTAATGCTTCAGCACAAGCTAAAAATGTTTTACCTGTTCCAGCTGGACCAGAACAAATAATTACTTCTTTTTCTTTTATAGCGTTTACTAATGCTTTTTGATTTTCAGTTTTACATTTAACACTAACAGTCATTGTATCTGAAATTCTTTTTTCTTCAGTATTATTCCTATAAATCCAATCTTCTACTTCCATTTGTTCCTCTCTACTTAATTTTTTACTTCTTCTTCCCATTATTTTTTAGTTTGTTTTTTTATCCATTCGTAAGTTTTTTTCATACCTTCTATTAGTGGTTGGGATACTTTCCATCCTATTTTTTCCCCATATAGTGTATTGTCAGAATTTCTTCCATTAACCCCTATAGGACATTTATGTCCGTACTTATCTATAAAATCTTGACCGTCTATGTTGTATATGTCTAATTTTTTTCCAGATACCTCAATTGCCATTTTAGCAAAATCATTTATGCTAATCATTTCTTCTGAACCAATATTAACTGGACCCTCAAATTTATCTTGTCTCATAAATCTTATGGTTGCTTCAATACACTCATCGATATATAAAAATGAACGTGTTTGATTTCCTGGCCCCCAAACCTCTATCGATTCACCTTCTTCCGTTAAAGCTGCTTTTCTACACATAGCTGCTGGAGCTTTTTCTCTTCCACCATCCCATGTCCCTTCTGGTCCAAATATATTGTGATATCTAGCTATTCTAACATCTAAACCGTAATTTCTATAAAATGATAAAAATAATCTTTCACTAAATAATTTTTCCCAACCATATTCTGAATCTGGGTCTGC
>Ga0098060_1000501_pt1 | contig 17580 bp, 14 predicted proteins | sample 21_taG_FD_77063 | JGI IMG/M metagenome (GOLD analysis project Ga0098060, IMG submission 77063) | Marine viral communities from the Subarctic Pacific Ocean - 21_ETSP_OMZ_AT15319 metaG | ecosystem: Environmental > Aquatic > Marine > Oceanic | place: Pacific Ocean | collected 2015-01-19 | reverse complement strand
TGCATGATCAACTTCATCAAGAAGAACTGCTACATGAACATCTATCTTAGAACCAAGTACTGAGCCATCAAGTTGTTTCAGAGTATCTAAGTTTCCAAACTGTTTGATCATTTGTTACATCCAAGTAGAGATTGAAGATTTATTGTCTTTTCCCATTATACCAGCTACAAACTTATCTAGTTCTAGATCTAGGAGTTCTTCTTTTCTTGTTCTGATTTCAGTTTCAGCATCAGCAGCCATATAGTCAACCCAATACTGTACTGCCATTTGAAGGGCATCAAGTCTATCATCATGAATCAAGGCTCCTTTGTCTTTTGTAACTCTTGTCATTTGATGAAACAACATATATCTACTCTGAGTTTCAACAGGATAATCTTGGACTGTCTTATAATCCTTTTCAATAACTTTAGGATCAACCACAAGTCTATGCTGGTTCATGACAGGTTCAAGAGTATCAATTATTCTTTTCTCTTTTTGGACTGAACTCCTAATTTCTTCCATAGTAACATTATGAATCTTCCGTAAAACTGGTTTCAGGAGTTCCATGAACATCCCATCTCCAAAGTTAGACTCAATAAGAATAAGGTTTACATCATTTCTTTTTGCAATTACAGAAAGAGCTTCAAGGTTCTCATTCTTATAACCACCTCTGAGTCCTCCGCATTCGGAAAGATAAAGATAACCGTTCAGCATCTTTACTACTGCATATCCAGTTTCATCTTTTCCTCTTCCACTTGGATCAATAGAAAGAACAGAACCAGAGTACTCAATCCAATCTCCGAGTTTAGTTTCTGGACTATAAAAGAAGTCTCCTGGCAATCCCACGTTTGGAAGCTCAGTAAGCTTATTTCTAGGATCTCTTGTCCATACAGGTTTCTCAGGAGCCTTTGTAGAATCTACGCCCATTATTATGAGATCTGAAAGTTTTAAAGGATACTTATCTGCATCAGAAAGACTTGTATCTAATTGGAACTGGAGAGCAAATCCTGATCTACCATAGGAAAGTTCTCTTTCAAGAAGGTCTTCGGCATCAAAGCGGAGTGGATCAGTAGGATCTCCAACAACAGAACCACGATCAAGCTTATCTTGAATAAATGGTGCAAGTTTGTTTGAATATCTAATAACTTGTTTTTCGTCAGGATACCTACTAGGCCAGATCCTAACTTCATAACCTCTTTCAGGAAGTGTTTCATAAAGACTCATTTCTGTCTGAGGAGTACCAAGATAGACAATACTGCCATCAGGTTTTAGTACTGCATCAAACTCTTTTACTGCTTCTGAAAGTTTATCTCTCATTGTCTGAGTCATTGAGTTATTTGGAACTTCAACGTCATCAGCAACTATTATATCTGCTCGTGATCCGCTTAATTGTCCTGTAATACCTACAGACTTCACACTTGGACTATGACTAGCTTGGCAGGGACCAACATCAAATGCCACTTTACTTTGTCTTTGTCCTTCTCTAGATTTTAGATGGTGTAGTATCGGTAATTCATTTATCAGTCTTTGTGTAAAAGTTGAAAAGTCATCAGATCTAACTTTACTTGCAGAAACCACCAAGACTTTAGTTTCTGGATCAAGTAATAGTTTCCAACATACAAATGCAGAAGTAATATAACTTTTCCCAACTCCTCTGAAAGCCTCAATAACTGCTCTTTTTGGAGCTTGTTGAAGATATTCAGCCATATCGTACTGAACAGGAGTAGGATCTGGAAGGTTTAAGTGCTGCCAAACCAAAAAAAGAAAGTTCCTAAAGTCTAGTAATGGATTCTTCTCTATTTTCTTCTTAGTCATTAATACACTTCTGTAAATAAGTTAAAATAGCTCTAATAATGTTCAGATCTCTCTGTATTAAAAGAAAAGTAAATACAGGACTCATCCTATAGACAAATCTCTTTTAATCTCTTAGGAAGAGTTCTGAGAGTTCAAATCTTCTTTAGTTTCTTTGAAAACTGTTGAATTGTATGTTATCTTCTGCATTAAAGGGCATATTCTTCATAAGTTCTTCTAAAGAGTTACCATCTGTAGGAAGACAAGTAATGTTATTGTCTTTTAGGAACTTTACAGCTACTGCTAAGTCAGCAGGCTTTGCTTCTCCTGATTTGATTTTTGTTAGTAGTTCATCTGCTACTGCATCAAAAAGAGAATTTAAAGCTTCATCTTTCATTTTTAATAACTCCATATCCAGGGCCGATTATCGGCTTCAATTGTGTCAAGATGTATGAACCTTGAAGAATGCTCGTTTTTCTGAGAAATTCCAATACCTTTCCAAACACTAGAACGTATCATAGCAAAGCTCAGAACTTCGTGAGCAAACTTACCAGAACAGAGAATGTCTATTGCCTGTCCAGTAGTGTGAGGACCATTAGTACCTGAAGAACTAACCTTCTGATTATGAACTGAACATCTATAAGCAGAACTAAGAGAAAGAGGTTTTCCTAAAGCTTCCCTGAGTTCCTGTAAGGCATCTAAAGTCTTCTGATCGAACTTGTTCTCTCCGCAATGTGAGCAGGATAGTTCTTTGCTACTAAAGTTTTTACTTGATATTCCCATGTTATGTAGATTCTTCTATAGTAAAAGGTGGTTCAGTTGGACAAATTAGTTTCATTTTCATTCCTAGGTTTCGGGACTCTTCTGGAGTGAGTGCTGTTACCTGTTTAGGAGTAAAGGTACTTCTCATGTGATCCACGTAGCAGTCACACAATCTCACTCGTTCTACTTGAGGTACATTAGGTGCAACCCTTTGGAATTGAGTGGCACACATAAACCACATAGCTCTTATCTTGTCAGTAGAGAACTTTATCTCATCTCTTGGGAAGACTTGAGTACCTATTAACAGGAGTAATCCAGTAAGTAAAAACTTCATTTACCTACGGACTGCTTATAACTTGCAAGTATCTGATCGTCTAAGGTATTATCCGTAGATTTCACAAGTCGCTCTAGCAATATTAGGCAAACCTCAGTTAAAAGCTTCTCACTCAGCATGCTCATACAGAGTGCCTTTACGGTTCCACCTATTACTGGTGCTAATAATCCAATCATAATTATCCCTTTCTTGTTGCATTAAGCATTTCTAATTGTTTACTTTGTTCGATTTCTCGTTCTATGTTTTCAAGACGAGTGTTTACACTTCCCATATTGGAAGAGCATTCCTGACTTATTTGAATAAACTTATTAAAGTTTTCTTCTTGTGCAGTTCTATTGTATTTATCCGTCCTATATGTCCAGAAGAATAAAATTAGTATGATAGCTCCTGAGAAACCCTGAGCAAGTATGATATTAATCACATCGTCTACTGCTGTCTCTGCGGATGAGGTTTTAGGCGGTGGATGAGGTGAACGGTAGTTGTATTCATTAAAGTTAGGAGGTTCTCCTGTAGCAACTATTCCTCCAATAAGTAGCCCTACAGTTAATACCATTAAACTAAGTGTTTTCTTCATTAATATCGTCTATAAAAAGGTGTTCTGGATCTAGGAGGAGAGTATTGGTTGTTGAGGAAGGTTCAGGTAGTACCCACGTTACCTGTTCCATTACTGACTTGTTCTTAGGTTTAAAATCGGTTGTGAGTTGTACTTCTAAACCAGAGTCTAAGATGAGATCAAAGATCATTACAAATTCGGACAAAAATGTCCGATTATTCAGTTTCTGGATTCTGCTCTGCCTGAAATGTAGCCCAATCTGCTTTCACTGCATCTGTCCAGACTGCATTGCAAATGTCCTGAGTCTCTTGAGGTTCACCAGAAATGTCTGAGTCAGGCTGTAGAGCATGTCTATGGAAGGAACGTGATAGTTCTACTCCGTCTTCCTTTATGATTGTTGCTTGACGACATTGAACGTGTTTGTAGTCACCTACAATTTCAATCTTGTCGCATTTTACTTCTTTTGTTATTGCCATTTTGTTTCCTTTTTTGTTTAGTTTATATTAAGCCATATTTGAATTAGTATCTAATGAGATGAATTTGGTGAATTGCCACTTTATTACAAATCATTAGTAAAGTATGTGCCAGAAGCAATGATTCTAGCAGTAGTTCCAAATACACCTAGAGAAGTCGTTATGCCATTTGAAGCAGAAGCACTACCACTAAAAATCATCTGCGAACTATTATTCCCAATTTGTCCGACTATATAAATTACATTTGTAGCAAGTGCATTATGATAAGCAATACTAACAGGGTAAGTCAGGTTATCTGAGGGGTTTAAAAAAGGTAATCCCGTGAGTACTTGAGGAGAACCTGCATTACCGTCTGTTATTGATAAATCGAATGCTATTGTTACTTGGTTACCAATCTTAATATACTTTGCTCTATTCACAGTTTCACCATCAGCACCTGTTGTTGGTGTCCAAGTACCTTCCTCATAATCTTTCAGAGTATTGGAAGCAGATGATGCCGAATTTATAGTATCTGGATCAGTACCACCATAAAAATTAATTCCCTTGTCAGTTACTACTTTTAAATCACCCTGTATAGTGGTATCGCCACTTCCTTGAACCCTAAATTTTTCTCCACCATTAGCTCGGATAATCAATGCTACTCCGGTTTCTGAACCACTACCTCCAGCAAAATCCAAACGTATATCTGCATTAGCTCCGTTGGAATCGGGCGCAATACGAGCATAAGCACCTCCTCCGTTCATAACTTGAAAGGTGTCATTACCAGTACCACGTATATCCATTTTATAGGCTGGTGATGGAGCATTGATGCCTACTCTCTCACTACTATCAATAGTAATTGCTAGTGCATTTGAATTGTCATCTATGCCAGTTGATCTGAAGTTAGTAATGGTAGTTCCTCCGTCTGCTCTTGCCAGAGGAAATCCTCCTGCAGTTGAATTATCATGTACTACAACAGTTTTTTTATCAGTATCAACAGTTACTTCTCCTACTGCTCCAGTAAAAGAACCATGATCACTGGTGTCTCCTCGTCTTAATTGTAATTGCTTTGCCATTATGTTTCCTTTATTATGTTAATGATCCAAAATCAAGCATCATTGCTGATGGAGTGCCTAGATCTGGCGTTGTTAAAGTAGGTGAAGTAAGAGTTTTGTTAGTTAAAGTTTGACTTCCAGTTAAAGTAGTAACAGTTGAATCAATTGCTATATCATCTGCATTGGCAGTAATACCTGTACCACCAACAACATTTACAGTTACATCACCATCTGTTCCTCCTCCAGTTAATCCTGTTCCTGCCACAACAGAAGTAATATCACCTTCGTTTATTGCTACAAAACCACTTCCATTATAGTACTTTAATTGGTTAGCCGTAGAATCGTATGCCAAGTCACCAGCGGCAACTGCATTACCTCCACCATCAGTTGTAGGAGCAGAAGGACTAAAATCATCAATTTGATATAGATCTGCAAAATTGCTAACATTAGTAATATTATCTGCAACTGTAGTTACATTGGAGTCAATATCCGCAACCTTAGTTACATCTCCATCTATATCTGCTACTTTAGTTACATTAGCATCAATATTTGCAACTTTTGTAACATTTGCATCAATCGTAGCGACTTTCCCAATATCAACGGCATCATTCTTAACAGCAGTTACATCACCTGCAATCCCTGCTACTGTTGTTACGTTCCCTGATATTCCTGCTACTGTATTAACATTCGTAATATTAGTAGCAACTGCAGTTATATGAGAAGTTCCTGAACTGTCACTTTCTACAGCTTCATCAAGTGGACCTAAATCATCAATATGTGAAAACTGATCTGATAGATCATTTGCTATTAAAGCTATATTACCGATGTTTGTTCCAACTGCTGATATATTATTAGTTGGAGTTATTTGTCCTGCTACAGCATCTATGTTTACCTTATTATCGTCAACAGCAGTTACATCCGTAGCTATCCCTGCAACAGTAGTTACATCAGCAGATATTCCTGCTACAGTTCCTATGTTTGCTATATTTGGTGAAAATTGACCATAGTTTACTGCATCATTATCTTCAACAGCATCAGCAACATCTTTAATAACTTTATTCTTGGCATCCCATTCATCGTCTGCACCTAGTACTATCCCTTGCAGAGCTATATCCATAGCTTCCTGAGCTACATGGAGAGTCTGGTTTGTAGAAGCATCTAAGTCTTGTTCTCGTATTACAGATCCAGGTGCAAAGTCTACTTGGGCCGTTTCACGATTTGAGATACGTTTTATAAGTACTGTACCGCTTGAAATAGTATGATTCGGTGTAGTTAAATGTACCTTAGTAGGTGTAGTAACATTATCTACATAAAATGTAGCTGCATCACTACTGGCAGTTAAAGCTGCTGAGGATGTTCCTGCAGTACCATCTCCTGCGAGTAAAGTACCATTTAAATAAACCTGTATTGTCTCCCCATTTGCAGGATCAAATTTAGTTTTATTAGCTACTAAATCATAGTTATTGCCAGGATCACCTGATAAAGTTATCGTTTGATAACTAAATGGTCCTGAGATCTGTGCTTCTGTAGGCATATTAATTTATTCTGTTATAGGTGGGGATTAATCTGTAGCGAGATCGTTATAAATTCCTTGGGCAGTTAGTTTATCTAATAGCTCTTTATTTTCAGGCTCTTCTAACATTTTTAAGAATCCGTTAAAATTATTAACTCGTAACAATCTATCCACAGTAATTTCACTTTGGTATTTATCCATCGAAAGCTCTAATTGTTTGTATTTTCCCTGTTGTATATTTTTTGCTATTTTTCTAAACTCTGGAGTGTTAAAAGTTTCTTTGTTTAATTCTCCAGCATAAACCGCCCAAGCATATCGTTGGTTCATAGTTAATACAGAACCTGTAGTATACTTATTCTTCCATTTACGAGGATCTTTATATGCTTGAGAATATTTTTCTCCTACAAGACCTAATCCTATTATTAACTCTGAAGTTACATTTCTTTGGACTACTTTAGGATAAAAAGGTAAACCTATACTTTTTAATCCTAATTCAGCTTTATTAAGAGAAGCATCAGGGAAATGTCTAATCATATTCCCTTCTACATCTACTGCTGCTACTATGTCATCTCCTACTTTAGGATGAGTAACATTAGTTAAATCCATTATAGTCATTTTTTCTACTAACTCTTGGTATTCTTGCAGAAATAACGTACTAAATTCTTTAAAATGTACTGCCATTTCTCGTACTTCAGGTACTCCTCCACCACCTTCGGTTAATATTCCTGGATTAGAACTTTTAAAAGGTCTATCTTCTTTTTCCTCAAAACCTGGTCCATAAGTTCGGTAAGGTTGAGCTATACGATTGGTAGCCTTTCTTAGTGAAGATAAACCATTTTCTAAAGGATTTAAATACACCATCCAATTAGCTAATTCTTTTGCCATTCTTCTCTCATAGCTCTGAACTCCTCCTAAAGGAGATAGTTGTGGGAACATAGCTTGAGCAGTATTTTTAATTGGTTTTAACATAGGAAGTTGAGTAGCCCAATTCCCAAGAGCATAGAAAAGTTTATTGTCTAACTCTTTCATTCTATCTATTTGATCCTGTTCAAAATCCAGATAAGTACCATCAGGTTGTAATTGTCTACGTTCCATTATTTCATAATATTTTTTACGGTATGATCCGTAAATAGAACCTAACATAAGACTGTAATTTAAAGGATCAATTCTAGCTAAACTAAAAGCTGTTTCTGTTCCATCAGAATTCTTTTTTATTATCTCTGGACCGCCTGAACCTTCAGCTTTATTTAAGTAATACATATCTGGATCATAGCTATCTATACCTTTTGAATATAAAATAGAATCATCACTATCAAAGTTATTACCTAGACTTGCTCCATACCATAGTAAAGCAGTTCCAGTTAATGTTTTTGCTATTACTTCTTGTTTAAATGTTTCATTCTTTTCAAACAATAAAGCTCTTTGTCTGTTATTTGCAAATATTTTTACAAGTAGCTTTGCTGGTCCTCTTTCATATAACTGTTGATTTACAATATTAACTGCAGTCCGTAAGAAGTTTGTTTGACTAGCTACAAAGTTTTTAGGAACATTAATAGCAACATTACCTGCACCGTATAATACATTTTCTCCTGTATTTTTAGCTGACTGAAGTTTATCTATTGTTCCGTCAGAACTTTTAGCTATCCATTTATTTCCAGCCCTAAGATCAGAGGTAGTATCTCTAATCCTTTCTACTTTTCGTAATAACTCAGGAAGTTTTTCCTGCATAAGACCTTCAGTAGCGACTCTAGCAGCTTCATCAGCTATATCTTGAGGTAAGTTAGTTAAAACCTTGTGGTACATGTGGTCAACCTTTCGATGGTATTCCTTCATACTCACAGTAGGTATCTCTTCTCCACTCTCTATAGCTAATTGCTTAGCACTTTCTAACTCATTTACTACTAATTTTTCTGCTCTTAAAACTGATAGTTTATGAATTTCTCGTCTTTCAAAAATATTTCTGAAAAATTGATCTTCAGCTATTAATGTTCTTCCTGCAGCACTATGGATAAACCCATAACCGTTTGCAAGAACTTTTAAAATCTTTCCAATTTGATTATGCTCTAAACCCCAAAACTCAGGAAATATCTTAGTCAAGTCTGCATTATATCCTGGAGACATTGTGTATTCTTTCCCAAGAATTCTTTGTTTTACTGGAACTCCTTTTGGAGTCATGGTACTGGTTACTTCATGCCCTTGCCCTACTTTTCCAACTGATTTTGTTTCTAGAGTTCTAAAAGCATCCGCACCTTGTCCTATAGGAGAATCTTTAACGTATCCTTTTCCTAAAAATACTTCTCCAAAAGCTTGAGTCATTCCGAATATTTCAGCTTTAGCAGCCGTAAACGTCATCCCTTGACCTTTACCTAGCCAAGTTTTTCCTGTGGCATTATAGAAAGCTTTTCCTACTGAATTTAATCCTACTTGAATACCAGTTTCTACTCCTGTCTGAATCATCCATGAACCCATACCTAATGTAGCTCCACCAATAGTAGTAAGATTAGAAAGAAGACCGTTCTGAGCTTTTAGTTTGTTTCCATGAAATGCTTTATATAAAGTTCCAGTTTCATTATTTAATTGAGATCTTAACTGTAAAAGATCCTCAGATTTGGATACTTTACCTGCTAAATTTATAAGAGTTTCCATTCCTGTCATGCCATCAGCAGCAGCAGCTTCTTCCACTATTTGAAGTAAAGTTTTATCATCTGCTCCTATAAGATGTCTTCGGAACTGTTGTGTACGAGCTATATTATTAGCAACCTTTAAATCAGTTTCCATAGATCCTAAAAACCTATAAGCATCTATAAGATAATCTGCCATTTGTTCAGGACTAGGAGAAGTATTATTTGCTAAAAGCTGAGTGATTTCGTCTGAAGATGCTTTCCATAGTTTCCCTTCTTGTACTAAATAATGTCGTATAGCTGAAGCCATCGCAGGAGTTTGGTCAGTGGAATTTGCCCAATTTTTATAGTATGAACCTAAATTCTCTTCTCCTACTTCTACAATTAACGTATCTTGGATAAGTTTACCTTGAGCTTCTATTTCTACATTAGTCTTCGATTTCTTAAAATAACTATCTTCAAATATTTTAGCTAACTGATTAATGTAATTAACTCTGTCTTCAGTAGAGTGTATTCTTTTTACATTAAGGACTTCCTGAATAGTCTTATCAAGGTCTAAGCTATCAGGATTTTTCAAGACTTTCTGTATAGCTTCCTCTATCTCTTTTTTATTTTTAGGACTAATAGCAGGATTCTTTTCAACAATAGGAATTACTTGTTTATCTACGTTATCCCACTGTAGTCCACGCTCTTTTAATTTTTTATCTACTGCACGAGTATTATAACGGCCTTTAGATCTCTCTTGTTTTATAGCTTGTAATGTGTCCTTTTGAATTTTTTGAATGGCTTCAATTTCAGTAAGTACGTCTGAGCTATCTTTTGGTAATTCAATTCCATCTGTGATTCTATCTGCAGCATCTTTTGGACGTAAGAACTTCATTTTACTTAGCCAACTATCTGTAGTCTTTACTATCTCTTCTGCAATAGGTTTATTCCAGTTGTATAATCCTCTAGCTGTTAGAGCTATAAGAGGAATAGAACCAGCTATAGCGGTTCCTGCAAGAAATGAATCTGCAGAAGTCCTGAATGCTCTCATGAATGCGTTATCATCAGGCTGTCCTACAAGATCTTTAATAATACGATTATCAGGAAACCATTCTTGTAGATAATTAGCTAATCTGTTTTCAGGACTAATGTGAATAGGACCGCCTACCATCTCTTTTCCTATTGTATGCATTGCAGAATACATTTTAGGAGTGTCTAATTTTGCAGCTTCAACCGCATTTTTAAGATAGCGATTATGCTTTCCTATTCTTGTACCTACAGAATTTAGTATCTTTCCACCTGTATATAAAGCAAGTCCGTACTCAATAGTAGGTTCTGCGAATTTACCTGTCGTAGTCTTTGGAGGTTTTGGCTTATCTACATAGGTGGATAAAGTAAATACCTTTCTGGAAAATTCTTTAGCTCCTTCATCAGTTGTAAACAAACTAGCTAGTGATTCTATAGGCTCTTCTAAGAGCATTCCTGCTAATCCAAGTACTCCTTGTCCTGTATCATGACCTACTCTTCCTGCTACTCTAGCCAGATCTCCTCCAGCTTCTGCACTTGCCCTAGTTAAGCCAGGTATAAACAATGCAGCTATTTTATGAGCTTCAGGACTTCCATCCATCCAATCGGAGTTCTTTCGATTTACCTTTTCTCGCAAGTAATCTTTTAGGAGTTCCGCACCTGGAGTAGTGAGAGGCTCTTTAAAGGTTTCTTCAAATTTCTTTAAAATAACTGTAGGATCTATACCTCCTAATGCACCTGTTTCCCTATCAAATATTCCATCTTCATCTTCTAATTTAGTAATTAAAGTTTCTATATCCTCACGATTTGTTATCCGTTTTGATAGAGCAGTTGCTAGGTTAAATAAACGAGAGTTTTGATTTCTAACTTCAGTAGGCGTTAAAGCTTCTGTCTGTTTTTGGGTTGTCCCAATACTTACTGGTTTTTGGTTTTGTACTAATTGGCTTACATATTTTTCCTGAGCTTTTTGAGCTTCTTCATCCGTGTCAAAGATTTTATAATCTTTATTCTCTTTAGCTAATCTCTGAGCATCAGTAGGACCATATTGTTGAAATGTACCATCTTCTTTTTTTCTATATGTAGGATACAGAGCAGTTTTTCCAGGTACTATGCTTCTATCAAACATAAGAGGATCATTATATGTAACACCCTCAGTATTCATCCAAGCTGGATCAGGACTTAGTTGTAGGTTTTCTGCCATTAAATTCCTTTAATTAATCAAGTATTGCATTTACATCCTCTAGAGTTTGAGAATTTTCGATTGGTTTTTGATCCTCAACAACATCGTCAGATCCAATATCACTTGGTTTCTTTTTCTTTGTCGTTCCTAATATTCCAGCGTTCCAAGCTTGAATATCCAAAGCGGTAGCTTCCCCTAAAGGATTGATAGTTTCATCCTCACTAATAAGCATATTTGCATAATCTGTAGCCCATTTGTAACTTGCTTCATCACTCTCAAATGTTTGTACTTTTGCTTGCCATTCTCTATCAAAATGGGATCGTAATCTTTCTTGTAATTGTTGGGCTAATCTCCAATTACCTTTGTTCTTTAGAGCTATAATAATCTTTGGATTTAACTCGCCAGCAACATTTCTAGTTCCAAATATTGAATCTAGAGTCTCTAACGCTCTTCGCTTACCATTATCTCTTTTTCTCTGTTTTGGGAGATAACTTAATAACCGTTTATTCCATGAACCGTAGTTTGATTTTGAAATTTCATTACTAATAAATTTTTGTTTTAGGTATTCTTGAGCTTTGTTAATTAATGATTTTTTTACTTTCTCATCTACTTCTGTTGCTATTTTAGGAAAATAACCACCTATCAAACTTAGAAAAGCATCTTGAGAAGTCTCTTTAGGAGTACTAGAAGCTAATCCTTCAGCTACTAAAGCATCATCTTTATAAGATTGTATTTTTTCAGCAGACCATAAAGATTTATGGAATTCTTCTCCTGTTTCTCTATCTACAGTTTTTGTTGGTGCAGTGTCTAGATTCTCTATAAATGTTTTATGGGCTTGTTCAGAGTACTTATTTTGAAGGCTACTGAGTTCTGCTAGTAAGCTCTGTTGTTCAGTTTCTCTTTTGTTGTCTGCTTCTCTAGCTTTGACTAAAATATTTCCAGAATTAATTTTCTTTTGGACTTTACTTTCAATTGTGCCTAGCTCCGAATAATGTTCATTAAAGACTTCCTGCCATTTTGTTTTCCCTGTGGCTGCCATAGAGTCTCTAAAAGCTTTATTATTTATATAGCCTGTCTTTAAAGCATCTAATTCATTCCTAGCTGCTTGTACTGCTTTATCAGAATCTTCCATTGAAAAATTTATACTAGCATCTTGAGCTTTGTTCATTATTCCTAGTATTTGGGTATTAAGTCCTGATAAAAAACGATTAGCTTTTAAATCCTGTGCTATCTTCTTTTGCCCTTCGTCTGCATTAAATGATCTGGTTTCACCTCTTAGAAAGTACTTCTCAAGTTTGTCAATAGTTTCATCTCTCTGAGTCGCATCTTTTATTTTATTTGCTTCAGCAAGTGCTATATCAAAATCTTTTCTCGTTAAAATAGGGTTTTTATGGAGCTTTTCAAAGATTTTCTGTCCTTGTTCTTTACCTAGATTAGTAGCATTTATTTTCTTTATTTCATTTATTCTGTTTCTTATAGCTTTAGTTACTGCAGGTTCCTGAAGACCCAAAGCTTTATCACCTCTTGCAGTTACCTGTAAGTTTTCTAACGTAGTTAAATTGGTTTCATTAGAATAAAGATCATGATAAACAGAACCTAATTGTTTTTCAGCTAATCTTTGTAGCTCTTTATCAGTAGTTCCATCCTTACGCCTCCGCATTAATTGTTGAATATCACTAGAAAATTTTGTTTTAGCTGTTACATCAGATATAGTAAGAATCTTTGTATCGTGATAATCCTGAAGCTCTTTTATAGTTTTAAGACGAATAGCAGGAGCTACTAATTGTTTTGCAGCTAATAGAGAGTTATTTTTTTTATCTTTTTCTGTTTTAAGCTTTTCAGCTTTATCCTCATTCTCCGTCTTTATTTTATTTTTTTGTATATTATCTGAGTTAGCTAAATTTAGAGCTTTAAGAGCTTTTGTTTTAATTTTTGTCCACTCTACTTTTTGGTGTAACCTTGTACCGTTTTTCAGTAGTTCTGCATTAGTTGTTTTAAAGTTACTCTCTAATGTGTTTAACTCTTGTTGTGCAGTTGTTAAATTAATTCCTACATCTTTAAACTTACTGACAATATTATTTGCTGAAACATCATAACTACTTTCTGCTTCCCTATATTTCTCATCCCATCCAATTACCTCTCCCATTTTTTTGAGGCGATCTGCATCACTAGCTTTTGAATTTATTAAACTAGTTATAGTGTTAAGAAAATTCTGACCTTGATTTCCGTACCACTTATGACCCTCAACTTCAGTGGCAATAGTTTGTAGATCTGTAATACTAAGTACTTTACCATCCCCAAGATTATTAAGTTTACTACGAATATCTTTAGCCCATACATCATCTTGATTTTTTAAATCTGTAATTTTATTTTCATTCTGTCTGTTCTCTATACTTTTTTTAATTGCTTTTCGCTCTGACAGCAAAATTGTAGGATCTGATTCAATATTATCCTTAAAATAAGTACTTAACGCTTCATTTGATGATGTAGCAATTATGGCATCATGCTTTCGCTGCTCAGCAAAACTAGTCTTTGCTTTTTCTTTTGTGTCGTTATCCTTATCTATTTTAATTCTTCTTTTACGAGACTCTTCATAACTTGTTAATTGTGCTTCAGTTGGATTTAACTTATCAATATCCTTTTGAGCTGCTTTTAAGGTGTAAGTAAGATCTTCCTCTAATTTTCTATTAATCTCAGTAACGTCTCGTTGTCGATTGACTTGCAATACGTTTCTATTATTATCACTTTGAGCTTGTAACTGTTTATACACTTCCTTACGGAATTCTTGTTGATCTCCTCCTAACATCTTTTCTGGAAGAGCTTGCTGAGATAACGAGTTCCAGCTCTCACATTTACCTTCTTTTAAACAGGTATCATGAGCTTTTTCTAAAGGTCTTAGTAAGCCATGCAATGTACTATTACTCGTGATTTTTTGAGAATCAGTAACTTTATCTGCAGTATCTGCCCAATTCTTTAGGATTAATTTATACTCATCAATAGCTTTAATTTTATTAGTTTTTAGGTAGTGGTTTTCTTTTCCTTGTATAACTTTTATCCGTTCTTTCCTTAATTCAGTTGTAGTTTTAATATCCGTTTCTAATCTATAACCAAAATCACGTACATCCTGAACCTCTTCTTTACTAGGAATATATTTAATAGAATTTGAATCTATCATATTACGGAGCAAGGTTATATTTTTACGAGCCTCTGTATATTCATGCTCTTCTCCCTTATTACTAAATGCTCCGTCTTCATCATGAGTATTTAGTATTAGCTCAAGATTCTCAATCATTTCTGGTGTAATAGATCCAGGATTTTCTTTAGCTTCTTCAACCGCTTTTGAAATATCAGTGATGTTACCGTATGCTATATCATCAAGTTCTCTATCTGTTTTTTCATGGTCTGTTTTTGCTCTAGATTCTTCATCCTTTTCTAATTGAACAAACTTCTGATATACTTTAGTCTTGTAATCTCTTAGTTTTTTCCCTATTCCTCCTCCTAAAGATGTTAATTCTAATCCAGATTGAGGAGTAAAAAGGTCTTGAGTATTAAAAATAGGATTTCGACTGCTCTGAGCTAATTCCACATGTTGTTCCCAGTAATCTATTACTGCAGTCCAGACTTGATCTTTAGAATATAATGCTTCCTCACCTTTACCTTTGTTTACTTTTCCTTGCAATTTTGAAATCATTGCTAAAGCTTCTTTAGGTGTTTTAGGCGGTCCTGAAGTTCTACTATTAAAATTAGGATAAGTACCTGTTCCTCCTTGATAATCTGTAGCTACATAATTTTTTAAGAATTCTCCTTGTTCCCATTCAATATGAGTTTGTTGTTGTTTTGAGATTGCTTTTACAACAGAGTCATACTTTAAAGGTGTACTCTCTAATGCTGTATTAATTCCTTGTAGCCCATTTAAATTCCTAAATCTTTCACGTTTTAATTCAACAGCTTTATGGGAGGCATAACGAGTATAATCATTTTTAAAGATTTGTTTGTCTTCATTTCCTAAAGCTAAAAACTCCTGATACCATCTATCTGTAAATTTTTCTGCATTAGTATCTGTATATACTTGTTCTTCGTTTATTTTACTGGTTGCAAAATTGACAGCATATTGTTTTCTTAAACCTTCATTTGCATACTCTAAGTTCTCAATATTTCCAGCAGCAGGACTCCAGCTAGTTTCCTTCTCAGGAAGCGGTGTACCTCCTTTTAAGGCAAATAACCGATCTGCATCTGCTTTATTCCGTAAATCTTCTTCCTCTTTCCTCTTTTTTTCAGCATCTTCTCTTGCTTTCTTTTCTGCTAACTCATACTTTCTATCTAAAAGCGTAGATTCTCCAAAAGCTTTTCCGAAATTACGGATACTATCAGCAAGGTATTTCTGGTTAGAACCGTCAGTACTTCCAAGTTCACTATGTGAAGCAGATTGTAGATGTCCAAATTGTTTAGTTAATTCACTCATGCAGCACCTTTTGTATCAAAAGTTCCTCCCATCTGCTTATCGTAAGATTTTGCTCCCATGTAATCTGCTCCTAAGTTTAATGCTAATGGAAGAATTCCTGGACCTGAACTATAACTTGATCCTGCTATTTGAGCTTTTGCATCTAACCATGCTATATCCATTTGTTGTTGTAAATTACGATCTCTCATATCTAGTTCAGCATTTTTCATATCTAGCTGTTTAAGGAACTTAGATTCCTTATTCAACATTCCTCCTATTAATCCTCTACCAAGAGCTTTAGTACTTTGTCCTTGAGGAACTCCTGAAGCTTTAAGAGAAGAAGCAATCCTCATTTCATTAAGTCGTGCTTCTATACCAGATTCCGCTTTTGCATCTCCTATATTAAGTCTAGCAATATCACTATCCGCAAACCCTTGTCTAGCACTACTATACTGAGCTTTTAACCTGCTCTGTATTGCCAGTTTTTGTTTGTATATTGCAGCATTTCTAGCAGCAGCAGCAGCTTGTTGACCTTGATGATTTATGACGGTGGAAACACCCTTCATTATCATCATTGCGGTAAATGGGTCTATTGCCATATATTTTCTTAATCGTTATATTTTACAAATTTAATAAAAGGTATCTTTAAATATCCGTAGTCTGGAATAGTCTTAGGAAAATAAAATCCCAAATGTTTTAACCAAGTCTGAGACTCTTTATTTCTTTTATCTACATAGTTCTCTAGGAGTGGATAGATGTCATTCATCTCTTCTATCCAAGACTTAGAACACTCTAGAAAGGTTCTGAGGTTCTTACGTTTCCAAGTACTCAGGTAATTAGTACTAAGTAACCAAGGGCTTCCTGAACCGTTTGGATTGATCCCTACTCCTCCTATCGCAAGGAGTTGATCTCCATCGAAATAACAGACTAATCTGTCACTATTTAATACTGAATGAGTTACTGCATCTTTAGGACTTACTCCATTAGAAGCAAAGACTTCATCTATATCTGCCTGACACATATCATCTGCTAAAAGATCTATGTAATGAGCTTCAAAAGGTTTTGTATAGTTCTTATAGAACATAACTTTATACTCGTCTTGATCTTTGGTGTAAGAATCCTTCCCATTCTGCAGATTGAAATGAACAAGGAAGGTACTCATCATTCTCTATGGTGATGTTACAATTACTTGCGTTAGACATTACTCCCCCTTTAAAGGTTCCTGAGAGTAGTTTGTATTGTCCAAGAGCAGATGTATTAGTGACCATTCCACTAAACTTCTTCTCATAGTTAGTACGAGGAGTAACCTCTATTGTACTTCCTGGATTATCTGGATCAGGAATCTTTATAGTTCCAGGATCTACATCAATCTTTAAGTTAAAGAAACCTGTTTTATTGTAGAGTAGATTAATGTTTCTGATCTGTAGTTTTGCTGTCTGAGCAGGAAGCTCATTCTCTTTATGAACGAATCTAGAGAACTCGTATTCAAAGGTATAAGGTATTCCTGCGTATACTACGTTTGAGGAATGTGCAGCAAGGTACTCAGTTACCTGAGCAGTTGTGGTAAGTTTCCTAGCATTGTCTGTGACATAGACCATGTTGTCAGGAATATTACTGTGATAAGGTAGATTAGCAGCTACAGTTTGGTTGTGGGTTAGTTTTACTCTTCTATCTAAAAGTACTGCAGTCTCATCTTCCATGACTGCTTCTGCAGTATCTAAACTAAGATTAATGTCTTCTAAATAAAGACCATCTCCATCTCTCTTTACAAGAAGTTTCAGAGTTGATCCTAAGAATGCACAGTTAAGAATATCTCCATCAAATGTCCAATGACTCCAAGAGTTTTGTAACTTCTCCTGATTCTGCCAATAGTTTTTATAAACGTATA
>Ga0098060_1000498_pt1 | contig 17593 bp, 28 predicted proteins | sample 21_taG_FD_77063 | JGI IMG/M metagenome (GOLD analysis project Ga0098060, IMG submission 77063) | Marine viral communities from the Subarctic Pacific Ocean - 21_ETSP_OMZ_AT15319 metaG | ecosystem: Environmental > Aquatic > Marine > Oceanic | place: Pacific Ocean | collected 2015-01-19 | reverse complement strand
GGTGCTACAAATACTTAAACTTTCAGACTCGGCAAAGGTCACATTACACTTCTCTAACGAGGGTGCGATGCAGGTCTCTGTTGATTCAGGCTTAGGGAAGTATCAATACATCATACCAGCACAGGCGCAATAATGACGACGGATAATAGTAAGCAAGAACATCTAGGGGAGTTAAGCAGAGACTTCGCGGTGTTCTTGCCTGCTATATCGAACTTCTACAATACGTTTATCAGTAAGCAGAGAGTTTCAGAAGGCAAACACATCTCAGAAGAGAGGATCCCAAATGGATTCGAAAATGGTGTAGAAGGGTTGAACTTCATTAATCCAGACAAGGGCATGTTCACTTATCCTACAGCACTGTACTCGGCAGGACACGCCTGCTTGGACATGGAAAAAGTCAATGACAGAGATCATATGTTTGTCAATAGGGATAGGAAATTCAGCACAATAGTAGGTGACTCGGGCGGATATCAAATAGGAAAAGGTGTAATCAAATTTGACTGGAAGGACTTCGAAGGTAACAAAGCCAACAAAGTTAGATCCGATATACTAAATTGGTTAGAACTGACAAGTGATTGGGCAATGACATTGGACGTTCCAACATGGGCGGCAGATGATCTAAACTCGCCTAAAACAGGATTGACAAGTTTCCAAGACACACTGGATGGAACGATATACAACAACAAGTTCTTCCAGAAGAACAGATTAGGACAAACAAAACTATTGAATGTGCTTCAAGGTGATGACTGGAACACAGCACAGATATGGTATGATCATGTCAAAGACTTCGAATTCGAAGGCTGGGCGATGGGTGGTATCAACATGTGTGACATGGAAGTTATGCTTAAACGTCTAATCATAATGAGAGATGAGAAGAAACTAGACGGCAAGGACTGGATGCACGTACTAGGCACATCACAAATGGATTGGGGTTGTTACCTTACACAGGTACAGAGACAGGTTAGAAAACATATAAACCCTAACTTCACAATAAGTTTTGATTCAGCATCTGCGTTCTTATCAACTGCCAATGGACTTGTATACACACACAACTCATTCACGCCAGACAGATGGTCGTTTGTTATGGACAAGGCTCCAGATGATAGAACACTGAAGGGATCTGACATACAGTTTCCATTTGACAGCGGCGTAGGACGTAGACTGAAGATGAAAGATGTTTGTTGGTACGGCGAAGGCGACCTAAATAAGAATGGCAAGATTGGAGCAACTAGTTGGGACAGTTTCAGTTACGTACTAATGATGGCACACAACGTATACAACCAGATCAGAGCGATACAGATAGCAAACGATTTGAACGACATAGAATCAAGGAAATACAGGCCAGAAGTAAAACACTGGAGGAAAACAAAAGCAAGTGACAAGACAGATGAACCTAGCATATACGTTCCTAGAAACATATTGTATTTCAACACGTTGGTAGAAGAAGTGTTCACAAGTGAGAAACCAATGGACGTGATCTCAAACGCATCAAGTTATCTAGCAGACATCAGAGGCAACAGATGGGCCAGAGCAACAGGCGGTGGCAAAGGCACAAACAACTTCAGTTCGTTATTCGAATAGGAGGACATAATGAAGGTTGAAAAAATACAGGCCAAGGTTGAGGTGCCTTTTTTACAATTCACTTTGCCTAACTTTTCCAATATGCAAACTAACATCATTCAGAGTGTCGAAGAAGAGGCAGTGCCTAACGCTTTCGAGAATAATTTCCAACACGCGGACAGGACACCATGGCACATAATAAAACACAGTCCAATAAAATGGTTGGCCGATCAAATAACAAACACAATTGGAAAGTTTGATAAATGCAAGGAAGGAACTTTGGTGTGTGACGAAATATGGGGTGTAATATCTAGTAGCAAGAGCCATAGTAAGAGCCATACGCATTATCCTGCTACCTGGAGTGCAGTCGCCTACATAAGTTGTCCTGAAGGTAGTGGCCACACGGTATGGCCAGATGTCAACAAAAAAGTAAAACCAGTGGACGGTAATGTCTGCATATTTCCAGGATGGCTGAAACATCACGTAGAATCTTCTGCGGAAAATTTAAAAAGAATAGTAGTGAGCTGTAACGTTTATACAAATAGGAGGACACAATGAGGATAGCAAAGAGAAGAAGCAAAAAACTAAAGAAACTCGAGGAAGAACACACATACCTCGACAACAAGGTGAAACAACTTACCAAAGACAGGCTAAAGGACAGAAGTTCCGAGAGTAAAGATATTTTGTCAAGGCTGAAGAGGACCAAGTTAGCGGTAAAAGATGCCATCGCAAAAGCGAAAGCCACGTTGACAAAATAGTCAAACAATATTATAATAAGGTATGGACAGAGATTACAAAACAGGCAAAAGTGACAGTGTAGGTGTATTTTCAGGTTTGGAAGTAGAACACACTCCTGCATTTGGTAAGCAAACATTATTTCTTGCCAGGAATGATTTAGTTTTTGATCAAATAGAGGCATTGGCAAAAAAGGTCGGTGCTGAAGCAATATATTTCGGTGCCAACAGAACATTCATGCCACATATTGTAACACAACTTACACAAATGATGAAACTGTTAGATAAAGGTTACTGGGTGACCATAGACTATCCACATTCAATACACGAACGAGTTAAAAAGAATTTCCAGTCTGTTTGGACACACGAGAAGTTCATACCTTTCTGTTCAGTTATATTTCCCAAGTCTGAGGGAGATGACAATCTATGCATCAAAGTCGATGATGTTGACTTCAACAGCACCAATCCAGGTGTATGGACAATGACCATGGATCACTTCAAGCAGTCAGCAGGGTTCACATCTTGGGATCAGTACAAACAGGACGAACCAATAGAGGAGAGTGATGTCAAAGAAGCAGTCTAGTTACAGAGAAGGTGTTGCAAGTTACAATGCATGGTTGAAAGAGAACAAGAAGTTTGAATCATCAGGGTTATATGGCACAGACTACTATGTCCAAAGGGTGGACAAATTAGAAAAACAAGTAAAACGGTTAGAGGCAAAATTAAAAGCAAACAAAGTCAAACAAGACACAGGATGGGAGGAATAAGATGAGTACAGAAGACATGAGAAACCAAGCATTAACAGAACAGGCGGCCAAAGGCAGTAAAATGATATGGGTAACTTTCCGTAAAGAAGGTATCCACAAGTACCCTGCGGCATTGGACGACCCCAAATTAGCAACAGGTGACGAGTATGATGTATCATTTTTAGGACATCCTCACAGACACATATTCCATTTCAAAGTGGCAATAGAAGTATTCCACGATGACAGAGACATAGAATTCATTCAATTCAAAAGATGGATGGAGAACATGTATGCAGACGGCACAATGAAACTTGATTTCAAGTCTTGTGAGATGATATCAGATGACTTATACGTAGCAATCACAAAAAGATATCCAGGTAGAAAAATTGAAATAGACGTCAGCGAGGATGGAGAGAATGGAAGCCATGCAGTTTATGAAAAACCAGTGATGGGCGGAATATAATGAAAGAAATAAAATTAAAAGAAAAAAGAGCAACGTCAAGAGCAGGATACCTACCTGTAGAAGGTGGAGGATTAAATGCATCTTACACCACCGTTGATGCCATAGCAAATATATGTACCACAGCAGGCAATCATGGATTGACGTATGGAAAGGATTTCATCTGGTCACACACCGACTGGGATGACGACGATGATGACTGTGTTGTATTGTTAGTGAAAGAAGAGAAGTACAAGACTCTGTTTCACCTTGCCCTACAAAACACACACAGAATAAAACACACAGACTCGGGCAAAATAAAATTAATTAAGGAGACAAAGTAATGAGGGTACCATATACAAACTTTAAAACAAGAACAGGCGACACAGATGAGGTCGGCGGTTGCACTTTCATAGGCGGAGAATGGAAAGACGTAGACACAGCAGAAATATTTGACAACAAGAAAATTGTAGTGTTTGCACTACCAGGAGCATTCACTCCAACCTGTAGTTCACAACAAGTACCTGGATACGAAGCCAAGTACGACGAATTGAAGGCACAAGGCATAGACGAAGTGTACTGCTTATCCGTAAATGATGCATTTGTAATGAACGCTTGGTTCAAAGACACCAACGTAAAGAAAGTCAAATCGATCGGAGACGGAGAAGGTGTATTCACACAAGGAATGGGTATGCTTGTCAACAAGCCAGGTCAAGGATTTGGAATGAGAAGTTGGAGGTATTCAATGCTTGTGGACAACGGAGAGGTAGTTAAAGTTTTCGAAGAACCTGGCAAGAACAATGCCAGCGATGACAATGACCCGTTCGAAGTGTCGGACGTCGACACTATGATGGAATACTTGAAAAACAATGCCGGGTAGTTGGGATGGAAAGTCCAGGCCCAGCAACAACACATATAGGAAGAACTTTGATGACATCTTCAAAAAAGAATCACGAGTACGGGTGGCTGGAAGCGGCCCAGTCAGGCGGAGCAGTCTACGAGCAGGGAGTAAAGGAATCAAAAAAAAATAAAGCAATAAGAAGAATTGCTGAGCCCCTCGCACAAAAACACTGGAGGAACACAGGGCAAAGTGTTACACGGTTACATAGGATCTACAGGATAGCAGAGTACCTACTTAACAGAACAAAGAGAAACAAATAATGTATAAACCATTGCCTGACGGACTTACTGTAAAACAATCTAGTGTACAAGGATTAGGATTGTTTGCCACTAAGGATTTTGATGCGGATGTGGTTCTTGGTATAGTACATATCATGAATAAAAATTTCCCACATGGTAGCATTCGTACTGCCTTGGGTGCTTTCTATAATCATTCAAATGAACCAAACTGCAAAAACGTTGCGGGTTTTTGGCACCAACTACCAGTAAAATACCTAATTACAAGCAAACCAATTAAGAAAGGACAGGAACTAACAGCAAAATACACTTTGTATAATGATTTTAATGACAAGTGGGAATAATTGTGTTATAATAACAATATGAAAATTTTTTACATGGGCCTAGAGCCATACGAAGGCAGATACACTTTACAATTACAAGACTGGACTGAAAGAGCATACAAAAAACGAAAAATAGATTATGTCGTTGTTCCAGGCACAACAATAGATGACACAAAAGCAATCAGTGTTGGACAAGTGCTTGACGCACACGGAAGATCATACTTTGGCATGAGTCAGATGATGAACCTGGTACAGATGATGCGTAATGGTGAAGTGACCAAAGACGACGTAGTGTTCTTCGAGGACATGTTCCAACCAGGCATGGAATCATTGCCCTACATATTACATCAGGTTGAGGAGAAACACAGACCTACAATCTATCTGAGATGCCTAGCACAGGCCATAGACCCAGATGACTTTGTACACGTATGGGGAATGAGCAAGTGGATGAGCATGTATGAACAGATGTGTAATGAAATACCTAATGTTAAAATACTAGCAACCAACGAAGAGATGGTGGCACATATGCGTATAGCAAACTGGTCTGCACCGATATACAACATATCAGGTTTGAGCTTTGGCAAGGAAGAAGTGCAAGGCAGGGTGCCAGACAGGAAACCATTCATCGAAAGGAAACAGAGAGTTATATTTGGAGCGAGATGGGATCAAGAGAAACAACCAAATTTCTTCATGTCGCTGGCAATGAAATACAAGCAGAAACATCCAGATGTAGAATTCGCTATATGCCAAGGTGGTCCTTTGAGATCAAACAATCAATTCTATGTTGATGAAGCCAAGTATCTTGCAAAACAAGGCACAATTACAATACACGAAAATCTTAAAAAGAACGAATACTACGAACTACTTGCAGACTCTAGGGTCATGTTCAACTGTGCTTTACAGGATTGGGTATCCAACACAGTGAGTGAAGCAGACGCAATGGGGTGTAACACACTGTTTCCTGCATACAGATCATTCCCAGAGACCTTCGCAAATGACCACACGAGAATGTACGTGCCTTGGTCAGAGCAAGACGCAATGGACAAACTTGAAGTATTATTAAGCAAACCATCCCCTAGTATAGGTAAGATTTCTGACTGGACCAATGGTACAATAGACAGGATGATAGACATTATGACAGGCAAGGGTGAACAATGGAGAAGAGATGGACAACACTACAGAGACACAGTATCAGAATCCAAATATTAAAGGATCAAGTAAGGCAGTATTAGTCACGGGCGGAGCAGGCTATGTGGGATCACACACTTGCAAGTTCCTTGAAAAAAATGGATACACACCAGTTGTAATAGACAGAGATCTAAAAACTAAATTCAAACCTGCTGAATTTGGACCAATATTTGATATCAACCTGCCACAAGAGATAGAACGTGTTGACGAGATAATAAAACGTTTCAACATCACAAGTTGCATACATTTTGCCGGCAGTGCCTCGGTTGCTGAGTCTGTAAAGAATCCATCGGAGTACTACAGGAACAATGTGATAGCAACAGTTGTGCTATTAGACAAGTTAATCGACTGCGGTGTGAAAACATTTGTATATAGTTCTAGTGCGGCCACTTATGGTGATCCAGGATTCAGAAAATGCAGAGAATCCGACGTACCTAAACCAATCAGTGCATATGGTGCCAGTAAATTGATGATGGAGATGATATGCAAAGATTATCTGAGAGCATACGGATTATCAAGTGTTGGACTGAGATATTTTAATGCCGCTGGTGCTGATCCAGAAGCAGAAGTAGGCGAACTTCGAGATAAGGAGACACACATTATCCCATTGGCGATAGATGCGACTAGAAAAGGCAAGACATTCAAAATGTTTGGTGACAAGTATGACACACCAGATGGCTCATGTGTAAGGGATTATGTTCATGTTATGGACTTAGCAGATGCTCACGTAAAAGCACTTAATTATGCATCAGAAAATCCTGTGTCTGAGGTATTCAATCTAGGTTCTGGTGCACCAGCATCTAACAAAGAACTTCTAAATACAGTACAAAAACACGCAGGCGAGATGAACATAGAAGTACATGACAACAGGCCGGGAGACCCTGCTTACTTGGTCGCAGACATAGACAAGGTAAAGAAAGTATTAGGGTGGGAGCCAACACAAAGTTCAATTGACAACGTGGTAGCGACTGCTGTACAATGGTATAACAAGACACACAAAAAGGAAATGCAATAATGAGCGAGGATATTTTAAAAGATAGTTGGATGCCTGAAACACCAATTAGTAAAAAGATAAAAGAAAGAATTAAGAAGGCAGGAAAAAGATTCCATTCGAATGACAACATCTCTGAATACATAGAAGACGGTGAGATGGATTTATTACAAGCAGAAGTGCAAGAAAAATTACAGGGTGTGCTAGACAGCCTAGTCATTGACACGGAAAACGATCACAACACACAGGAAACTGCAAAACGTGTTGCAAAGATGTATGTTCAAGAAACCTTTGGTGGTAGATTCAAACCAGCACCTAGGGTGACAAGTTTCCCTAACATGGGTTACAAGAGCATGTACACCAGTGGTCCAATATCGATCAGATCAACATGTGCCCATCATTTCCAGAACATTGTAGGACGGGCATGGGTAGGCATCATCCCAAATGGAGAAGTAATCGGTTTGTCAAAGTTTAATAGGATTGTACATCATATTGTGGAGAGACCACAGATACAGGAAGAGATGACAACACAAATCGCAGACGAGTTGAAAAAATATGCCAAGACTGAGAATCTTGCAGTTGTGGTCAAAGCAGAACATCACTGTATGACACACAGAGGCGTAAGAGAACACGAATCAGACATGACCACAGCAATCATGCTAGGTGCATTCAAAGATGATCCTGCAACCAGAGACGAATTCTATAAAATCTGTATGAGCATGAAGGGTCATGGCTAAAACAAAGAAACAATTAAAGATAGAACAAGCAAACATACAATCAGATAATCTGCAAATGAGTTCAGATGGAATACAGAACACAGGAGATTTCACGTATTCGTTCGCAGACTTGGACGGCTTTGATAGTCTCAATGTCAACACTGTTTCGTCGGGATTTACAATAGATGGACTATCTTTTGACAATGAGGAAGAACTAAGGTCCAAGTATCCAGCACTACAGGACGCATGGGATCACTACAAGAACGTGAAACATATGTGCGAACAACAGGAAAAGGAAGATGAAGTTTGACATACACCTTAAGGCCAATTTCTGGAGCAGAAGTCCCTCTATAATAATCAAGTTGGACAATAATCCTGTAGAGACTGTAAACCATTTTGTTGACAATGAAAAAACAATTATTACTTTTGACGCAAAGTGTGAAGAAGGTCAGCATCAACTAGTAATAGAAAGAGTAAACAAATCTACCAGAGATACGGTTGTGCAAGGTTCTAAGATCGTAAAAGATTCAACCGTAGACATAATAGATGTTGTGATAGATAACATCAGCGTCAATCCTTTGCTAGACCATGCAAATTTTTTTCCAAAATATCTGGAACCATGGTTCAGCCAGCAGAAAGTGATAGGAAAAGAACCTCCTGTGTCCTACAACTACTGTCGCACACTACACCATAACGGACAATGGAAATTAGACTTTGAAAATCCTGTTCATGTTTGGTTTTTTCAAAATATTAATGTGCAGATTTAACCACGTAAATACCCACAATGCTCCGTAAAAATTATCTACACATAGAAACGACTAACAGGTGTACTTTAAAATGTCCCGCCTGTCCTAGGACAGTTTGGCAGAATCTTATAAAACAACCTATAAAAAAAGCAGACATAAACTTAAATGATCTAAATAATTTTATCAACTGCAAGTCTGGTGAAGAGTTTGAAACGATGATGCTTTGCGGAGACTACGGCGATACGATATACTATCCTGAATTATTTGAGATGATAAAAATGTTCAGACACAAAAAATTTGAAATTGCTACAAACGGTAGTTACAAAACACGAGAATGGTGGACAGAACTCAATAGCCTGTTAACCAAAGACGACGTTGTTAAATTTGGAATCGACGGTATTGGTGAAGAGAATACCAAGTATAGAGTAAATGCAAATTGGAAAAGTATTGAAACAGCAATAGAAGTACTGTCAAAAGGTCCAGCAAAATTGAGATGCCAAACATTGATATTTGACTTCAATCACGAAAAATTAGACGAGATAAGGAAGTGGGCGGAAAACAAAGGTATGGAATGGTTTTCATTGAAAACAATGAGATTTGGTGAGGACAAAGACCTTGTGCCAAAAAATAAAGATAATGTGCTTACACACGAACTTTACAAAGACGAGTATGAACTGAAACTACCGATGGAGATAGAACCCCAATGCCTATCATCCTCCGTGGTGACTGCCGATGGTTATTTCATGCCATGTGATTGGATAAGGAATCCCCTTACGTTTTATAGATCAGAATTATATCTCGACAAAAAGAAATGGATTGACAGATTAAAGATATCCGATATAACTTTAGATGATGCATATAACGTCCTCGAGGAGTGGATGGATAATGTAAGAGCAAAAGGAAGATCCGGTGACGCGGAAGTTCTTTGTAAAATGAAATGTAGAGCATGTTAGATAAGACACAACAACAGATTTTAGCAGTGCGTAATCACGCAATGAAAACACGTAAGGTACTTTGCACAGGCAATCCAGACCGAAAAGGAACAATAGCAAGTGGAGTACGTGAGATATGGCCTGACGCAACGTTCATCCATCTTTCAAAAGGATATGATTTCTTAAATCTCGGAGACAAACATAAAGAACTAGAGCAACTGTTCAAAACACACAATACCTTCATAAATGCCAGCCACGTTGAAGGGGTTCAAACCAAGTTGTTAGAAATTTGCAATAAAAACATGACAGTTGGCGATGTATTCAACATTGGTAGCACCCATGAATATGATAATCTCGGACGGGAGCAATATCGAGATGAAAAATTAGCACTTAGAAAATTAAGTTTAGAGTGTAATTCATTCAGATTGCAGATGTGTCATGTAGTGATGGGCGGAATAAACACAGGCACACCAGAGACTGCCGACTGGGTAAAACCAAAAAGAATTGCCGAAATGATTAGATGGGTAACCGAACAGGATGTTAAAATACCTATCATAGGCATTGACCAACCAAAACAGCCTTGGTAGGCAAAAAAGGTAGATCTTTTTAAATTTTATGCTATAATAGTCTTATGCGTATAGACAATGAACCAAAACTAAATTTCGAAGACGTTTTGTTGAAGCCAAAACGTTCTACATTATCATCAAGGCGAGACGTTGACATGACTCGTAAATTCACTTTCCGTAATTCAAGCAAAGTTATGGACTTCCTGCCAATCTTTGCAAGTAATATGGATGGTGTTGGCACTTTCTCAATGGCCAAGGAGATGCAGAAACACAAGATGATGACAGTCATCACAAAAACAACCACTCCAGAACAATGGAAAGAAGCGGCCGGCACAGGATTGCGAATGCAGTCAGTATCAGTCTGCACAGGAACAAATGTTATGTGGGACAAAGAAGCACAAGATTGGGCAAACATGAAGAAAGTTTTAGAAATGTTTCCAGATGTGAAGATGATTACTGTTGATGTAGCAAACGCATACCACCAAAACATGGTAGACTTCATAAAGAAAGTCAGAGATGAATACCCGAACAAAGTTATAGTGGCAGGTAATGTGGTCACACCCGAGATGACAGAAGAATTGATAATAAATGGTGCTGACGTGGTCAAGATAGGTATAGGACCAGGATCAGTTTGTACAACAAGGACAATGACCGGAGTGGGAGTGCCGCAGTTCTCAGCAATAGTAGACTGTTCAGATGCCGCTAACGGTGTCGGTGGACACATAATGGCAGACGGTGGTTGCGTACATCCAGGTGATATTGCAAAAGCATTTGGTGGTGGAGCACACATGGTGATGATCGGCGGCATGTTGGCAGGACATGACGAATCAGAACAACCAGTGGTTGACGGTAGAGTAGAATTTTACGGCATGAGCTCAGACAGAGCAAGAGAAGTACATGGCAAACGTAAAGACGGATACAGAGGCAACGAGGGTAGATTGATATCTTTGCCACACAGAGGACCTGTTGAACCAACTTTGGAAGACATACTAGGCGGAGTGAGGAGTGCTTGTACCTACATTGGTGCAAGGAGATTGAAAGACATGGCCAAGTGTGCAAGTTTTGTTACAACCAACAACGTTATCAACAGGGTATATGAGCGATACACAACCAGTTAGGAAACCCTATCAAGCATTGGCATGGTTTGGAACCGTGCTATTAGTCATCGGTGCGAGTATGACAGCACTCAACATGTTCCCTATGAATGTCTATATAATGGTGTTCGCTAATGGTATATGGCTGTTTTGCGGTTACCTATGGCGTGAACCTAGTGTGATAGGATTGAACTTTGCAATGACTGTGATATATGTAATCGGTGTATTAAAGGAGATGATTTGACAATAGAACCAATCAAAGAGAAACTGGACGACAAGATCAAGAAGTTGAATTCTTCGAGGGTGATTAAGAAAGTCACACCCAAGGGAGATCTATCTTGGTATGTGAAATGGGTTTCTGTGTTCTTTATATTGGTAGCAACAGCGGCCAGGAGTGTTGGCACAATACCTCACATAGACATGTGGTTTGGACTAATCGGTACAGTAGGTTGGGCATGGGTTGGATACTTGTGGCACGATAGAGCACTGTTGTTCCTTAACGCAGTACTTGTTACTTTGTTAATAATGGGTCTAATGAATTACTATTTTGGAATATGAGCAAAGAAGTTAAAAAAAATTATTTCACCACAGGACAGATGCGTAACGCACTGATCCAGATAGAAGACAAGATGGTGCATTCCAACTGGATGCCAAATATCATACTCGGCATCAACAGGGGAGGATGTATTCCTGGCGTATATCTATCGCATAGATTAAAGACAGCACACGAGGTACTAGACATCAGATTGAGAGATCACACTGTCAAGCCTGACCTACGTACATTAGAAAAGGCATTCGCATTCCAGAAGAAGATACTGATCATCGACGACATAAACGACTCCGGTGCCACTTTCCAGTACATATTGGACAACTTTGGCAAACGTGAGGATCGTATAAGATTCGCCGCCCTGATCAACAACAAGCCAAGCAAGGTCAAAGTAGATTACCACGGATACGAGATAAACAAGGATGAAGTGCCCAGTTGGATAGTTTTTCCGTGGGAGGAATGGGACAAATAAATATTAGTATACTAATATGTCCATCAAAAAAGAAACATTCTGTGTAGCGCCATGGTACAGCATCTTCCTTGGGTCAGACGGAAAGATAGCACCCTGTTGCAAATTCAAAAAGCCGTCACTTAACTATCAAGAAATTGATCAGTACTTTCATTCACCGCAACTGGCAAAAGTAAGGCAAGATCTTTTAAGTGGTATTAAAAATCCTGGTTGTGTAAGATGTTGGGAAGACGAAGCAAACGGCGGCGATAGCCTCAGATTGATATCTAATAGGACAATAGGACGTGCCACAGAAACACCCTTAATGGAACAAATTAAGGACCCACAACTGTCTAATATCAAAAGTTTTGACTTGACGCTTGGCAATCTGTGTAACCTAAAGTGTGTAATGTGTAATCCTGGTGAAAGTAGTCAACTACTTGCAGAGGCCAACCTTTACCCAGAAGTAAAAAACAGATATGAAAGGAACTTTGTACAGAAAGATTTCGATTGGCCAAAAGGTGATGACTTTGTTGACTGGTGTAATCATTATCTTCCACAAGCAATACACATTAAGTTCACAGGTGGGGAGCCTTTTATCATACCATGGATACAAACAGTGCTTGATAGAATACCAGACGAGCAAAAGAAAAAATGTGTTTTACACTTCACTACCAACCTTACTATTGTAAATCTTGGCTTGTTTGAAAATTTCTCTAAATTCAAAGAAGTCTGGGTCAGTGTATCTGTTGAAGGCATCGGAGACACACACGAATATTTGCGTTATGGACACAAATGGGAAACACTTGAAACCAACTTAAGGTTGATACAAGAAATGGAAATACCAAACTTAATTTTAAAAGTGAACCATGTTGTTCAAACGCCAAGTTACCATTCAATAATTCCAATGACAGAATACTTTGATAACATGAATATGGGTATCCATCCTATATTGTTAGAAGGTCCAAAACACCATCACATCTCGGCTTTGGCCAGAGAAGCAAAACAGAATTTTTTAGATGACACCAAACAGTACGACGGATTTAACTTAGATTTTATAAAGTTTGTAAGATCAGCATCTGAAAAACATTTAGACCAAGATAAAGTGTTGACCGAAATGTGTGTGCAGGACCTAGCACGACTAGATAGAGTGAGAAATAATAACCATAAAAAAATTATACCTGAACTAAACTTAAAGTTGTGTTGACCTTAGTATAGATCACTGCTACAATTACGTACATTTAAATTAACCTATAGGAGATTAAATGTTTAAAAACGTAGACAAATCAATGCTGATGAAATTGGTGTTACTACACGTTGTGGTGATCACTGTTTCAAATGCGTTAGTGGCGATACCGGTAGAGATACTTGGAATCAAATTAACGTGGGCGGCATTCACTTTCCCATTAGTAGTAATAGCGACTGACTTGACTGTTAGACTATTGGGCAAAAACATAGCAAGGGCCACGATAGCGGCGGCGTATCCATTAGCAATAATCGGATCCATCGCAGTTGTATTGGCAGAAGGGGCACCGCAATCGGTTGCCATGAGAATTGGTTTCGCAAGTGCCACAGCATACGCAGTGGGTACTTTGCTTGACGTTTATGTATTCCAGTACATCAGGGAATCAAAAACGTACGGCAAGAACTGGTGGTTAGCACCAGCGGTATCAACAATCGCGGCCAACATCATCGACACGTACACATTCTTCGCAGTTGCATTCAACAACAGTGCAGACGAGTACATGGCGGCTAATTGGATGGAGATCGCAGGATCACAAGTCGTGATCAAGATTGCAGTGGGACTACTTGTATTCTTACCAGCATACGGATTATTGCTGAACAGACTACAGAAGACCTACAAACTCAAATAGTATGATGAACAAAGTCTACACAGGTGCCGGCATAGTTGCAGTAATACTTGCCGTGACGGCTGTGTTAGTATTTTCTTTACTATAAAACATTGGGGGAGTTTTTGCTCCCCCATTGACAAAACATCTAAATACATTTATAATAAGATATTATGGGAAACAAAGCAGGAAAAATTTGGGGACAAACTGAACTGATACTAGCAAATAGTTCATGTGAATTCCACAGAATAGATTTTGTAAAGGGTGGCGTGTGTTCTAAACACATGCACGAATGGAAATGGAACGGTTTCTACGTAATGTCAGGCGAGATGAAAATCCGTGTGTGGCAACAGGACTACGACCTAGTAGACGAAACCATACTTAAAGCCGGTGACTTCACAGCAGTAAAACCAGGTCTATATCACTCGTTCGAGGGTTTGGAAGATGGCACTGCATTTGAGTTGTACTGGGCGGAATTCAGACACAACGATATAATCAGAGAATCTGTAGGTCATTTGAAATCAGGCAATGTAGTAAGGCTGGATAAGAAAAATGACAAATCAAGAAAATAAAATACCTATAAAAGGATATGCAACCTTTGATCCATTAAAACATTGTTGGATTGGTTCTGGGTTCAAATCAGAATGGTTCAAAGATCTAGACATTTACAAGAATGACAAGATAATGGATCCTGTCAAAAGGATTGCAGAAGAGACAGAAGAAGACTATCAGACTTTGGACAAACTTCTCAAAGATGCCGGTGTCAATACCTACAGAAGTTTCTTAGACATCAACAAGGTAAAATCATTGAAGAATATATTCAAGCCACCAGTATGCCCAAGGGATCATTTCGCCGTTATCGGTGAGAAACTATATGCTGTATCAGGGGGTTCTGCCGGCTTTGCTGATGTCTTGATCCAGATAGCCAAGGAAAATGTAGAACTGAATTGCGATACAAAAGATATAATTTCAACAGCAAACATATGCAGAGTTGGCAAGGACATATGGTGGGATATTCCCTCAGGTCTTACAGAGTCAATATTGACAAAATACAAAAAACAATGGGAAGATGCTGGATTTAGGGTACACACATCAACCAGAGGAACCCACAGTGATGGAGAATTCTGTGTGGTCAAACCCGGATGCATAGTTTCATTACACGATGTACAGGACTACAAGACCGAATTCCCAGGTTGGGACGTTTTATACTTGCCAGACCAGAGTTGGAAAAAAGTAGATCCGTTCTTGCAGATGAAGGACAAAGTTGGTGGGCAGTGGTGGTTGAAAGGCGAGGAACACAACGATGAATTGATACATTTCGTAAACACGTGGCTGAATGACTGGGTGGGCTATGTGCAGGAGACTGTGTTTGACGTAAACATGCTGTCGATCGACCAGAACACTATAATATGCAACAACTTCAACAAGGACGTGTTTGCACATTTCAAGAAGCACAAGGTCGAACCAGTATTGTTTAATTTCAGACATCGTTACTTCTGGGATGGCGGAGTACACTGCATAACACAGGATCTCTACAGAGAGGGAACAATGGTAGATTATTTTGAATAATAATGGTAACATATCTCCTGATGGTAAATGGAAGATTGTCATCGAGGACAACCGAGTCAAATGGATTGAGTTGACTGAACCTAAATACCAGTATACAATACAAGAACTAGTACAGGCAACAAAAGATATAAAGCCAGAGATATGGTAGAAGAGAAAAAATATTACTATTCAGAGATATTTCACAGCATACAGGGTGAAGGGAATTACACAGGTGTTCCGACCGCGTGGATAAGGTTCTTCCTTTGTAATTTGCAGTGCAGTGGATTTGGTCAAAAGGATCCAACAGATCCAAGCACATATGAACTGCCGTTTGAAGAATTCGATGTTGACAGTGTGAAGAGAGTTGAAGACTTACCCGTGTGGGAAAAAGGCTGTGACAGTTCATACACTTGGGCAAAGAAGTTCAAGAAGTTAATGGGACACGAAACACCCACAGTACTAGCAGATAAAATTGTAAACATACTTAAAACAGACACAAACATGAATGGATTGTTCTTACATCCGAACTCTAGACAACATCAACATTTGTGTTTCACAGGCGGAGAACCTTTGATGATCACAGGCCAGGCCGCGAGTATGGGAATATATAAAGAATTAGAAAAAAGAGCAAACTTGCCAAGTTCAATGACATTTGAAACAAACGGCACACAGAAACTCACAGAACCATTTAAACAATGGGTAAAGGATACGCCAGAAGAAATATTCTTCAGTGTTAGTCCAAAACTGTTCACGGTGTCAGGTGAGAAAACTGAGAAAGCAATCAAACCTGAGAACGTAAAAGAATACGCAGAATGTAGCAACAGAGGACAACTAAAATTTGTTGTGGGTGCAGGTAGAAGAGAATGGGAAGAACTGGAGAACACTGTGAGAAAATTCAGAGAAGCCGGTGTAGACTGGCCAGTATGGATAATGCCCACTGGTGCAAGGGAAGAAGAGCAGACGGCAAGTGCTGGTAAAGTGGCAGAAGAGGCATTCAAGAGAGGATACAATGTGGCGGCAAGAGTCCATGTGTATCTATTTGGTAATGCAATTGGCACATAACAGTAGACTTAAAGGTAAAAATAAGGTATAATATTATTATGAAGGTAAAGAAAACAGCAAAGACAACTATCAAGAAAAAGAACGTAAAAGGCAAAGGCAAGAAGAAAAGTGAAGAGCCAATTGTAAAAGTTCTCAATCTTAACGTAAACCCTGAAAATCCTAGAAATGGATTCTTTGAGCTGGACTGGAATGACGAATTTGTTAATATGTTAAAACAGTCTGGATACGAAGGTTCAAGTGAAGAAGAGATCGTAGACAGATGGTTTCAAACTTTATGTAAGACCATAGGAAATGAGCAAGGCATCGATGTAACTGGGTCTGGCTATGTACAGATCAACAGAAGAGACGATGGCAAGACAGAGGTTTCATAATGGGTTATTTTTTACTTGGTATCTTAATAGGCTGGTTGGTTCCAAGACCTAAATTTATAGGTAGAGCCGAGATAGCAATATGGACACCTATCAAAAAAAAACTTCCTAAGTTTACACAGAACTGGTGGGGTTAATTTGGCACACATTCTAGTAGACACAGCCAACACTTTCTTTCGGGCAAGACATGTGATCAGAGGTGACACTTCTGAGAAAGTCGGAATGGCCATACACATCATGATGAACAGTATCAAGAAAGCATGGCAGGACTTTGACGGAACACATGTTGTATTCTGTCTTGAGGGTAGATCATTTAGAAAAGACATGTATGCACCATACAAAAGAAATCGTAAGGAAATGGCAGATGCTATGACTGAGAAAGAAAAAGAAGAAAATGAAGTGTTCTGGGAAGTATATGATGACTTCGTTGACTTCGTAAAAACGAAAACAAATGCGACAGTGCTAAGGAACGGTAGAACAGAAGCAGATGATCTTATCGCAAGATGGATAGACAAACATCCTGACCAAGAACATGTTATCATAAGCACAGACAAGGATCTAAATCAGTTGATCACACCACGTGTAAAACAGTACAACG
>Ga0098060_1000496_pt1 | contig 17644 bp, 17 predicted proteins | sample 21_taG_FD_77063 | JGI IMG/M metagenome (GOLD analysis project Ga0098060, IMG submission 77063) | Marine viral communities from the Subarctic Pacific Ocean - 21_ETSP_OMZ_AT15319 metaG | ecosystem: Environmental > Aquatic > Marine > Oceanic | place: Pacific Ocean | collected 2015-01-19 | reverse complement strand
CTCCTAACCCCAATGTCCATTGTTTCTGGTTCGTCTTCTAAAGTTTCAGAATCGTCTGAAGAGAACTGAACTTCAATTTCTTGTCCTTCGTCTAACTGGATTTCTGCTTCGAGAGCATCGATAGCGATAGAGACTGTTGCTTCAGAAGCGTCACCGATCTCTAACGAATCTTCAGAGAAGTTAACTAGCGATTCTTCTTCTTCTCCTTCTACCAACTCTTCTTCTTCAGGTTCTTCCTCTAAGACTGCTTCAACCTGTAGCGACCTTTCTTCGTCGAGAATTAGTAACGAGAACCGTTCTTGTGTGTCGTTACTTGCTGGAGTTCCTGTAGAAGTTCCTGAATCTAAAACCTTTACGTCGGCAGAGAAAGTTTCTACCGTCGCTGGTAAAGAAACAAGAACAGGGTCTGCTGTAGAAGGACCTGATATCAAATACCTGAAAGTAGCACCCGGAATCTCGTTAATGAACTGTCCGTCGTAATACCCGATTCTTTGACCGTCGCTAGTTTCAACTTGGAGGCTTGCTTGCTTTTGCCCTGAAGAAGCAACCGTAAGAAGTGTCCCTGATTTTGCGTCGCCCTCTGTTGGGCAGAACGGGCAACTAAAAGGTGGCTTTCTGGAAGTCATAGGTGTGAGTTCCATAGTCCCAGCGCCACCCGACCAAGCAGAAGCCTCTTCTGAAGGGTTTGTTGCGGCAAGAGCATATATCCAGCCGTCTTCGTTTACGTCTATCCATCGTTCTTGGTTAGGCCAATTCGAGTCGTAAATAAAGATTCTGTACCCTTCAGAGTTTTGCTCAACCCTGTATGGCGTGACAGCATGTCCTCCTTCATCGGAGTAAATGCCTACGGTGAAACCGTTTGCTTGCCCGCCGGATTCAGATTCTTGAAAGTCTTCCATCAAGATGCGAGCCAAATCTAATGGTTCCATCTGTCTGTAAACTGAAGCCCTTTCTTGAACTTCAGGTGCGAATTGCGAAACGTACCAGAACGCTAATTCGCTCAACAGGGCAGGGTCGTCTTTGACTAACTCTGCGACTGTTTGTACTTGTTGAAAATTCTGGATAGTTGAAACATCACCAGATAATCTCAAACTCAATACTGCTAACCCCTCACACAAACCGCCTTTCATGGATCGGTTTGCCTGAGCGATCAACTGTAAAATCACAGGGAACGGGGTGCATTGGTTATCGACTACTGACTGGCAGGCTTGCTCATCGCCATACATTCTTCGAGCCATGTTTACTGTCAGGTCTGCTGGAGGTTCTCCTCCTCCGAAATTCTCAAAAGAAAAAGCATCGTTACCGGGAGTGAAAGGTATCTCCCACTGTTCAGTAGGTAAACCTAAATCTAAAGTCGTTGCTTGGACAGGTTGAGTTACCTGTGGTTCTTCAATTTTCGCCTTCCCTGAGCAGGCAACCCCTAATAATGAGAGGATGAGGATTCCCGCCAAGGCCCTCATGGTTAACGTCTTCGGCGTTTTTGATAAATATAAAGAAGAGCGATAAATAACATGACGCCACCAGCAATAAGTATCAGAGTTATTGAACCTGAAGTTGTCGATGGGTTGAGACTGAAGTTAAGAGTCCCTCCTCCTAATAGGTCATTCCCGACTTGTAGTTCTGCTACTGCTTCTTCTAGTTGCGTTACTTGATCCTGTAAGGCTGCTTCTTCTGCGCTTGATTCCCATAAGAAACCGAATGCTCCAGTTATCGCTGCCGGTAACCCCAGTATGTAAGCGATGTTGTCTTTGATTTTGTCAACGATCCCTACAGCGGAGTCTGTTTTTTCTTTTATACCTTTTGAAGGCGTGTCGCCTCCTGTTGTCAGCATTGCTTCTTGTAGATGATGTAATGCTTTACCTAAATGTTCTGATTCGCTCATTAGCCCTCCAGTGTTTCAATTCTTGTTGTTAGTTCTTGTACGGCTTTAACTAGTGGCGCAATAAGGTGTGTGTAACGAAGCCCCTGAGTTGAAACAATATTTTCTTCCTCGTCAATACCAGCAACATTTTCTTGCTCATTAACCCATATTGCACAATCTGAAGCATCAGGTAATACAGCCGCTACTTCCTGAGCGATAAATCCGTAATGCTTTCTTGTTCCGTCTATACGACGATACTCTCTTGGCTTTAACGCATTAACAAAATCAAGACCTAAAGAACTATCTACAATTTCTCTTTTAAGGCGAGAGTCAGAGTTCTCAGTTAATGTTCCTCCAATAGTCACATCGCCATCGGTAAATACTGACATTAATTTGTAAGTAACAGAAGCGGCAGCATTATGTAAACTCGTATCGCCCGACTTTCTACATACACGCCAAGTATCTTCATAAACATAAGGGTTACCCCAAAACCAAGTTGTGTCATTGTAAGCGTTATACGAATAAGTGCCAGCGCCACGATTATCGTCAGGGACACTCATTTTTATAGAAGCCTGCGTGTAACCTGTGCTTGTACCTCCATGAAGAGATAAATCTGTAGAACCCGAAGAAGAAAAACTAGCGATTGAAGTTTCATTCGTCGCAAAAATAATTGTTCGTGAAGCAGAATTATGACCAATCCACATACCAGTATCATCTAATGAAAGACCACCAGCATATCCATTGCCGTCAATCGTTAAATGACCATCCCAAGCAGAATCGGGAGTAATCGCTGAATTACTGTTTATAGAAACCAGTCCTGTAGGTCCAATAATTAAAGCGTCTCTTGTTATCCCAGAAGCGTAACTATTAGAAACACCAAAATGAAGTTCAGAACCTCCACTAGTATATTTCATACCAATACGAGCGGCTGGGTCCGTACTATTTCCATCAAAATCAAGACAAGTAAAATCATCAACAGCCCCATCGCTGTTGTAAAGCGTTAGGTTACCTGTGGAGTCATCTGTAAAATCAGTAATGTCTTGGTCGGAATTAATAGCCGCTGTGCCTCCAACAGTTAAACCAGTCAACGTTCCAACCGAAGTCAAAGACGAAGCAGTAACGCCACTATTTAATGTTGCGCCAGTAACAGTCCCAGCAGCCGCTGTAACCGTAATGTTTGCCGAACCATCAAAAGAAGTTCCGTTAATCGTTCGAGCAGTTTCTAACGCTGTAGCCGTTGCAGCATTTCCACTTGTGTTTTGATTACCAGCAGAGTTCACTCCCGGAAGGTCTATATTGCCAGTTCCGTCAAAAGAAACACCTCCGATGTTTCTTGCAGTAGCAAGCGCTGTAGCAGTAGCAGAATTTCCTGTTGTGTCTTGATTAAGAGTGCCGATAACAAAATCTAAAGTGTTGTCGCTATCCTCATAAGTAACAGCAACACCAGTTTCAGTGTTACTTGTGACCATAGCGCCAATAGTGTCGGCAATAAATTCATCTAAAGCCGTGCCATTAACAGTGATGGCATCAGCCTCAAGCGTTCCATCAATATCAGCGTCACCAGATATATCCAGAGTCGCTGCATCCAACTCTCCAGTAAGAGTGACGTTCCTAAAACCAGTAATGTCTTTATTGCTGTCAACGATGACCGCTTTAGAAGCAGATATTGTTCCCGCTGTTATCCCATCGACAAGATTTAACTCAGCCGCAGTTGCAGTAACTGCTGTGCTACCAAGTGTCAATAAGCCATCAGCGATTTCTAAACCGGTTCCGTTAATTAACTTAAGAGCGTCTGAAGTCCACCTTGCAGAAATATTGTTTGAGCCAGCCTTTACGTGTGTTACCTCAATAATGCCGTCTTCAGTGGTGTCTGTAGCATCACCAATTTTCGCTGTTATTTTTGCGTAGACAACTTTCTGGTCATTGTCGTTCTCTCCCTGAAATTTAAGTTGGCCGATGTAGTCTGCATCGGCGGGGCTAGAACTATTTCTATATAACTCGATTATTGGGGCTGCTGAAGAACCGGCATCTGTATCTGTTAATGTGACAGTCCCCTGAAAATTAACATCTGATAAAAAATCTTTAGCCATTGCGTCGCCTTCCTATAATCGGCCTCCTATTACTAACCGAGTACTACAACTTTATACGCATTAGTGGAAGGAGCGGAAGCGAATGTAAGAGTTACTTCGTTAGTGCTGGTTCTATCGACATCACAAACTACTGTTTCTTTGCTCGAAGCGTCATAAACCTCAACCACTATGTCGTCAGTTCCAAGGCTGTGTGTAACTGCTATAGAAGTAGCGGACCCATCACCAATCGTTCCAGTAACTTTTCCAGTAGTACCTAAAGCAGTTCTTGCTGCAGCCGCAGTTGAAGCGCCAGTACCACCATTTGCTATCGCCAACTGTCCAGTGACAGCATCGGATTGAGCAAGTGCTAATGCACCAAACTCAGGTGTTCCGCCAGAACCGGCTTGAAGAACTTCGTACTGACTTCCAGCCGCAGTTACTTGAACAGCACTAGCGCCGTTACCGTAAAGAATACCTTTAGAAGTAAATGTTGATACGCCAGTACCACCGTAAGCAACTCCAATGTCGGTTGCTTCCCAAGTACCAGTAGCGATCGTTCCTAAAGTTGTGATCGAGGATTGCCCAGTGTAAGAAGCGCTTATCTGAACATCATCAGCGTTTACTGTTATGCCAGTGCCAGCGCCAACAGCGAAAGTAGTTCCAGTCTTTGTAAGACCTGCACCAGCAGTCATTTCACCAGCCTCAGAGAACTGAGTCCAAGTGATCGCTGTTGTTCCTATTGTTGCTGTTCCGTTGGTTGTTATTACAAAACCTCTGTCTGCGCCAGCGGTACCTTGTTCGACGAATACGAACGCTCCGCCAGATAGGACACCGTTTGCTGAACCATTTGCGTCAGTGGTACGAGTAAGAACCCAGTTAGTTGAGCCGTTACCAACAGTTGTTACCGTATAAATACCGTTGTTAGCGCCGCTAGATTGATCTTTGATAAGAACACGATCGTCTGCTGAAACCGAAATGCCGTCAAGAGTAAGTGCTGCTTGAGAGCCGCTGTTTGTAAGAGTTGCCCCTACACCAGATGACCCATTGCTATATGAAGCAGAAAGGTTGGCTGTCGAAGCCGCCACTACAGAAGCCTTTACGTCGAGACCTGAACGTGCAGCATCAACATAGCGTTTATTCGCTGCATCTGTGTCTGCTGTTGGATCAGCAAGACCTGTAATTTTCTGGCTGTTAGCACTTAAAGAACCAGTTGGGGCTGCCATCTGGTCGAGTCTGCTTGTCCGTACTTCAGTATCGAAATCAGAAATAGTTGAAGCGGCCTGCGAGCCAGTGTGATTTGCACGGGCCAAATAGTAGTCGCCTTCTTCGTAGGTTCCTGAACCGTCTGCTGTTTCTAAATGACCTGCGTTAGTTGCGGCCGAAGCAGTACCAGTCAAGGCCGCTGTTATTGTCCCAGCGGTAAAGTTCCCTGAACCATCTCGTTTAACAATCGTTGACGCTGTATTAGCGTTAGTTGCAGCATTTACAAGAGTGTAATGAGCAGCAGACATCGACCCTGCTGCTGATCCGCTAGAAGCAGTAATTGAAATTGCTGGAGTTGCACCACCTGAAGAAACTATAGGGGTGGTTCCTGTTACAGAAGTAACAGTCCCTGCAGCAGTTAAATCAACCCAAGCGCTACCAGCACGGACATACAAATTGTTGTCTGTCGTGTTGAAATAGATTTGCCCTTCAACAGGGGAACCCGGAGCAGAGGATAAATTCTCCACTCTCGCTTTGACAAGTTGGTTCTGGTTTAAGTCTACGTTTACTAAATATTTAGGCACTGGGGTCTCCGATAAAAAATAAAAGTCCTACTATGAAAGATACGCCTTTCCACCGAAGGATTGTAAGAAGGTCACCGTAAGAGCGTTATCACTGGTGTATGTAACATCACCAAGGCATTGATTCTCACTGGTATCAACAACACTTACACTCGGGCGGAAACCTAGATTGTGAGTAATAGACCATGTAGTAGCGGGGCTTTGCTGGTCATGGGTGTATTTCGATTTGCTCCGAACCTCTTCAATCGCGGCTTGAACGGTTGTTGCAGAAATTTCATCAGTAGCATTAAAAGGAATATTCGGCGCAGTAGCGCCAATTTTTGAATCAACATAAGAGGTTGTTGCGTAAGCGTAAGAAGTCACAGGGGTGTGAACAGGGGTAACATCAGCGAGATTTAACGTCGCTGAAGGTGAATTCTTTGGAACAGCAATGTTGTACTTATTCTCTGCTGCATCAGTTATCCGTTCCGTTACCTCGTAAGTAACACCAGTAGGTGTAGTAGTTGTATCGTCAGTAGCAGTAAGAGTGACACTAAAAACCCCTGAACTGTTCAAAGTCCCTGTAACGCGAGTAGGGGCAACGACCTGATTGTTAGTCGAATCAGTCATCGCATGGGAAGCGACAAAAGATACTGTCCCTGCTGCCGCAGTAGTACCATCGCTTCTTTTATATGTGCCTGTAACTGTTATCGTCGTGAAAGCCATTACGCCGCCTGTGTTATTCTTACCGTCACTGCGTGATGGCATAAGTTTTCATCTATGGTTACGAACCTTACAACCCCGTCTACCCTGCAGCCGACAATATTTTTATCAGCGCCAGTTAAATCCGCTGAATCAAGCGCAGCGAAAAGACTATCTATAAGAGTCACATCTTCGGCATCAAGTTTTTGAAACAAGTTGACTTGTACAAGTCTTGTGCTCATCGAAATTTTTGAGTCGCCTAAAAAAGCGCCCACCCTTGATATATCATCATCAAAAGTGATAAACGGCATCGCTGTAGAATCTGGAGCGAAGTCACGGAAAACCTTAGTTGTCACATTAGACAAGTTGGCGGCAACTATTTTTGTTCGTAATGCAGATGCGACGGTAGCCATTATATTCCCATCGATGCGCCGAGAGCCGCTGCTCTGCGGTTCAAAGTATTGACTTCTATAGTTGGAGCCATCATAGCGATTCCTTTATTTCTATGAAGAGTAAAATACCTACTAGTTAAGAGTGTGATCCGCCCCTGACTCGCAAATGTTTCTGCAACTGGACGCCAATTCGGTCGCCGATTTTTAACGTTTGCAGCGAATTCATGGCTGGCGGCATATTCAGCCTCAGCCCAAATGCTTATATTAACTGCGCCAGACCTTTGAAACTTTCCGCCTGCGCCTCTGCTTGGGACTTTACTAACTCTAAAATTAACACTGTCTCGAAGCACCCCAGTCTGCAAGGCAGGAGGCGTTCCCGTAGCAGAAGACATAACTTTCTGTTTAGTCACAGGGTGTGTGTAAAAGGAGCCGCCACCGCCGGATCGCGAATATCCCTGTTGAATCACATCTTTGAATTCTGTGCCTATATGCAAACCGGCTGGCTTTAATCCTCGGACACCGGCTTTGAAACCGCGAAGAGCGTTAAGCGTTACCGCTTGCGCTAATGCCGCCCCCTGCATCTGTCTATGTGCTTTTGTTGCAGCCGAAATATTACCCCCTAACATTATTCCGCCACCCCTCTTAAAGAAAGCCTTAAATGAATGTGCGTGTACTGAATGTTGTCAATGTCATACGTCCCATTTATAGTGCTGTCAATACCTGCAACAACTATTTGATCGTTGTCAGTAATTGTTGTACCTAAAGGAACAAGAGCGACACAAGTTTCTCGCTGAGCGAACTGCCCACGATCATCTGGGGTCAATGTGTCCACAGCCCTCATGGTGACAGAACCTTTAACAGTCGAATCACTATTGGAGTAAGAAACTCGTCCTTCAGTGTCAGTAGTAGCACTTCTTTGCCGGACAGTTAGGGAATGCCGCGCCCCCCGCATTAGAAAATTCCTCTACGGAAAGTACGCCTTACATGTTTCAAATCGTCGTCAGTAAAACCACCCTGCCCATTATTAGCCAGTGTGTAACTTGTTCCTTCAACCGAAAGACTTCTCAACCCTTGAGCGTCAGCAAGAACAGCCGACATTTCCCTAACAGAAGCACGAAGCATCACTGCCTCAAGTTTCTGAGTATCAGAAGCAGACATACCTGCCGTGTAAGTAATAAGAGCACTAAGCCCCTGTGAAACTACACGCAAGTTATCTATACCCCACGGGTAAATATCGTAATTGCTTACCGTTTCAGTGGTTTCGGAACCTAACTCCCCGATCTTTATTGCCGAGACAGCAGTAACAGGATATTCCTTTAAGAAAATTTGCGATTGCCCGATTTGAAGCAAGTGTGCTTCTTCGGTAACGGTTACTCCTGACAACGAACGATTAAGGATCAAAGAAAGTTCACGCTCTAAAGCGCCAATAATTGAAGACGCTGCCGTCTGTTCACCAGAGTCAAACGTCTTATTCATGTATTCTTGTAAATCGAGATAAGTTATGACAGCCATATCACTAGCCTACGCTTAAAGATGCCCGTAATCGGTTAGGCTTCGCCCTCCTCTAACATACGTTTGGCCCTCATAATCAGAAGGCGTTCTCGGGTGCTCTTACCACCCCAAATTCCATAACGTTCTTTATTGTTGAACGCATACTCTAAGCATTGAAGCACAACTGGGCACTGAGTGCAAATTTCTTTGGCCGCTCTTAAAGATTGAGTGTCACCGGGCGAAGGAAAAAATATTGACGGGTCTTCAACCCCGGCGCAAGCCCCTTTTTTCTGCCACTCTGGTCTCTCTACCCAAAAGGGTGCTCCGTTTTCCTGCATTTATATAGTTTCCCACATAAATACGGAGGCAGTGGACTTATAGGTTATTCAGGGCCTATATTTCTCCACTTGTTGCACTTCTTGCAAGTTTCCCATTTCCATTTTTTATCTTGAGGCCATGTCTCTCGATACTCAACATGGTGAGATTTCCAAGAGTGGTCACATTGTTCTTTGTTCGCCATTATTCTCCCCAACAATGTTCGGAAGGATACCAGTGAGAAGTCCCTTGACTCGTTTCATATAAAAGCCAACTAGCGATATAAACATTATTTTCTGGGTCCATAATGTCGCCGCCGGGAATTCCCGCTTTCGTGCTTCGTTCTTCCCAAAACTTTGGAAGATGCTGGAACCAGCCTGCTGCCCCACTTGATCTATTAACAGCATCAGAAGTTATGTCTTCTGGGAACCCAGTAGATTCACAAAACGCTACACGCAAAGCCCATTGCCTATCTTCTGGTTCAAAATACTTATCAACTAAATCCTGAAGAGTTAATGGAGGTTCAGGTAATTCAACTTTTGATATTTCGTTTTCAACCCAATTCATATCTAATTGAGATTCAGGGAAACTAATAGTTGTAGTACTTGTTTGCACCGGGGCTGCGACTGGCTGGTCACGAACCACCCGGGTGTAACCAGCCCGTTTAGATTCAGTCGGTGCTGTCTGACTCTGGGTCAGAGGAAACAGTGCCGTCAAGATTGCTAATATTGCTAGTGTCTTCATCGTTTGGTCCTAACCTATCTGACAGCCCTAGTTCAAGGGCTTCAGCAGGATTGTCATGTTTCCAAGTGTGGTGCGCTCTGCATAGGACTTGACAGTTATCGGGGTCTAACCAATCTCCGCCTCGTCCTCTTCCGATGATCTCATCAACATCTAGAGGACCCCAGCATTGGATATGTTCGAGTATTTCTTTAGCAGTACAAGTATACCTGTCCCGCTTTAGAACTTCCTCCCTCACACGTGTACGTTTGTTCAAATCTTTCCGCCGCTTATCGCTCATTGGCTTAAGCGGAGTCTTTCGACGCAGGGGAGTATTCCGTCGTAACGGTCCTGATCGTTTCAAAAGAGGAAACCTAGAATAGGCGTTTGTTTAAGGTAGGGACCTGATCTTGACGATCAGTAGGTCCGCTAACTTTAGATTCCATTGGAGGAACCTGTGCTGATTCAACGCCATGTTTTTTGGCGAAATCTGGAGAAACTCTTTCACCTTTACGGCCTACAAGTTTCTTCGCTCCGTCCTTTTCTTCATAAATGTCAGAAGTAAGGATAATCGTTTTCATAAGGTCAACTGTCATACAGGCAGTCTACACATCTAAAAAGAAAAGTGCGAGAGTGAAAACTAAAAAATCGGGCCACCGAAGTGACCCGATTTTTAGTCGCCCTCCTAAAAGGTGGACGCTAAGTCGATTACAGACCGGTTACGGTTGCGAAAGACTCTGGGCGCTTCACAGCGAGAGCAATTCTTTGCTCTGCGAGAATTGCCACTGCATTACGTACGAAGTAATCGCTATGGTTCTCGCTAACGCGTACAGAACCTTCCATGCGATCGTACAGAGTTGCACCTATGCCGAAAGCACCAAGCAAGGCTGTGTTTTCCGTAATTGCTGAAGTTTCAACAACTGGAAGACGCCAGATTCTTGCTTCGCTACCCATAGCAATGGAAGCAGCCATCATGTGACGGTTGTCTCCATCTTTTTCCAACTCTAAACCTTCAAGGTCATTAGGGTGGATAATGATGCCGGTTGGCTCATAGTAGGCAAGAGCGACTTTGGTGATACCTTTACGTATCGCGTCGATGCCTGTGAGTGAACCTTTGGCTTGGGTGCTGATACCACTTGTTTGAGTAATACCAGTTAGGTTAGTGCCTGAACCGTTTCCGTTAAGGATTTGATCATCCTCAACCAAACGAAGGCCATAAAGCAACTCGTTGTCGATAATTCCACGAAGTGCGGCTTCATCGTCAAGAGTGTTGCGGTGTGCAACTTCATAGTGACCAATAGTGCGTACTGGTGCTTGCGTACCAGCGATGGTCAAAGTTGATGCTGCCATTGAAGTGAAGGTTTCAGGAGAACCTGAACGTTCGCTTACAGTTGCTGCGTTGTTGGTAAATCCGGTTACACGGAAGTACTCAACTAGGTTTGTATTGGTTTGTTGAACATTGAACAAGTCACGAATACGCATTGAACGATGTGCACGTTCTACAATCGCATCACGTTGCGGAGTTCCAAATTGACTTGGAGTACCGGAAGGAAGCGTTGTATAAACGTCTTTACGCTGCCACATTCCACCAAGGTCTCCCTTGAAGTTATATGGTGCGTTCATGGTGTAGCCATTACGGCCACCATCTAATGCTTTGTATTCGTCACTATCTACAAATGCTTGACCAATGGACGAAGGTACGCTTTTGGCTTCAAATGCTGGAGCGGCTTCTGGAGCAGGAGTTTCCTCTGCCCAATCTGCCATTTCCTTTTGACCTTCTAAAGCCTCAATTTGTTCACGTAGTGAACGAGCCTTTCCAAGGTTTTCGCGGAATGAAGTCAGGTGCTTGGCCTCGACCTGAATATCTGGTCCACCTTCTTCACGATTTGCTTCTGCGTGAGCAACGATTGTGTCGTTGTCTGCAAGAACATCGCGAAGGGTAGACTTTAGTCCCTTAAGGTGGGAATCTACTGCCATTGTTTTACCTCTTTGGTAATAGTGGGTGTACAAGTTTACACAAGGTAAGCACCTCGCTGAATAGTATTCTTACACACTTATGGTGTAAGCCTATGTGAGGGGTGTGACATTTGCCACATACATTAAGTTGACCGGTTCATTCGTTCAGGTCAAGATCGCCTTCGTCATCAAAGTCATCAAAGCCTTCATCTTCTTTATCTTCCCAAGTTTCAAAACGGCTGGCGTGCTTCATAGGATCGAAAACAACTGTTCCGCCATAAGTGACTCTGCTTGGCCAGTGAAGACAACTCAACTCTTTCGATATGCGGGCAAGCGCTGCCGCCGCAACCATAGGAGGAACCGAACCAAGATCAACATGATTAGGTTCAGAAGGATCGTCAAAAGAAAGAACGATAGTTATTACCGGGAATTCAGAAGCCTGCGGAATCTCAGAATCGAACCCCTCATATTCTTCAGGCTTTGTAGTACTCGCCTCTGAAGATGGCCTCGCCTCTGGAGATTGGAACGAGTTCGACATCAAAATTACCATTACCTTCTTCGTAAGTTACTATTGCAAAACCTTGTTGCCAGTTTTCCACTGCATTGACTGGTCTTCCGTGAGGGTCCGTAGAGCCCTTCACGCCGGGCACAGAACCGTCGATCCTACAAAGGCAACCGGGAGAAGCCGCAAGACTTCTTTTCGCTCCCTCGAAAGTTCTACGTGTTTTATGCTGTAACTCTATTCTGTGGATATGCCCATGAATGATGCTGGTCCGTTCATCATCTACAACCGCTTTAGCAGTCGAACCATTACTCCGAGTTATGTGACCGTGTATACATGCAAGGTTTTGGTTAATCCAATAAATCCCAGCAGGGTAACCGCCAACATATTCAACTTTTAGATGATCTTCGTCGAGTCTCAAAAGGAAAGGAACAGACAAAGCAGGCCAATCTTCTGGAACATCTGCACGCTTCAAGTGAAGAGCGGCAGCCGTATTGTTAGTTACTGCCTTTTGTAACCTTCGATCATGGTTTCCTTCTACAAGGACTATGTGAGCATCAGGAGCGTTTGCTCTTTGCTCACATAAGAACCTATAACCTCTGTCGATAGAAGCCTGCGAAGTTTTAGCAAAAGCAGGTTCTTGTTCATACTTCCCAAATTCTGCGAAGTCGAGAAAGTCGCCCAAGTTTACTATCAGGTCAGGATCAAGTTCTCTGGTGATCTGCATAGCAACAGACATTGACTCTTCATGGTGGAAAGGGTCCATTGTCCCATCTTCATACATGCGGAACCCGATCTGAGGATCAGGGAGAATGACTGCAGTCTTATATTTGCTCTTGGCTTTCTTTTGCTTTGGAGCAGGTTTAATCGTTATAGGCGCTGCTTGTTGGATCGTTGGCCATTCAGGTCCTTCAGACCAAGCAGGACTAATAACAACAGAGACGCCACCAAGATCATGGATTTCGGCTTCGCCTTCTTCGTTCTTAGTTATCCCTTGCCATTCAGAGATGCGAACCTTTTCAATAGTTCCTATCTCTTCTGCCTCTATGCCTGATCTTTCTAGGAGATCGGCTATTTTGCCTAATCTAGACTTTGCTAGGTCTTGCTTGAAATCCCCAGCGAGATCGGTTTTCTTTTTAGCGCTCATTTAGCGACATTCCTCATGCGCCAATTCTTAACGGCGTGCCAAGAAATCGGCCAACCCCGTTCAGACAAAACTTGAGATATTCTCTGGTTTTGTACACCTCTGTCGTTAAGTGCGGCTAACAAAGATTGCTTGTCGTCGTCTTCCATAGAATCCATAATTTCATCTATGCGTAAACGCGGCGTTCTATTTGTTTGTCGCGACATTTCTGAATACAGGTCACTCATGTGAACAGCCTTTCTAGTTGTCCACATCATTTTAACACACAACGCGTCCTACGTTGTGCGACCTATGGTTGTTCGGTTATTCTCCGAGGTCAGAAAAGGAAAGAAGGCTTTGGAATTCTGATAGTTCTTTGAAAGAAAGAGTATCTTCTACTTCTTCTTCAACTTCTTCTGCTTTAGCCTCTTCGACTTCAGCATCGGCAACTTCAGTTTCAACTACTTCTGCTTTTTCGGATTCTTCTGATTCTTCAGCCTCAGCCTTTTTAGGGGCTTTCTTTGGCTTTTTAGCATCAGCGTTTCCAGCAGGAGTTCCTTCTACTTCCATTTCTTCAGGAGTGGAAGTACCACCATGAGAAAGGTTAGCAACAACGTCAGGTGCGGCTTCGCCAGCGCCTTCGCCTCGTTCATCTGAATCTGCATCAGTATTTGAGAAACCAGCGCCATCGCCAGCCTTCTCTTCTAAGTCTTCTAAGCGTTCAGAAAGAGTGTTAAGTGCTCTTACTGCATCGCCTAGTACCGTTTGAAGATCACTACCGGCTGGTGCGACCTCTTCCTCGGTGGTCTCATTGATTTCGGCATCATTAGCCATAATAGTGTCCTCCAGTAGGGACTTGATTTCGGTTATTTCTTTACCTTCCTCTATTAAAACATCCAATTCTTCTTGGATGCCTTCGGGAAGATTTTCTTTAAGTTCCATAACGGCATCTATATACCCATCGGACTTTAGTTCTGGTGGCGTGCGGCCATCATCTCTATAGTGCCGTGCTATATGATTATAGACACCCTTACGGTCTGAGCCTCTCAACTTAGTGCCTTTACGAGCACCGTTAAGAAGTCCGAATGTGTTTTGTAGGGCTGAAAGGGCTGCTGGCCCGGGACGCCCATCTGAACCAACAAAATGATGCACAAATGTGTAGTTTGTTTTCATTGCTGGGTCTTCGCCGGGAATATGGTAGGCAAAGATTTTTGAGAAATAAGCCTTATCTGCTGGTGACCGCATATTCCTATACGCAGTCTTGTCATACCAGCCTTCATCACGCACGCCGGTTTTATGGCTGCGGGTAGGGCCTTTAAGTTCCATCTCTTCTAAATCAAATTCTTTAGGCTCAACGGGTGTTTCTTTAACACTTACAGTCGAGGTTCCGGGAGCAGCACCAAAAAGAACTGGGCTGTATTCGTACCATTCAAGAGACTTGATAAAGCGGGTTTGAGATTCACCCTTCATTTCGGATTCGCCTTCTGGAACTGAATAGCCGATTGACCATTCTTGTTCTCCGCCAAAGAACTTAATGTCTTCGTAAGCCTCACGTCCACGTGTCGTGTTTAGGTTGAATTGCATTTTCACTAACACCCCTCCAGCATCTACTGCTTTGAGGTGTTCTGGAAGCCTGCTATCGCCGGGCATTAATTCTTCTGCAGATAAAGTTCTAGCCACTGGGATAGTTGTATCGTGTGACCAGACGCCTTTAGGCATTCTTTTCGTAAGAGTCTTTGTGTAAGCACCGGGCTCAATGACATCATTCACATTGTCAACAATGTTCGTGACAGAGACAACGGCTTCAACCGTTCCTTCGACATCATTTATCGCTTTTGCTTCTACTCGCGCATTCTTGTGGGAAAGTTCCACTTCTCTGGCCTCCTGTGACCGTGTTTCTTTTAAGACTACGGGAACTTCTTACAAAATAGTGGGAGCATATAGCCTAACTATTCAGATGTTAATTCTCTACCTGTTCTAGCCACTGCAGTAGCAGCCAAACCGCCTGCGACAATGCTACCTATACGGGAGCCGCTACGGGCGGAATCTATGCCTGCCGAGTCAACTCCAAACTCAAGAAGCCCTCCTGTTGCAGGAACATTTGTGAATAACATTGTGCATCGGCAATTTATTACCTGATCTGGAGGAGCAGTAGGATCGCCGGGATTCATCATCGCATTACCGCCGACACTAAACCTGTCTGTGAGTAGCCTCGCTTGCCCATCTGCATCTGTATGAGTGTGTCTAACTTTTGCATCTTGCATCGAAAGCCAGACCTTGTATCTCAACCCAGCCTGTGTAGCAGCAATCATCTGCCCTTCATTGACAGCGAAAGACGCTTCAGTGGTGCCAATCATTCTTGCTCTCGTCTTTGTTGCTGATGCAAAAACTTCTTCAATACCTTCAGCGATAACATCGACAGACTTGCCAGCCGTTAGTCCCTTCGAGATAACTTTTTCTAATTGCCGTCTTGTCGTTCTGTTGATTTCTTTCATGCGTTCAAGCCCAGCAATGATCGCTGCAGCAACTAAAGCATCTTCAGTATCGAAGGCTTTCTCTCCAATAATCATCGCTACATCATTACCGCCATCAACTATTGCTGCTGAAAGGAACGACGTTGCATCGTCTTGTAATTGCTTATCCCATTTCGGACTATCGAACACTTCACCAACGGTGACAGAAACACCCTTGTTTACTTTTTCGCGTACTTTGCGTGACTTCCATTTCTCTAAAACAACTCTGCGTTGCCTCTGGAAAAGTGAAGTTACTTGAATAGCAATCGAATCTTCTATTCTTGCCAACTGCTGATCTCTTCTCATCCGAGTGAGGTCAGCCTCTTTTTTGTCAATCCAAAGATTCCCGTAATGGAATCCCCACTTCGTTTCGTCTAAAGGGACCGCATCATCGGCTTTAGCCTCGACCCCTTCCTCAGATTTCATAGGAGTGATAGCCCCCATCGGGGTATCTACAGAAGGAACAGTGCTAGCAGGCGCTTCAGGTTCCACTGGGGGAGCAGTCGGAGCAGGTTGAGGCGGGGTCGCTATTCCTTGAGGAACAATTTGTATTAAAGATGGCCCACTTGGTGAACCTTCTTCAGATACCTGACCCACAGCCATAAGGTTGCTGTTAATAAACAAGTGGTCAGCGCCAACTGGGTCTCTGCCAGTTAATTGCCTATACTCGTCGATTGTTATTGCCCCATTCTTCAATTCATCTAAATGGAATGTGGCTCTTTCTCTTTCATCACGGGAAAGGATCGCTACGTCAGAAAGATCAAATTTCACAGTTAGTTCTTCAGAACCGTCAATACGGTCGAACGCACGTTCGATAAGCATTAAGTGTGGGAGCATCGTTTCTCTCCAGAACACTTCAAGTTCCGTATCCGCATTAGCGAAAGTCGAGTTCTTAGCATTACCTACAACTGATTCAGGAACACCGAAGGCCATGAGAATTTCTTCTTTAGCCAACTGTTTCGACTCAGCGTATTGAGAATCACGGTTCGTTATAGAAGTATCGAAATATGCTGCGTGCTCTGCTTCCATAACTGTTAAACGCCCAGCCCCGCCTAAAGCAGAACCAGTGTTACCCAAGAAGCGGCGACGTAACTCGTCTGCGCTATCGTCGTCCATCTCACCTTTGACCATCAAGATTCCGCCGGGTCGCCCATCGTTAATCATAAAGTTCCGATTGAACACCCTTGCAAAATAATCAATCTCAGTAGCAAGTCCACAAGACTCTAAAGGAGACTGACCTCTGTAAGGATCAATAGGGTGAGGTATCCGAAGCCAAACAACATTCTCAGGTGGAATGATCCTGTCCTGATGAGGGTGAGGCATTTCGACTTTGAAACCAGAAATGAATTTATTCGCATCTGGAATTGGGAAAGTTTTTTCTGGCGGTAACAAAGAGAGGCTCGTTATTTCATCAAGACGATTACGTGTCACCTCAATAAATGCTCCTCGTTTAGAGAGAAGGATTTGAGAAGAAAGTTGAAAGCGGAAATTGTAAGCGTCATGGTAAGGGTTAGCCATACGGTTAAGTATTGGCAATAAGAAATGATCGCCCTTTTCGTTGCCATCAGAATCATTTATGAACGCCCGGAGTCTCGCAGCGTTAGAAGCAATAGCGTAAACGCTCTTATAGACCCAAGTAACTCTGTCGTTACCATGCGTCACAGCACGCTCTACGTCCCAGTCATCTTTGTAAGGAGTGTTTTTACCGCCCCCTACTCCGTATTGGTTCATGCTTGCACCGGAAAAAACATTTGCTTTCCCGCTGCTTAAGCCTTCCCAACCATCACGGTTGTGACCTCTGAATCTAAACCCATCTAAGAAACCCATATCAGCCCTCGTAGCCTAATAACCAAGCGACCATAAATAACATTCCAGCAGAAACAAACAAACCAGTCGCAGTGTTAACCGTGAATCCACCAGATGCTCCAGCCGCCACTGACGAACAAAGTGCAGTGATTGTAACTTTTTCTCGTATACCTGTCCGCGCAATAAGTGACAAAATCATAGCAACGAGAGTTACAGAACCCCAAATAATGAGTGCAGTTGAGCCAAGCATAACCACTAGCCTACGTCTCCTGAACGACTATTCGTGGTAGGCGCAGCAAGAGAGTTTGTCGATTCATATTTTCTGTCTGGATCGTACACATATACAGATAAGCCCGGTCCCTTCCTGTAATAAGGTGCTCTACCCATATCAAGCATAATACGTTCAGCGAGAGGAACAGCAACTCTTAATT
>Ga0098060_1000489_pt1 | contig 17783 bp, 18 predicted proteins | sample 21_taG_FD_77063 | JGI IMG/M metagenome (GOLD analysis project Ga0098060, IMG submission 77063) | Marine viral communities from the Subarctic Pacific Ocean - 21_ETSP_OMZ_AT15319 metaG | ecosystem: Environmental > Aquatic > Marine > Oceanic | place: Pacific Ocean | collected 2015-01-19 | reverse complement strand
TTATATTTTTATATATATATGTTTTTTCCATTATTCATTTATCTTTGCAACAACTTCATCCATTTTTTCTATTATCTTTTTTAAAATCTGCACAACCTCTAAATAGTCTCCTTCTATCATAGATTTTTCAAGATCTATATTTAGATCTGTTATCTCTTCCGTCATTGTTTTTATATCCGCCATTATACTAATGTATTAATGTTTTTATTCCTATACTAAAACTTACTCCTACGGAATCTGTATTACCAGACCCTGTTACTCCAGTTAATTTTATTCCTGGATAAATCATATCTCCAGCTGCCATCGGAATTTCTCCAGTTGCTTCTGCATGCACAGGCCTATTAGTGTAAGAACCTCCTTCATTATTAGCGTCAGCATGAATCTGAAGAATTGGAGCTGCAGCATCCGTTGTTCCCCATTGAGGCATAGTAGCCGCTGCTGATGCATTACCAACAAATAACCCAGCTGTAACTTGTCTATTACCAGAATTATTTCTAATTCCACAATATAAACTTTCTATTACACAAGCGTGGGGAACTCTTATACCAGAACCAGCTTGTTGTTTTGCTATAGAAGCAGTAGTAGACCCGTTAGTTTCTGTGTTTACCCCAGAATCAGTATTCCACGAGTGGCTACTTATACCATATTGAGCGGGTATAATCCAATTACCGTCACTACGCATAACTCCTTGTCCCATAAAAGTAATAATAGATCTAGTATATCTAGTATCAACATGATGTTTTAAACCTTCTGGAGTAACAGCTCTAGCTGTATCAGTACCTGTCTCAGCTTCCCCAGTTGTAGCTAATTCAACTATACCAGGATTAGTAACACTTGCTGTTTCAGCTGTAACAATAACATCTCCAGTTGTACTACTAACATCTATACCATCCCCAGCACTAACTGAATCGACAGCGGCACTAGAAGAAGATGCTATTGTTATTGTTGTACCACTTGCAGAAGTACTTATTCCTGATCCTCCTGCTATAGTAAAATCAGCAGAGCCAGTAGCCTGACTCGCAACATTAGAATCGTCAGCTGTTATTCTAACTCCAGTTATATCTCCATATCCATAATTCTCTATTTTATCTTCTATAGCAGCAGAAGTCATTAAGCTAGTATCATTATTAGCAAATGCTTCAGCAGATGTTTGTATAGCAGTTATTCCTACACTATCAAAAGTAAAAGTATCTTCTGCAAAAGAAGCAGAAGTGCCTGAAAACGAATATTTCATACCGTCCTGTAGTTCTATCCCTGTATCGAGCATTTTTGCTATCCATACCTCATCAACGTAAAAATCAAATCTTCCATCATTAGCGGTCCCAGAAGCTGTATATGTTTTAAAAGAAGCAATCTGACAAGATGTTGATCCTGTTCCTTGATAATTAATCTTAATTCTTAAACGCTCATCATCAGAAGCCCCAAGACTTATTTCAGGATCAGTATTAATAACAGGATTATATATAGTTAAATTACCTTTATCTATATACACATCATTTCTAAGTCGTGTAACTGAATCTATAATATGTTTACCTAACCACTTCAATTTATATATCTTTACTTTCTATTAATGTATATGAAAATGAATTACCCCAATGTTCTCTAGCTTCTTGGCATATACCTAAGAACTCCATCCAATCATCATTAGATGCAATTACTTGACATCCTGCTGACCATTTATTTACATATGTAGAAGTTTTACCTTCTAAAGCTGTAGCTCTATGTATATTAATACCAAATACACCTGTATCACAAGTTGATTCATCAAACTCATACTTATCATTTCTATTGTTATCTCTATAAACTGTTACATCTTTCTTTTGTCCTAAAGCTAAATACTTACCTCCATGTAATCTAAGTTTATGAGATCCTCTGTATTGTCCAGGTTTTAATACTGCACAACCTATTTTATCTATCCAAGGATTTTCCATCCAATCATCTCCTGGATCTGTAGTACATTCATATTCATTATACTGCCAATCTCCGTTTTCATCTTTAAATGATATAGTTAAAATATCATCAAATTTATTTGTAACTTTACCTTTAGTATCAGAATTTCTAATACCAATAATATTTACATCATAATTATCGTTAGTAAAATATTTATATCCTAAATTTTCTACAGTTTTCTGTATTTGTTCTCTAGTATATTTCATTTAATTATGCTTTTTTAAAGATTGCGTATTCTACTATTACAGACTCATCTATTGCAATTACTTCTACACCTAGATTTACTTTACATGGTATCCATGCAAATTCTCCAGTAGCTATTTGTCCATATGCTGTTCCTGCTGCTATTCTAATATCTACAGGTTTACTATTAGTACTACTAATATTTTTTATATATACATAATGCGCTCCTGTACTAACTGCTGCTAATTCTGTAGGCCCACTATGTAAAACTGTAATTCTAGACATTTCTGCCGGATCAGTTGTAGTAAATGCCTTTGTTAAAGATAAATTAAGACTATCTGATAAAGCTTCTGAACTAGTTAAAGTTAATTTTGTTGTTACTGTTGCCATTTTATTTTTATTTTAATTGTTATTAAGCTGCTTCAAATACCCCTACTTCTAAAGTTGGTGTTCCAGATGCTGCATCTACATGTAAATTATATGTAGCAGCCCAAGGAAAGAATGCAAATTCTCCTGCACCTAAAGTCATAAATATATCTGTAGCATCGTTATTTACCAGATCATCTGCCTCTGTATCCATACCAATACTTATTACTATACTAGTATCCATATTTTTTAAATACACATATGACTTACCATAAGAAGCTGCTAATAAAAGATTAGCTTTAGTATCTGATGTTACTACTTTAAATAATCTTGTATCTCCTGCTACAGTTAAAACTTTAGATAACGACAGGTTTAATGCGTCAGAAGTAAGATTTGTACTTGACATAGTTAATTTCGTTGTTAATGTTCCCATGTTATTTTATTTATTTATTATTATTTTTCTTTTTACACTTCCATCATCATAGATATAAAATAGAAGTCTATTATCAATTTTGTTTACAGGTCTACCTAATAAGTCTGTAATTCCTATTAATTTACTTTCTGTTATTCTTTTAGGTAAAGGACCAATCCAATTTCCTTCACAATGATTATATGTAGCTTGACATATAGTATCCCATTCATTCTCACAACAATATTCATCTACTTCAATTACCCAAGCATAACAAGGATCATTTAACCAATAGGGAGAACCTGGACCAGTAATACAACTAGCAGCGAAAAGACAACTTGTGCTATCATGAACATTAGCAAACACATCATAATTAAATGCCGATTGATCCATACATCCTTCAACCACATCCACACACGAATTATTATCAGTATTAGCTGTTGAATCATAATTGAGAGCAGTACTGTCAGTACAACCATAAATATAAGCAATACAACTGAAATCTTCTGTGTTAGCTTGTGAGTTGTAGTTGAGCATAGAAGGGTCAGTGCACCCATAAATATAAGGCTCGCAATTACTAGGATTATATTCTGCATTTGCTAAAGGATTAAAATTAAACATTGTTGAGTCTGTACATCCATATACAAAAGGTATACATGTTCCGTCATCAGTATTTGCTATAGAATCGTAATTATACATAGTTGGGTCTATACAGCCGTATATATAAGGAATACATGTATCAGACGTATTAGCTAATGGATCATAATTAAATGCTAAAGGCTGCATACATCCTAATATAATAGGAACACATCCTCCATTATCTATGTTAGCTAATGTGTCATAGTTGAAGGCTGTAGTATCAGTACAGCCCCACACGGCTAATATTGAGCAAGTCCCATCGTCATAGTCTGCCGTAAAGCCCTGTGTATAATATTCCAAATACTGAGGACTTGTACATCCCGGATCATAATAACAACTTACGTCATCTGTATTTGCTAAACTGTCATAATTTATTGCTGTTGGGTACGTACACCCATATATTTTTTCTATACAAGTATTGCCACAATTAGTTACTGCATTATAAACAAATAAAGGTTGTATAAATGGAGGTTGAACACTTATCAATGTATCACCTTCTGGATTAATTAAAGTAAATCCACATTCTATAGTTGTTAAAGATGCTTGAGCGCTTATAAAGAATTGCATACTTATTAATTGTGGGGCTCTTAAACTAACACTATAAATATCATTAAAACCACCAGTATTGTAATACTCTGTAGTATCATCCGCATATATTTTTAAAGAAGAGCCAACCCATCCATTACCCATTAAGTCATGTAGTACTAATGTATAATCACAACTATCTATCATATCCATAGTATTAGCATTTGGATCCCAATTAAACATGCTAGTATCTATACATCCATAAACCTTTAATGTTTGACAACTTCCATCATCAACTGTAGCAAAATGATTGTATTCTACATAATCAATATCTGTACATCCTAATATAGGAGGACATGAATCAGATACAAATACATGAGATGTATCATCTCCAAAAGCAGGATCTATACCATATATTAATGTATCATTACATTGTGTTAAATAATAAGAACCGTCTTGACCTTGCCATAAAGCTCCATTTAATCCGTCTCCATAGCTATCATATATAGTAAATACTAAATCTCCTTTAGGTATACTTACTGGTACTATAATAGTAGCATAATCAGGATGTCCACTATAAGTTACTGATTGAGCATAAATTGTCCCATTTGTGTCTTTTATGTCCCAAGATGTCTCACTTTGGTACTGATCTAAATTTATTATAACAGTAGCAGGGACTCCTGGAGGAGGGTTAGGCATACATTGAGGAACTACTCTATTATGTATTAATCCTGTTGTAAATGTAGGTACAGGATAACTAATTATAGTATCACTACATATAGAAACATAATAACTACCTCCTGGCATACCATCTCCATAAGAATCCCATATAACCCAAGAAATATCAGTTATACTATCTGGTATATAAACAGTATCTATATGCGCTGTATTAGAGGAGTCGTAATGTCCGTAATCTACATATGCTAATGTATCTCCTTGATAAACATCTTTATATAAAGTCCATTTTGTTTCAGATGGATAATTATCTGTTGTTATATGTATAATAACTTCCTTTTGTGCAAAAGTCATTATAGGTAGTAGTAATAATATTATTATTTTCTTCATATTAAAAATCACTCATTAATTGTTCATCTATTTCTTCTTGTACCTCTTCTCTTGTTGCTAACATCTTAAAACTTAAATCTGCTTGAAATCTAGCTACCTCTTCTCCATCTTTAAATATTATAATAGTAGGTACAACTGCTATTTTATGTTTTTTTTGTATTTCTGGATTTTTAGCTATATCAACATAACCTTTAGTGTCACAATCTTTTAAATCCATAATCCAATCAACACCATTACTTTTATTCCATTCAGCATTAAAATGTGTTACTACCATTTGACCTTTAGATGTTCCTGCTAGTAACATAAACAGAATTATTAATAGGTACATGCTAAATATTTTCCAAGTAATCTTTATATCTTTCATCTGTTATACACTTTATCTTCTATTCTTTCAAGAGCTTTTTTCATTTCTTCTATATCTGATTGAGTAGTAATTATAGTTTGCCTAATCATTTGATCTTTCATATCAAACTCCATTCTAGTTATCTCAGCTTCAGGTATTTCTTTTAAAATCTCTTCTTTTATTATAGTGACATCTACAGGTACAGGTTGTTCTTTAGCTTCTTGTATTTCTGCCATTAGTGAATACCAACCAGCTATTAAAGTTGCAATAGCAAATCCTAAAGCTACCATTGTTTTAACACTCATTTTAAATGTAGTGTCTTCGTTTAATTCTTTTGCCATATTAATTCCAAAATGTTATTTTACCAATTATTCCTAAAATTGCAATCCATAAGGACCACAATACTTTACTTGTCGATTTTCTAAAATCTGTATTTTTATTAACTCTTGCTATAGTTCCATCATCTGGATCTAATAACTTTTTTTTAATAAACCTTACATCTTCTTTAAGATCTCTTAATTCATCGTGTATTTGCTTATTAGTAATAGGCATTTTACAACTCGAATCCAAAGTTTAGCAGCATAAATCTAAATCTTGAGCATGTTGCTTTTTTATTTTCACATACTTCACAAGGGCAAAACATAATTTCAAGAACAGTTAATGTACCTATTCTAATATCTATCATGTATTTTTCTTTTTTATTTCCTGCTTTCCAACTATTTATCCAATTCATTTTTTTATTTTTAATTATTTATTATTTATCTTATTATGTAATTAATACCAAATTTGAAATCATACCACTCTCTATTCCAATATTTATTATATTTACCTTCTACAAAATATCCTATTTGTTTATTATACTTTATACCATAAATTAATCCTGCAGAATAATCATACCATTGATCATCTTCTATATAGTTATGATAAGAAAATTCATTCCCATCATCATAATGATAAGGCATTATATTTCCCCAGGCGTGTAGCCAAGTATCTTTATTATATTTATAATAATCAAAACCTAGTACAATAGAATGTTGTATTATACGCTCTAATTCATTTCTTTTCTTTTCCGTATAATCTGATAATACTTGTGGTATAACAACTTCTTTCCAGACATCAGCACTATTAGCAACTATTATACCGTTAGGATCTCTATATTCACTATTAGCTACATCTACAGTATATCCTTCTTGTATCGCTAAATAAGTATAATGTAAATTACCATTGTCTAGTATCCAGTCAGCTAAAGGATCATAACCATAAGGTTCTGCTAATCTATGTGTAGCTCCTATACTAAAAGCTAGATCAGCAGTATGTTTATATCTATATCTTTCTGATAATTCAAAATATTCTATATCTGCAAACCCATCTTTTAAATATTCTACCTTAGCAGCAAAATGATCTATACAAAAAGGACCATCACAATCCTCATCAGAACTATATCTAATGAAATGGTGATGGTCTATGTATTCTACACCTTGTTGTCTGGCATAATCTAATTCAAATAAGTATTCAAATCCTCTAATTTTACCTACCGTAGCAGCATCTGTATAATTAGATTCCGTACCATCATAAAATGTATTAGCTTTATTCTCATATCCAAATCTAGCGATTTTTCTTATACCTATAGTAGCAGAATAATCATATGGAGTTTTTGTAGTAGAGGTTTGTAGTCCGTCAATAACAGAAAACGTATTAACATCTGATATAGATGTTCCTCCATTTACAGCTCCATATATAGTAGCAAACTTTAAATGATTTTGAAATATCTTATCAAAATCTATTTCCTGAGCAGTCCCTATACTAGATATAAATGAAAATAATACTATTAATTTTATAATAATGTTACTCATATTTACTCTACAATTTGTATTAACTTATTAATTTGTTGAGCTGTAATCTCTTCTGGTAATAAGTTTTCTTTAATAATATGTAAAGACACTTCTGCGTCTTCTTCCATTATAGATTGTACTTTATCCATTTGAGTTCTTCTAGCGTCAACTAACTCTTTATTATCCTCTTCAAGTTTATCAATTTGCTCTTTAGCATCTTCTTTATTTTCATTAGCTATTGTATTTACTTGTTCAGCTAAAGCCATAAATTCATCAGAAGGCTTTCCAGCATTTTCTAAATCTATTAAAGATTCTTTTAGTATAGTTATGTTTTTACTAACTATTAAACTAAAATCTTTACCTTTTAACTCTTGAACTGAAAATAATCCATTGATCATATTTACTAGTTCTCCTTTTTTTGCATTAATTGTTTTCATTGTCTATTATTGTTTTTGGTTAATATTAACTATTGTTTATCACTAAAAAGTGAATTTTACTTGCTGTTGAAGAAGTAGTTCCTGTTGATGCTGGATTGTGTATACTAATTACACAAGAACCTCCACTTCCATGTACAGATACTAAAGCACAAGTAAGTTGTGCATTATTAGTTGTATTTGCATCTTGCATTGTAAGTAGTATAACAGAATCTGCTTGTATTGTACTATTTGTAAATGTAAATTCTGCATTATTTGCTGCTGCTAAACCTGTTGCAGATAATGTAATTATACCAGAAGTTGAATTAATTGTAACTGCGTTAGTAAGAGCTCCTGCACTTTGAGTTGCAGTTAACATACCTGTATGTACAATACCTTTAAGTGCTTCTGTAACTACTAAATTACCTTTACCTACTGTTACATTAGGTTCAGCACTATTTCCTGCTACTGATAAAGCTTCTACAGCACCTCCACTTCCATTATACACATAATTTTTAATAGATCCTGCATCACCTCCAGATTCACTACCACCATATATTAATGTGTGTCCTCCATTTCCGCCTCCAGATGCTGCCGTACCTGCTTTTAATTCTAAATTACCTGCACTTCCACTAGCACTACTTCCTCCTTCAATTGTAAGTGTAGCTCCACTATCTCCACCTGTTGCTGCTGTTGGTTTAACTGTAGCTGCTCCTGTAAATCTAAGATTACCTGCTAAAGTTAAAATTTCACTAAATACTTTAGTTCCATTTGCTCCTATATAAACTTTATCATCTGCATCTACAGTTATTCCTCCGTCATTTCCATCTCCTGATAACCACCCATCACCACCATGAGTATCTATATTATAAGTAGTACTTCCTGCTAAATTCCTTAAATCTATATTAGCTTCTGCATTTGCAATAGTTGCAGTTAATGTAATAGCTCCTGCTACACTGTTATCAACAGTTACACCAGCTCCTCCTGTAATTGTATTTAGTGTAGGTATACCGGTTGTAGCATTACCTATAAGTATTTGACCGTTTGTTGACATTGCAGATGTAGCTGCTATTGTATCAGTCGCACTTGCATAAAGCATAGCTCCTTTAGCTATTGTAGATAAGCCTGTCCCTCCATTTGGTACTCCACATTCTCCAGTTATAAGTCCTGTAAAATCTACTCCAGTTACAAATCCTGAAGTTGCATTATTACATAAACTAAGATCTATTCCTGCCTCTAATGCAGTAAGTACTATATTATTTGAAGCAGTAGTTACAGTTAATAAATCTGCATCTCCACTTTTTATTCCTTTAAAGTTAAGTTGATTTTTATTTGTAACACTTACATATAAATCTTCACTACTAGTACCTGAAGTAGAAAACGTAGGAAATAAAGATGCGACTGAAAGTTTATTTGGTACTTTTGTAGTTGAATTAGATGTCTCTAAATAATGTTTACTGTCTACGCTTGTTTTAGATAGTGTTTGTAAATCTGTTATATTTCTATTAGTTGCCATTTATTTTATTTTTTTAAATTAAAGATATTTTACAGTCTTTACAAAATTTGTTTGCAAAGTTAATAAATTTATCATAATAATTAGTAGTTGTTGTAATACTTATTTTTGTATAATCAAGACATTGTGTATAATGTCCAATTTTCCCATTAGGAGAGCATCCAAAATGAGCTCCTTGTGGATTACCTGGAATTGTAGTTAATTGCCAAATTGTTCCATTTAATTGAGCTGCAAATGGACTTCCTGATGGAAGATCCCATTTAACAAAATCTCCTACAAAAGTAAAGTTGTTTGATGGATTAAGATTTGTGTTTCTTCCAAACCATCCATTTGGAAAGTCATCATAAGCTGTAACTGTTGTACCTTCTCCTGGCAATGCATATGCTGCTGCATGATTTGGATCATGATTTAATCCTGTACTTGGTCCTCCTTGAACCCATAATTCTTCACAATTTTGAAGAGAACTAGGATTAGCTGTTTGTACATCTGCACAGTTAAATAAACAATCTAAATTATGTTGAGCTAATAGATAATTAATAAATATTAATTTCCATTTATCCATTGTAGAACAATCTACATTAGTTCCTATTTTATATTTAGATAACCAATCACTCCCTTTCCCTACAAGACATCCTGCTATTTCTAATTTTCTATCTTCTAAATCTTGTGGAATACACGGATTAGGTTCCTCATCACCTATATCATAATCACATTGACATGGAGTATTTGCATTAGGATTATAGTTTAAAGCATTTGGATCCATACACCCACAAACTACACAACAACAGTCACAAACTGCAGTTGGATCATAATTATCAGCTGCTGGATCTGTACAACCTACTTTAGGACCAGTACTGCCTATAACAAAATGTTCTATTTGCCAACACCCAAGACTATCTGTAACTTTTACATTATAAGTTCCTACACCTAATAAAGCATATATATCAGATGTACCATTCCCTGTATAAACTCCTGTACTAGCAGGTCCTCCAGTAGTATCAGCATAAATAAGAGTAGTATTACCTGAATCCCATATTTCCCAAGTCCAATTAACTGCTACGGTATTAAGAGTAACTGTAACACTAACAGAACCGTCAGTATTAAATACAGTACAAGTTGATGATGCATCTGTAGTATTTGGTACAACAGTATTTTGAGTAGAACATGGAAGTATACAACATCCTTGATCACTTATAGTAGCAGATGCTACATTTTTATTACAGTCACAACTATATAAATAGTTTGAAGCAGATGGATCTAAACATGCTTTATATGTACATGAACCATCATCAAGAGCGGCTCCTGGATCATAATTAGTAGCACAAGGATCTGTACACCCATATGTAGGTGGAGGTGGGCAAGTTATTAAATTACAACATGCAGGATCACTAGGGTCATTACAAGAGTATGTTCCGCTACCATCACCTGGATCAATGCATGCCCCATTATTGCAATTCCAACTAGGATAAATACAATTCCCAGGACATACTGCGGTAGGATTATAGTTAATTGCTAAAGGATCTTGACATCCTGAACTTGGTAAAGTAAATAAGTGCTCATCACTTACAACACATACATCTGAAGAATTTGAAAGATGTGTACCTGTTGCAGTTACTCTATACCATCCTGTTCCATTAGTAGCAAAATATCCAGGACATGAAGGTTGACCTGTAGCAGTATCATAAATATACATTGTATTACTTACAGCACCTAAAGTATAAGTTCCAAGAGTAGTCCAAGTTGAACCATTAGTAGAGAATTCCCATTCTACTACTACACTACGAGGAGGATCACAAGCTAACTGAACCTCTATTAAAGGAGCACAAGAACCACATATTGTAGTTTGTTCCGCGAAAGCTTGTATATTACAACATGCAGAAGTACCTACACATAGAGAAGGGTTTGACTCTCTCAGTGCTAAAACAGTAGGTACAGTCATATATGATGAATTGTTAACGTCATCACAAATCTCAGCTTGTACTACTCCAAAAAATTCTGACCAACAAGTTTCAAGTGTTTTAGTTTCATCTGTATCTACATATCTTACTCTTATGGTATAAAAACCATATGCTAAACTTGTCCATTGATGAGCTGCAGTAGTTCCAATATTATCTAATGTACCTGCATTTATAGTTCCTCCAATTTGTGTTGCTCCAGATGCTGTACTAGCGTCTCCTTGATTGACTGTTTTATATAAAAGAAATTCAATTTTTTCAGTACTATCATAATCTAAGTATCCTGCAATAGCAGCAATTATAGAGGCAGATACTGATAAAGTACCATCACTATTATGTGTAGTAGAACTTCCAACTCCTGAACTCCAAGTTGCAGAAGTGGTAGTAGATAAAAAACTATCAAATAATTCTGTTGTATTTGAACTGGACGGGTCATGTAATAATCCATCAGTTGCTTCACATAAAATACAAGTTCCATCATCTATTACAGCAGTGGCATTATAATTAATTGCTGTATTATCTGTACATCCTTGTGGAGCACTATTTTCACCTATTACATGATAAGACTCTACATAACATCCTCTCTCATCAGTAACTCTTAATATATAGTATGCATTAGAAGCGTCATTAGGAGCTAAGGCTCCCCATTCCCCTTGGAATCCTGTAATAAATACTAAAGTAGGTGTTGCATCAGATTGTGAATATACGGCAGAACCAAATTCATCTTCTAAATAAAATTCAGTTGCATTATTATTAAGATTCCCTGCATATACAGGACCTACATAAGCTGTAACTGCGCTTCCTCCAGAAACAGAGTCATAAAAAGTATGTCCTGATTGAATTTTCATTCCAGGAACTATTTGCGCATTAGATGATACAGTAAATCTATTTGCTGTTCCTGCTGTATCATTAACTGTTGTAGCTATAGAAACTGTATTACCTCCTCCTGGAGCAGTTGCTCCTGTAGTAACTGCTGTACCGTCTGCATTTGTAATTACAGTAGTATACATACTACCGCTAGACCAGGCTTGTCCAGAAGGTGAGCCAGCATCTAAAGTATTCCAATGTATAAATCCATTATTAGCATTATAATCAGAATCATAACTACCTGCTGTTACTATTAGATTACATACTGTACAACATGCTTGATCATGTACATATGCTACATTTGCATAATTAGTTCCTCCAGGTAAATCTGCTGTTGGAATAGTTGAATTACTACAATCTTTTTCTGTGTCCTCAAAGTGAGCGGGATTACCAATGCTATTACAAACTGTATAAGATGTAGACGGAGAACTAGTACAAGAAGTAATATTCTCTGAATAAAGAGTTGTAAAAGTAAACATTTGTGGAGTCTTATTACTTAATAGACCCCATATTGCATACATATAAGTTGGTAAAGCACTAAAAGTTTGATCAAATTGAAAATATGTATCTACTGCATAACTTGCCCACGTATTACTTATTGTACCAGTACTAAAAGGTACCCAAGATCCAGATGACATGTCAGCCCAAGTTTTACCAGCAATAGTATCATAGTAGTTTGAATTATTAAACTGTGCTACCATGTCTAGTCTAAAAACTAATTGTTTTGATGTAAACGATGATAAAGGAGTTCCTATAAAACCGTCCATACCAGATTCATGCGCCATAGGATCCCAATGAGCGGCATGTTGGTTTTGCATATGGAAATCATCTCCAGTAGGATACTTTTTTATAAAAGCTCCTTGCAGATTTCCGTATGTTCCTCCAGAATTAAAGGTATCATCATCTTTAAATGCTGTATACACATAATAAGGTTGGTTTACTAAATCACTACCTCCAGCTCCACCTTTTAACATTGAATAAGTTAAATGAGAATAAAATTGAGTTGTTGGATCAGCGCCACTACAATCATATGTCTGCAAATCAAAATCTGCAGCCGCTAATTGAGCAACAGAAATGTCAAGTAGAGGTAAATAATCTGCAACAGGAGATGGCGCGGTAAGTTCTTCTATATGTCCTGACGCATAAGTAAGTCTTACACTTACAGAATAAGCTCCATTTGAAATAAATTCAGAAGTTCCTTGAAAGGCATTTATTCCATATACTAAATGTAAATGATCTCCAGTATCACTAAAAAATGGATTCGGTGCTACTCCGCTAGTAAAATCACCTGGAGTATAAGCGGTAATATCTTCAAGAAGAACAAGGTCATCATAACCTGTACCGTTATCCGGTCTTTTATTAGCACTAATTACTAATCCATAATAAGTTAAAGTAGATCTACTATTAGCTCCTCGAATAGTTCTATTAGCTGGCTCTCCTGCTAAAGCATTCATATTCATGTTACTACAAGATAGACAATACCATCGTCTAAGTTGAGTCCATCTTTTACCAGTTGTTTTTGATCCTCTAGATTTTTGACCTGTACGGATTTTCCTATCCGTATAAGCTTTTATATTTAAATTATATTTACTTTTAGGATTTAAAGGGTCTACAATATCTAAACCTATAGATAGATCTGTAAGAGTAGATGAGCTGCTAAGAATCTCTTCTAACTCGTCTGTAGCTCCATCTTCATAGTATTGGTCATCATCTTGAACAGAGTCCTGTCCATCTATATATGGGTCTTTTGCCATAAAATATTTTTATTTATTTTTAACAATCACATCCACAACTTTCGTCACAGATTGCTCTTGCTTTTTTATATTTTTCTAGTATGTCTATATAATATCCATTATTAGTAATATTATTACCTGCTATTTCTACCGCAGATTGGGCACTTTGAAGTAATAAAAATACTTTTTGTGCTTTAGCTAAAGAACTAGCACATTTTGGACAATCACACTTGCAATCAATTAGTTCGTCAGTTAATTTAGTTAAACAACAATCTATATCACACTTTATTAACAAAGGTTTACAAGCTGATGGAGTAGGTGTCCCTTCATTCACACATACCTTAAAAACTCCGTATTTTTGTGAAAGATTCTCTGTAGGAATATTTAATAATCCTCTACCAGTACCTGCGTCATAATCCATAGTAGTTGAATAAGTTTGATTAGTGTCCATATTTTCAACAGTAATAGTTGCTTGTGTTGCAGTTGGATCATATCTACTTGATCGTATAGTTATAAATTTACATGAATTAACTACATTTATATTGAATGCCATAATTTTAGGTTTTATTTAAAAAAAAGACCGATAGGGGGACAATGCCCCCTATAAGTCTTATGTTAAAGTAAAGTATTAATCTGCTAAGATATACTCTACATAAATATCTACTTCACCAGCATTTAATGTTGCTGCTGATGCAATAGTGAATGTTACTGAACCTGCTGCAGTTGTTAATGCTACTGCTGTTCTAGCTAGATGAAAATCTAACCCTGTATAAGCAGCGTCATTATATGCTGTAGCAGCTTTGATAGTTACACCACCAATTGCTAAAGCTACTGTTGGTGTTGATCCAGATACACCCATTGCCGTTTTTACATCTGTCCATGCTCCTAAAATTTGAGCATTTACAGGTAAATTAAAGTTTGTTTGCATCGTTGCAGATCCAATTGCTGATGTTGTGCTATCATTTGAGTCGTATTTCCACTTTGCGTGTCCGACATTTAATACTCTAGTTGCCATTTTTTTCTATTTTTTTAAGTTAATATTATAATGTTATTGGGGAAAAGCCTGTACTTGCCATATAACCATTTAATTGATTTTCTAGTACTATACCACCAGCTTGTCCTGATTTCACTGCTAAAGTAATGTCTATAACATTATCTACACCGTGAATTTGAGATGCTGAACTGCCATCTTTAGTTGCCGCAATATGATACATATCATATGTTGTAGGCGTTGATATATCTGTGTATGTTGTTGGTGCAACAGGTTGTTGAATTCTGTTATAATAACCAAGGTTAATACCTTGACTATCAAATTCTGCTTTTCTAACCATATACGCCATACCTATACCAGCTGCGTGTGATCCCACCACAGCTGCAGATAAAGTTCTTGCTGCATCAGTAGCATTTACATCTTCAAATGATACATCAAACATTGTAGGCTCTCCTTCATTAACTTCGCCATCATTCATAGTTGCGCCAGTAATAAAACCAGAGAAGTCAAATGTAGCACTACTTGCTCCTGTATTATCACAATTAACCCAATCAGCTTGGTCAGCAGCAATTTCTGCTTTTAAAGCATCAGCAATTGTAGTTGCAGTTGCATTAACAGCATAAGATACTGTCCATGATTTAAAGTTAAAAGGTACCGCCCCATTTGTTTGGTTACTAACTTTGATTGTAGCTTCTCCTGCTGCTGTTGCAGTTAAAGCTGAAACTGTATATGTTTCGTCTTTAGCTGTAGCTGCTGCATATGATCTACCACCCCAGTTTATAACATCTTTTCCATAGAACCAAGGAGAAACTATATTTTGTGAAGCTGTTCCTTGAACTATTCTAATCTGAGCTGAATCGGTTAATGTTTCACCTGGAACCAATGATGTTGGTCCTGTTGCACTCAGTTTTTGTACGTCAATAGCGCCATTTGCTAACAAACCCGAAGAATATGTTGCTGTAGCTGCTGTTGAAACTATTACGTGTCTTGCCATTTTTTCTAATTTTTTAAATTAATAATTATTCATTTTTACCAACCTCAACTTGATGAGTTTGGTATCTAGGGTCACTAATTCCCTCTAATATGCTGCTAACTGTCATGTCCACAATCTCTTGATGAGTGTGTTCAGGTAGCTCGCAACCAATCCCCAAAGTTAGTGAAATTTGCCTTGGTTTTCTTATATAAGTGATTTTTACCTTATCTATTATAAATATATCACTCGTATAAATATCTATGTACTCTCCTCTCATTGTAGTTAAAGGAGATGTGTATTTTGTTGTATTAAACGGGTCGTCTAAAAGTTTAAATATATCATCTTGTTGTATAAATTTATTAAACGCAAATTCTCTTGACGCTCCTGTAGGAGGAAGTCTTTTTACTCCCAATCCATTATCTACATATTCAAGATATGATACAGTATTATTATCATCGTCAAATCCTGTAGCAGCATCAAAATTACCTATTAAAGAAGTTATATTTGTACTTGTTGAAGTTGCTGTAGGGTTTGAAGAATCCCAATTAGCCCAGTTATGTGTAGCTAAATCTACAATAACAATTAATGAATTAGGATAACTTAATTGACCATACTGCTCAAAATATATCTCAAATCCTGCAGCCCAGTTTACTGGATCTGTTAAAAGATCTTGTAAAGTTACTAAATCTTGAGGATAGGTATATGTAGTATCTAAATTAATTAATGTTGTTATTGTTACATTCCCTAAACTAGCATCTTCTGGGTCTGCTAACATATGTAAATTATTTACAAAATTTGAAGAATTATGTAAGTTATTTAAAGGTACTATAAAGAATGCTGTTGGAGTATTATCATCTAAAGAGTAATCAATAGTTTTACAATTTTGTATAAATAATTCAGATCTCTGATTTACTAAATATAAATAATCAGAAGGAAGTCTAAATTGATCTATCCAAAAATCATTATTATACTGCTCTTTAAAAATAACTGGAGCAGAATATTCTTTAACTAAACTACGAAGATCATCAATTCTTTTTTGACTTTCTTCAAATCCTTTTGCATACTTATTATTTTTACCATATTTGGTATTTAAAAATCTTGACATAGACTTATTTAATTCTATATCTATTTCTTCAGATAAAAGCATATCAGCTTGGAGTGAATTAATTTTATCCACTCCCTGCTGAATTGCTAGATGCATTTGAACTACATTCATATTATACTATTGATAATTCTTTAAGTTTTGCTCTTAAAATTGTTAATTTCCCAGAATTTTTCTTATCTTTTAAATATACAACAGTATCTTCAATTGTCTCTCCAAGCACTTCATCAATAAAGATTACTTGATTTCCAATTTTTCTTAGAACTCCAGCTGAAACTAATTCTTCTATTTCTGCTTTTACTTCTAAATTTCTATCTATTGCAATTCTTAAAAACTTCTTTGGATTATTATTCTTAAGTTCATAAAGAGAATTTTCAACTTGATCCGCAGTCATCCTATCAGGATTACTATTAGACATTAATCGTAAAACTCTTTTCATATTCGCTAGATTAGAAGAAACTTTAATAAATTCTTTATCAGCATCTTTCTTAAGTTTGATAGCGTTATTTTTAACTTTATCTTCTCTTGTAAGATCCTGAATATAAAATCTTTTTGCAAATTCTTTATTCATTTCTTCTTTAGTTAAAGCTACATGAGGATGTTTAATTGCAAAATTATACTTAATATAATCCATAATATTTATTGGACTACCATCTTCATTTGTACCAATCTCTAATTCTACTCCTGTAAATCCTACAGGAATTGTAAGTTCTGCCCAAAATAATTTAGAATGTTTAGGCCAATCAACATGATCAGGATTAACATCTAAAATTCCTTGCATATACTTTTTTTCATCAGCTATATCAAATCCTTTTAATGGTTGTCTATTTACATAAACACTACTAAGTTTCATTGTAGCTTCTGCTTTTACTGCTTTAGGTAAGTGACCTTCTAGGTCCTTTCTCCTTAAATACACTTTTTTAT
>Ga0098060_1000488_pt1 | contig 17812 bp, 27 predicted proteins | sample 21_taG_FD_77063 | JGI IMG/M metagenome (GOLD analysis project Ga0098060, IMG submission 77063) | Marine viral communities from the Subarctic Pacific Ocean - 21_ETSP_OMZ_AT15319 metaG | ecosystem: Environmental > Aquatic > Marine > Oceanic | place: Pacific Ocean | collected 2015-01-19 | reverse complement strand
TTCTTCTAAAGCTTTTAACCACACAGGATCTTTAGATCCAAATGCAATCACATTTAACTCTTGTGAAGAATAATCTGCACTTACAAATTTCCAACCTTTAGGTGCTGTAAAGCAATTCCTATATATATTATCAGCAGGTATCTGCTGCATATTAGGTTTAGAGCTACTAATACGACCAGTATCTAATATTTGGTGAAATCCTGTATGAATCTTATTATCACCTGCTAAATTCTTAAAGAAAGCGTCACCGTAAGATGTACATAATTTCATTGCTTCTTTATATTTAATGTATTCATCTATTAATGGGAACTTAAACCTATGCTTATACATAGCTTTACCGTTCACATTATCTAACTTAGGTATTAATGTTTGAAACAACTCTAATACTTGTTTGGGTGATGTCCATTTTACAGTGACTTTCCTTATATCATCTACAGGTTTAAACATGTCTGCTTGTACATATTTAGACACAAACTTACTTAATCTATGATCCTCTATTATCATTTGATCTAAATTGATAGCTAACATCTTTGCTTTCTGGTCATTTACAGCTTCTATTTCTTTCCAAGCCTCTGTATCTAAATCTAAACCATTATACTCTATGTCTGCCAATGCTAATACAGCTTCATTTTCTAAGTCTACTACATTCTCTAGTTTATTTATTGTAATCGTAGGTAATTGTAACTCCCTTATCTTACATAAATACTCTACATCTTTAGCACCATAAACTATTTGGTCTTCTCTAAATGGTTGGCCAGTTAATCCTATAAACTGATTTCTAACCTCCTTGTTTAGCTCTACATCTAAGTATCTCTTACATAAATCCTTCAATGCATATCCTAAACTTTTACCACAACTGATTATTAATTCAACAAGAAATGTATCGTATATACCTTCACAAGTAATACCAGCCCATTTCTTGATGAATTTATAATCAAACTTCGCATTATGAAATATCTTAATTATCTTTTCATTCTCTAGGACATACTTTAATGGTGTAATATCTACTGTTCTTGTGTCTATTATAAATTGATTGTCTTCATCACCTATTTGAAACATTATCATTTTCTTACATGTAAAATCAAATCCTTCTGTTTCTGTATCTACTCCTAAAACTTTCTTGTCTTTGCAATAGTTTACAACATCATTTATATCACATTGAGCAAACTCAGTTCTAGGTATTAATGTATCTATTCCTATTGTATATATCATAATTAAAATATTATAAGGGGAGGAAGTTCACGCCTCCCCTTTGGTTATTACAAGTCTATCTTATCAGTTGTAGCCGTTTCTAAAACTGTTGCTACAGAAGAGGTAGTATTATCTCCTGTTTGCATAGCTACACTATCAGGCTTCAAGAATGTATGCATACTCTTAGTATCTTCATTTGTTAATACTAAAGTAGTATTAGAGAATATATAATTACTATCATGAGTAATAAATTCTCCTTCTGCACCTTTTCTTTTAGCAGCTCTCTCCACATTTTCAGCTTGCCAATCAGTTGGTTCAATTGTCTCAGTAACTAAGATTCTACATCTCATGTCATTGATTTCAGGGTTTAATACATTTAAATCTAATAACTCAACTTGAGCTCCTGATTTAGATGTTCCCATATACCATTCAGCATCAGCACCAAAATTTATATCAAATAAATCTGTTGCATCTGTTGGTTCAGCTGTTATCCAAGTTCTTCTAGCATTTGATTTAAATCTATCATCAGATTTATTTAACATACCTAGTACATTCATAGGTCTGTCGCTTACTTGAATTGATTCAGCTACTTCTAATTGAATTTTACCGTTAGCTACCTTTCTAGCTTGTAATAATAAAGTCTCATTAGGTTTTAGAGTGTCTAATGTCCCACTGTTTAATTGATTTGCCATTTTATTTATTGTTTTATAGCGTTAATGTTGATTTCGAAGGAGTATCAACAACCTTTTATTCATACCATACAGCAGTCACTTTAGCAAATGTATTAGGAACAATGTTACCACTTGAGTTCCTTACAACACATTTACTTTCAATAGTTCTTACTGGTTTTAGATCTTTATCCGGATCTATTGCTTTATATTTCGGATTGTTCGAGTTTAACTTTCTTTTTTTCATATAATGTCTGTATTTTTCTATCCAATAATTGGATAACAAATTTAATCATTTTAATTCGCACATCTGTCTTTTTAAGACTCAAATATACTAGACATTGCTTCACTCTTTCAAGTGTCGCAACATCTGCATATTTAAGATTGATCTTATGACCTTTTATAGTTAACTTCATGACTTATAATGGTTTATGAAGTTTCCAATTAAGTTCGATAGCAGCTCCGAATGCTCCAATATATAAACCTTCTCTTATCTTACATCCAATTAATATACTATCCCATTCACTACTGTGAAATCTTACACCGAGCATGATGTCGAACTTGTTAAATAATGTTACACTACACATAGTTTGCTTTTTCATAATTATAATTCTTTAGTTATTATTTCTATTGTATATGTTCCATCATACACAATACCTATTACTTTCTGTTGTCCACTTGATTCTATTTCTTCAACGATTCGCTTTAAGTCGTTTCTTACAAATATACCACTGGATTGAGCTTCCTTCTCTTTTAGATCAAGGAATACTCTTTCTTTACCCTTTTTCATTAGTAGAAATAAGGAGTAAAGAACAGAATAATGCATAATAGTACTAAAACTGCTATTACAATCTGTTGATGTTTCATTGTTTTCTCATGACAATCAATATGATATTGTAATTCTTTGATTGTCTTTCTTTTGTTACCTGTTGTTGTTGTTTTCTTTGCCATTTTATTTAATTGATTTGATTAATATTCTACTCTAAAGTTTTATAATGGGCTGAGATTACACCATTATACACACATCTTTTGTTGTTTAATTTCCCTTTCAGTTAGTCCAGGTTAACAACGTATCCACTACAGTCTCCCATAGTAATGTGCAATGACGATTAGTATAGCTAATCACTCTTAACGTTAACATCTACTCACAAATTACTCACACGAAGAGATAGGTTGATCGACCCATTCTTGGCTTTGGTTTGCAATACATATCAGCTTGAGGCCTCAATGTACCTGAATTCACATAAATGTGTCCAGATTTAGTCATCTTTCAATGTTTAACGGAACAACGCTTGTTCTTTTTAGTTTGTTATTGAATTGGCTCAAGTAGCGGTTATTCAATAGCTTCGCCTCCTTTTGAGAGACAAAATACTAAACTACTCAAATATAACTTTTCATCGTTATGGTATTTCAGGTTATATCTTATTCCCTAAGATTGCCCATCATACTGATTTATACTCTTAATTAACTTGACAGTTAACTCGGAACTAAATCTACAGTTATTTCCTATTGCTATCACTAGCTCATCTCTCCAACTAAAAGAAGAGATACACATACCCTCAGACATTCGTCCATTGGTGCCGTGTAGTATCCTGCTTGCTTAAATTGACCATTGCTGGCAACATAGTTTCCACACTATGTCTTTAAGTACATTACTATACTTATCGGGTTAAGCCCCAGTGTAATACAATTAGTTTAAAGCCACATCGCCACGTCAAGGCTTGTATTGTGATGTAGTAAAAGACTCTTTTGTCAACAGTAAAGGCTTAAATCAAAGTTTATCCTTTCAAATGTAAGGTCCAATAGCTGCAGCTATCTTATCCAGAGTCTGTGTTTGTTTATGCATTATCTTTTATAAGTTTAGTTAATAGTTTAACTAATCTCTCGAGTGCTACAGCCACTCTTTTAATGTCTTTATGTAGATTATCTTCTGTTTTCATAATCCCATCTAGTTTGTAGTTTATGTGATTTGTTATTAGTATAATACCACACAAATATTAATATAAATGTGATACCTAACCAAATTAAATCTAACATTAACCCAAATTCAGTAAATATCATTAATATTAAACATAATGCTAATGATATGATGCCTAAACATCCAGTTAATATTGATACTATTTCATACAGTAAAATCTTTTTATGAGTTTTCATAATTCTTTCTTTTTTGGTTTATTAAAATATAGTCTTAAATAGTTCTCCCAACATTGTACTACATTATTGTATTGATAATCATCTAATACATGTGCAAACATTATTGGTGGATTTATATCAAATCTCATACAATGACCTATTAATATCTCTGATGCAATTGTTGCTTGCATTCCATCTAAACTACCAATTGACACTAAATGAGGCATGTTTTCATGAGTTAGTTCATTAACTAAACTCACAAATTCATTACCTTCACGTATTATGTGCCAACCTGGTAATCGATAGGAATTACATTCCACCCAATCCACATCTTGTGGACTGAGTGAATCATCTAAGAATAGTTTCATATCGTAAATGTATTACATGAAACTGTTTTTAAAATTCTATCTTTCATTCTTACTGCTCTAAATGGACTATTTATCAACCATCCTGAAGTATATCCTTCTTGTGTTAGAGCTTGTATCATTGGTAATGGACATAAAACTATGTCAACATCATTATGTTTAAACATTTTATACCACATTTCCATTTCCCATTTTACCTCTTCACTTAATGTGAAGTCTAATCTAACTGTTGAGATATATTGACTGTTTTCATGATGTCTAATTATCTTGTCATCAAGAACAGTTTCATTAAAGTTTACCTTTAGTCTCATACTATCATAATCACTAACCTTACTTAATATTGTACCATCATCAAATGTAAAGTCATGTGGTGAACTAAAGTTACCCACTAGTAATTGATTAGATAATCTTACTACTTTGAGTCTAGTTGACTCCATAATATCTATGTTATTCTGTATTATTTTATCCATTTCCATATTAAAATTCTGATCCATAATTTCTACTCTTTAAATTGTTTTTAATTGTTATTGTCTGTTAAATAAAAATAAACAACACTCATCCTTACCTTGTACATTCTGGAAGATCTTACGAGTTTCTCAATACAAGGACTTATCAGTTGGACCTTGAGCCGAAGCATGTTAATGACTGAAGACATTATCAGTTCTACTTGAGTGTCATTTATTTGTTGTTCTACCGTCTACGTTAACATAAAGTTTAGTAATAGATCATTTATCAATAGAACTGTTTCTGGTTTCATAAGGTGAGACCAATGGATTTATCTAGTATACCATTGTATCTCCCTTATTGGATTGTTTTATATTATTATTTAGTCCGTTACATCATGATTAGGAATACATACCATTTAACCTAATACTTAAGACTATTAAACCTTGGTTAGAAGGACATATTAGTACTGATTTAAAGAGTGACTAATTTACTCCAATAGAAAGTTAAAACATGTGAACACCTGCATAGTGTCTACCTCCATGTTCATACCCAATTTAATGTTTATGCTTTCTACACTACAGTTTACTCTACATTGAGATTTGTTTTAGACACTATCACACGATAGGTACTCAAATGCTGTACTTAGAGAAAAGTGTTATATATTACTATCAATTGATTTACCAAGTGTGAGAGAAAGAGTCAAAAGAGTGTGTTAAGTGGTAAGGTTGTGCACTAGTTAACACAACACTCTATGTCTTTTTTTGTTTATCACAATACTTGTTTTAGTTTATAAGTGAATACTTACCATTAAACACACACACAGACTCAATCAACTCACAGGTAATAGATACATTTATATATATAAAGAGAAAAGACAACTCCCTAAAGGGAGAAGTCTTTACAAACAGTTAATGTTTCATTCACTGTTCTCAGTCTACCAACGGTAGACGTACCTTCGTAAAGTAGGTCTTGACCTGCTTCAGAAGTACGGTCGGATCCCTCGTAGAGGGGTTGACCATGAGGAATCTTTGTACAAAAGATTACGTCTTTATCACTGATGTCTTCGCTGTAAGCGAATACTTTAGTGATAGTACCGTCAACTAGTTTGACTGTACTAATAGAACTTTGAACTTGTTCATCGTTCTTGTTTGTGTGAGTGATCACCTTGGTGAACACGATACTACCTGTGATTAAATTTGACATTTTGTTAAATTTTGATTAATAATTGGACCCGGAGGACCTTGAACTTTGGGGACCAGGTGGGGTGCTTTTCTAAATACCCTCACACGCTCAATAACACACCAAAAAAAATTTTTCCCTATTTTTATTTTTTGTTTCAAATTTTTTATATCTTTGCAGTCCAATATTATCATCCCCCGGTAACCAGACAAGGGATTAGACATCGGATTGGTAGGTCTAAATAAGACTGAGATTTTCTCCGGTAATTGGAAAAGAGCAACGTATAAGCTCTAGTTAGGATAGAATGCACACAGGTAGGTGCGGTGAATTAACACCAGTCTTACTATCCTTGGGTCCCACTGAGAAGGGGAGCACTGCTAGATTGAAATCAACGCTTGAAATAGGAAACCCAAGGGGGAGAGTTATATCCAATTGAAAAAAAACTTAAAATTATTTGGAAGTATAAAAAAATAATTTATATCTTTGTCGAAATTTAAAACTAAATAATAATGACAAAGAAAAAAATTAACTTCAAACCAACTAGAGATTGGATTTTATTACCAGATCCTAGGAAAACCAAGACAGAATCAGGTATTATATTAGACGAAACAACAGCTAATAAACTAGTAACCAACGTACTAGAAGTGCTAGCTGTAGGTCCTGATACAAAGAACGTTAAAAAAGGAGATACAGTAATGATTGATCCTGCAGTTGCTGGTATGATTATAGAAGTAGAGGAGGTATCATACGTACTAGTTTCAGAATTTCACTGTTTAGGTATAATGTAATGACTGGGTCAGTTACAATTTCATTAGAAGATTATCATGCTTTTTTAGAAGCTGCGTCTAAGAATGCAGCATCTAGAGAAAAACTCATGCTTACAGCTAAAGAGTTAGGTGTATTCTTATCTTATTTAGCTAGTAGAGAAGATATAAAGAAGCATGTCCAATCATTTAATGTACAATCACAAACTTCTAAAATAGAATTTGAAGGGAATAAAGCATTAATATCATTAAGAGGGGATATATGAAACTAACATTAAACTTAGATACAACTGCTAAATATATAGCATTTTGGAATAGTATATTTAAATTAACTACTAAAGAAATGTCTATATTATTAGATTTTGTAGCTATAGAGTCTAGATATGGACTATGTACACTAGAATCTAAGAAAGCAGTGGCAATTTCTAGAAATATAGATGATTATAACACACTTAATAATTATGTTAAGAAGTTAAAAGATAAAAATGCAATAGAATTTAAAAATGGGAAATACCAATTACACAAAATACTTGCAAACAGAGAAAAAGCCACCGTATCGGTGGTACGAGGGAGATAAACATGGGAATATTCTCTCTTTCTTTTGGGAAGAAGATCATTTAGTAGTGGTTATTTATACTTCTAAAGGAGAATTGACAGAATTAATAATAACAGAGATATAATATGGATGTAGTAACATTAGTAAAAAATTTCAGTAGAGAAGCATTAAAGTTTGTATCTGCTGGAGCACCTATAGTTGAACAAGAAGAGTACGAGAGAAGATTAAATATATGTAATTCATGTGAGCACATACAAGGAAACAAATGTGGAAAGTGTGGATGTACAATGTCAGTCAAGTGCAAATGGGGAACTGCAGCTTGTCCAATTAAAAAATGGGAAGCAGTAAAAGCGAAATAATATATAAACTATCAAATAAGTACAATTTACCTGCAAAAGTTATTAAAGAAATAATATCTTCACAGTTTAAATTTACAGCAATGATAATGAGTAGTGGAAATTTTGATACTATAAGATTACCATATTTAGGTAAATTTACAGTAAATCCAAATAGAGTTAAACATATAACTAAAAGAGCGAATGCAAAATTTAATAAGATACGTATTAAGAAGATTTAAGTTTTTACATCATTGTGGTTTCCACAACAAAGATTGTAGAAGAAGAGTATATACAACAGAACAAGATTACTTATGTTTAAGAACGGGCAACACCCACAAAAAATTTACATTATGAGTTTAAGAACACAATTAAAGAGTTTAAAAAGATCTCTTAGAGGGAGACGATGGACAATAACACAGGATGCTTCTGGAAAATTAACAAAAGTTAAAATGATCTTTAATCCAGATGAATATAGACAGATAAAAGGAGCTAAAAAGATGTATACAGATAAAAAATTATTAAAGATATTAGAAAAAAACTATGAAACTTTTAGATGATTTACTCTATATAAAAGATGGTAATAATGTGCATGCAAGTCCGTATGCGCGTACTATACTGGAATTCAAGGACTTAAAGAATACAGAATTAGCCTTTATATATTTTATGATAGATCATAGATCTCCTTATGCTGTATATGAGTGGGAACAACGTATAGAAGAGGTAAAAGTTAGTATATTTGGAACAGATAAAAAGTGGAAACCTTCACCTAAAGTATTAGCTGGATGCGATAAATATGAGAAACTAATAGAAACCTCAGCTGTAAGATTATTAAAAGCAGCACGAGAATCCATTGTTAAGTTAGAAAAATACTTTAGATTTGTAGATCTACATGCAATGGATGATAGAGGAAAACCTATCTATGCTGCTAAGGATCTAATAAATAACTTAGAGAAGATGGGTAAAGTGGTAGATGGATTAACAAGGTTAGAGGAGATAGTTAAGAGAGAAGAACAAGCTGCTAATTTAAATAGAGGTGGCGTTGAAACAAATAAATATAGCGTATAATGGATTTTTTAGAGGATATAGCACTTTACAATGAAGCTATGGTTAATGCATATAATGTTATAACTAAAAAAATCACAATTAAAGATGTATTAGTGGAATTAGAAGATGAAGAGGAAATTTTAGAATTCCCATTACCATTTAATCCCTTTTTACATGAAGATATATCTGATGATGAGATTGATTTAGTTATAGAACATTTCTCAGATTTAGAAGAGTATGAAAAATGTGCAGAACTAGTGGAATGTAAAAAAGATGTTAAAGAACACAAATAGAATAAGACCAGCCGCCTTAAGATTCCTTAAACATGGATCTTATACAAGTTCTTTACCGGGGACTAAAGATTATTATGATTTCTGGGATGAGGAACGTACTAGATGTTTATACGGATATACAGCAGATGAAGGTACAGAAGATGAATTAAAAGTTACCGGATTTCATTATTTTTATTTAAATTATTGTCCTATTGATAGAGCTATAGATGAAGTACTTCCTGATGGTACTATACAATCAAGACGGGAGCGTACATTCCCTAGATTCTATGATGGAGATTGGGATTATTTTAATCAAATAGACCAAGCAAGGGGAGAAAATAAACATATGATCGTGTTAAAAGCAAGGCGTAAGGGATACTCCTATAAAGCTGGATCTATGCTTGCTCGTAACTACTTCTTTGTACGTAATTCTAAGAATTTTGTATTTGCCGCTCAAAAAGAGTATCTTATTGGGGATGGACTTCTTTCTAAAGCTTGGGACTTTCTCTCGTTTATAGATGATCATACTGCGTGGGCTCAACCTCGTCTAAGAGATAGAGAGATGAGTAAAATGTCTGGATATAAAAAGAAAGTTAATGGAGTAGATATTGAGATGGGTATGAAGTCTCAAATTATAGGGGTATCGTTGAAAGATGCTCCAGATAAAGTAAGGGGTAAGGCAGGAGAGCTAATATTCTTTGAGGAAGCAGGATCTTTTCCTGGCCTCCTGAAAGCGTGGGAGGTGACTATGCCTACCATGCGTCAGGGTAGCAAAACGCTGGGACTGATGGTAGCGTTCGGAACGGGCGGTACGGAAGGAGCAGATTTTGAGGCCATGGAGGAGATATTTTATAATCCTGAAGCATATGATTGTATGGCATATGAAAATGTATGGGATGAGGGATCTATGGGGACTAAGTGTGGTTATTTTATACCTATATATACTAATTTAGATGGGTTTATAGATGAACAAGGTAATTCACAAAAACCAGAAGCAATAGAATATGAAGGAAATGCTAGAGATAAAAAGAAAGGTGCGGCAGATGCTAAATCATTAGATCAATATATTGCAGAGCATCCTTTTTCTCCAGCAGAAGCTACATTACAGGTAACAGCTAATTTATTTGATGTAGCGTCTCTTCAAGAACAATACAATAAAATAAAAGCAAGTGAGTTACATTCTATTGGAATAGTAGGTGATTTTTATCATAATACTCAAGGGGTAGTTAAATTTAGACCTAATCCAAACAACAAACAAATATTAAGGTATCCTCATAGACGAGAGGATGATAATACGGGTTCAATTGTAATTTATGAATCTCCTTATAAAAATCAAAAAGAACAGGTTCCTCATAATTTGTATGTATTATGTCATGACCCTTACGGACAAAGTCAAGCGGCGGATTCTACATCTTTAGGAGCTGCGTATGTAATTAAACGTCCTAATAATTTATCTAGGCCAGATGATATGATAGTAGCATCTTATGTAGGAAGGCCTAGTAGTTCTGATGAATATAATAGAAATTTATTTATGCTAGCAGATTATTATGGATGTAAGATAGGATTTGAGAACGATCGAGGAGAGATAATTGCTTATGCAAAACGATATAGAAAATTACACAGATTGCAAGAAGAGTTTGAGATGTTAGATAAAAAGGAATTGCAATCTAGGACAGTAAAACGTCAGTATGGAATGCACATGACTGAGCAGAGAAAACGACAAGGAGAAATATATATACGAGATTGGTTAATTACTGTTAGAAGTACAGACGAAACTGGTAAACAATTATTAAATTTACATAAGATATATGATCCTGCATTATTAACCGAGTTAATTAAGTTTAATCATAAAGGTAACTTTGACCGTGTTATGGCGTTAATGATAGGTATGTATCATTCAAAAGAACTCTATAATGCTGAGATAAAAGACATATTAGAAGACAATGCAACCAATGAATGGTTCGATAGAATGTATAAATAAGTGGTATAGTAATAAAGTATATATATAAATAATAATAGTGTGTAATTTACTTAAATAAAATACATATATTTGCAAGATTATGGGAACATACAAAGAAATACCTAGACAAAAACTTCCGATTAAGAAAAAGAACAAGGAATGGAGAGAAGATTGTGTACGATCTTACATCAATATTTCTAATGTAGGACACAGTGGAAGTGGAACACAAAACGGAAGAAAAAGCGATTTAATTAGATTATATGATTTTTACAATGGTGAGATCATGGATCAAGATTATGATTATGTATTAAAACCTTATGGAAAGACTCGTAGCAACTTCCCATCTAAAATGCGTAATTACCCAATTATAAAACCTATTATTGATTTACTATTAGGAGAAAAAGCTAAACGTCCTTTTAATTATACTGTATCAGTGACTAACGCAGATGCATCTACAATTAAAGAAGATCAAAAACAAGAAATGATCTTACAAAGTTTAAGACAGAGAGTAATAAATCAATTAAATGAAGATGGAATGGAAACTGGCGTCCCAACACAAGATGTAGAAATGCCAGAACATATAGAAAAAATGTTTGAAAGAACATATGTAGATGCTAGAGCTCTTGTAGGTCAGCATTCTATGAATTATATAATGATGGAACAAGAAGTTCAACACAAGCTACAAAAAGCTTGGTTTCACTTTTTAGTTTCTGGAGAAGCTTATACTCACAGAGGAGTGAGAAATGGAGAGCCTTTTTATGATATTATAAATCCTATAGATGTAGATTACGATCTAGATCCAGATTTAGACTATGTTGAAGATGGTGATTGGGCATTGGTTAGAAAATATCAACACGCTTCAACAATTATAGATCATTTTAATGATTCTTTAACTCCAGCTCATATTGATAAATTAGAAGCGCCAGAACAGAATGTATTGGATAGCTGGTTAATGAATTCTACAAAAACTAATCCAAACAATGCTACACGAGGAAATTTAGTAGAAGTTATTACAGTATATTGGAAATCTAGAAAGAGACTTGGATTTTTAACATATATGGATCCTATGACAGGTTCTATTGAAGAGATGCCAGTAGATGATGGATTCGTTCTTCCTGATGAAATGAAAGAGTTGGGAGCTCATCTTGAATGGTTATGGGTAAATGAAGTTTGGGAAGGAACACGAATTGATGAAGATATATTTATAAATATAAGACCTTTAGCTAACCAAAGGGGAACAATAGATAATCCATCAAAATGTAAATTACCAGTAAATGGTGTAAGATATTCAGACACAAATTCAGATAACATTTCTATGGTATCTTTAGGAATACCTTATCAATTAAATTATAATATATATAAATATAGATTAGAGTTAGCTATTGCAAGATCTAAAGATATTATTGCTCAATTTGATATTAACATGATTCCTAAGAAATGGGATATGGATAAATTCATGTACTTCGTTGAAGGTACAGGTATTGCTTGGGTAGATTATAATAAAGAAGGTATACAATTAAATCCACAACATCAATCTGTAATGGATATGTCTATTAAAACGATAGAACAATATATAGTTTTATTACAAGCTATTATGGAAGAGTGGGAAAAATTATCAGGAGTTAATAGACAAAGACAAGGACAGGTAGGACAATATGAAGGTAAAGCTTCTTCTCAACAATCTATTGTACAGTCCTCTCATATTACAGAAGATATATTTAGAAAATTTGCAAGACTAGAACAAAAAGATATGCAAGCATTATTAGATTATTCTAAAGAGGCTTGGATTACAGGTAAGAAAAGTATGTATGTTATGCCTGATGGGACTACAGAGTATTTAACTGCTGACCCATTAACTCATTCTGAATCTCAGTATGGTATATTTATTACTGCTAGTGGTGCAGAAATGGAGAAATTACAAAAATTAGAAGGATTATCTCAATCAATGATTCAAAATGGAATACCTGCATCTACAGTTGCTGATATGATAGATACACAATCATTTACACAGTTGAAAGATAAGATTAGAGATGCAGAAGACTCTATGCAAGAATTAGCTCAACAACAACAGCAAGCTCAACAACAAATGGAGAATGCGAAGTTACAAGCGGAACAAGCTAAGATGCAAAATGAAAATGTTCAAAATGATAAAGATAGAGAGAACAAGTTAGAGATTGCAGAGCTTAATAGTGAAACACAATTAAAGGTAGCTAACATTAAAAGTGACACAGATGATAAGAAAATATCAGCTGATATGAATACTAGTATAGCTAAAGATAGAACTGATAGAGAGAAAATAAAAGAAAGTCGAGAAGCTACTATTAGTAAAGAACGAACAGATCTTACTAAAACTATGAGTGATGATCGTAACTCACAAGCTGATAGAGCATCTTCAGCGGTGCAATCACAAGCTGATAGAGATAGTAATGAAAAAATAGCAAAAGAAAAACCAAATAATACAACAGAAAAATAATGACATTTACAGCAAGAACAGATACAGAAAGATTATTAGTTGAATTAAATTCAGCTTTGGATAAAACAGTAGAGCCAACAGAATCAGTATTAATTTCACCAACAGCTGCTGTAGTTGGTCCATTTTATGCAATTACGGCTTTAGCAGATGCTGATGTGGATGTATCAGAATGTGATATGTCATTTATTACAGGTATTGTGGATTTTCAGATTCCCAAAGGAGTTACAATATATGGAAAGTTTGCTTCAATTGCAATAACAAGTGGTAAAGTAATAGGATATAAAAAATGAGTTTAACAGTAGGAATAGCAACTATAGAATCGCAACCAAACAGTTCGTGTCATTTTGCGGTTGATTTTGGTAATGATTTTGGTTGTTAAAATAATATAATATGGCAAAAAACGATTATAAAGATTCAGATGTAAAAACTGAGTATAAAAACTTGGTAGAAAAGAAGACTCTTACAAAAGTAAATGTTGAAGAAATTGAAAAAAGAAGTAGAGCAGAATTACTTGATATGGTAGAACAATTATTTGAAACAAGAGATGGTGGAATTACAGCTTTAAAACTTAGAGCATTCTTACATATGTTTGTTAAAAATATTACAAACCCTACAGACGATGATCCAGTAACTCAAGCTGATATTGCAAGTTTTATTACTTTAGCTCAGGTGCCTGCTCAACTAAGTTTTGCAATGTCAGCTAAAGCTGTTGGGCCAGGATCGGCAGCAAATTTACCAACTACTCCTAAAAACTTAGCTGCAGGATCTTTGTATACACAACAACTGGTTAATAAAACTGGAACTCATAAAGTAATCTGCGTAGTATAATGAGTGTAGAAATGGATCTATTAAAACATGCTATTGCGAGTAGACAATCTTACTCGGAAATATTATCTATGCATATGGAAAATGCAGCTACTGAAGAACAAAAACGTAAAGGTTTAACAGGGTCTGATGGCAACACATCTATGACCTTTGAAAACTCTTCTGGAGATTTTACGACAAAAAATATGACACATAATCTTAATATAACTAAACAAGATAATGATGGAAATATTGTACAATCGTATAGATCTGTACCTCCAGGAATAGATAACTTACCTATGGGGCCGGACGTAGGTAAAGTTATAGAAACACCGGCTACATATAAGCAACCAAGTATAAACAATTGGTTTCTTAAAAAAGGGAATAAATAAAGTGTTATATAATAAAGTTATTTATTAAATATAATACTATTGTAAAACAAACTAAATTAATAACTAAATTTGTAAAAAAATGGAAACACCAAACAACGAAGAAAAATTAGATTTAAACGATATATCGTTTGATGATATTGTAGCTTCCGATACACCTAACGTAGATACATTAGAACTGTTAGATGATAAGGACGATACAATTAAAGAAGTAGAACCTGAAGCAGTTGAATTAGATAAGACAGCTGCAACAGATGAATTAGATGATGATGCGTCTAAGATAGTAACTGAAGATACAGATATTATTGAGCCAACAGATAAAGATGATGTTGACAAAGAAGAAATTGAAGACGGGCTAGAAGCAATTGAAAAAGAAAATGCTGATACCGAAGTTGAAGATACAAAAGGTAAATCTGTAGTAGGAGAGGTTTTAGAGTCTTTAGGATTTGAAGGAGAGTATGAGTATGAAGATACGCCTGAAGGATTAAAAACTTTAACTTTAGATGTAGCAAATAAATTGGCAGAGGAGCAGCTTGATAATATAATGGATAATTTCCCATTAGTTCAAAGACATTTAGAATATGTTATGAATGGAGGAGACAGTCAAGATTTTATGAAAGCTAATGATCCACAATCTGATTACAGTAAAGTACAACTTTCTGAAAAAGATACTCCGATGCAAAAAGTAGTTCTAGCTAATTATTTTAGAGCTAAAGGACATGATGATGCCATGGTCAAAGAATTAATTGAAGACTATGAAGATTCAGGAAAATTATTTGCAAAAGCAGAATTAGCTAAAGGCGCACTAGCAACAGCTCAAGGGAAGCAAAGAGAATATATGCTTCAACAGCAAAAAGAAAACAATGCTAGAGCGCGTGAGGAAGAACAGAAATTTTGGACAGGTATTCACAAAACAATTCAAGAAACAAATGAATTGGCGGGGATAACAATTCCAAATAGAGAAAAAAATAAGTTTTTTAAATATATCTCAACGCCTGTAAACAGAAGTGGTCATACTCAAAGTATGGTTGACAGAGAAGGAGCTTCACAAGAACAAAGACTTCTTATGGACTACTTAATGTTTAAAGGATTAAATTTAAAAGATATAATAGCAACGAAAGCAAAGAGTGAGAATACTAGAAGTTTAAAGGATAGAATCCAAAGAGCTAGTAAAACTACTTTGAAGAGTGCAAAAAAGAAAACAAAAGTAAAAACAAACTTAGATTTGAATGATCTAGATTTTAAGTCATTAATGTCTTAGTGAGTTTGCCCGGAACGAGGAGATAGGGACCTCATTTAAAATTGAATTAAAATGCAAGTATTAAAAACGTTTTATAACGATGCGCAAATGACAGACTCGAACAGTTTGGCAAATGCGTTAATGGAAAAGCCAGCAGAGCTTTCTCCAATTATTACACATCTTGCAGGGAAAGAAGACAGAAGATTTCCACTAACAATGTTAACTGAAGGTGTTGGTAATACTAAATCTATCGACAGATATGAATATGAGTACCGAGTAAAAACTCACGAAGTTAATATTAGACCAGTTGTAGCATCAAGCGGAACAGGTGCAGGTGGAGCAGTCTTTACTATTACATTCCCTGACAAGTGGTTTGTATTTCCATACACTCTTATTTCAGAGTCAGGAGTACAAGCAAGAATTATGGCTGAGCCAGTACAAAATGGATCAAACTGGGACTACAAGTTACAGTTAATTGAGCCAGATGGAGCTGCAACTATCCCATCACCGGATATTGCTGCGGGTGCAATGTGGGCACAGCTTTATGCTAATGTAGGATTAGACTTCTCTAGAGGTAACGCTTCTAACTGGTCAACTCCTGGTTTAGTAAGAAACAAAATAGGTACAATCAGAAAATCTTACCACTTTGCTGGTAACGCTAAAGATTATGTAGCTGAATTCTCTCTTCCAACGAAAGGAGGAAAAACTACTAAACTTTGGATGGATTATGAAGAGTACCAACATATGCTTAGGTTTAAAGAAGAGTGTGAATTACTTTATTGGTATGGTGAGAAAACTTACGATTCTAATGGTGTAACTGCAATGAAAGATGAAAATGGTCAGCCAGTAATTACTGGACCTGGTTTACTTCAGCAAATCATTAACAAAGACACTTACTCTACAATGACTGAAGCAAAATTATTAAATGTGATAGGTGACTTATTCTATGGTATGACTGATGCTACTTCAAAGCAAATTACGCTTTATACAGGTATTGGTGGTGCAAGAGAATTTGATACAGCTCTTAAAAACTTCTTTGCTGCCGGTGGTGCTGGTGCTTGGCAAAGAGGTGGTGAGACTAGATTTATCACTGGATCAGGTAGATCATTAGGATTAACTGGATACTTCACTACTTATGAGCATGTAGATGGTCATACTGTAAATGTTGTTAAAGTTCCTATGTTCGATCATGGACCAGTTGCTCAAGCTAGATCTAAGCACCCTGTTACAGGTTATTCTATGGAGTCTTACAGAATGATTTTTGTTGATCAATCTAATTACGATGGCCAAGCTAACGTACAGATGATTAATAAGAAAGGTCGTGAGATGATGAGATGGGCTGTAGCTGGATCTGTTGTGCCTAGAGGATTCTCTGGTTCTGATACTAGAGCATCTGATATTGACGGCGCGTCAGTTCACATGTTAAAAACTGCAGGTATAGTGTTGAAGAGATTTGACACTTCGTTGGATCTACAATGTGTTGCATCGTAGGTTATTATTTAGTTTCCTTGGTAAGAGGGGGGTGTGTTAGCCCCCCTTATACCTATTTATAAAATCGGGGAGTTATTCTTTACACCCACTAATTTAAACTTTAAAAGAACTATATTATGAAAAAAACAGTAGTATTAAGAAGAAAAGAACTTATGGGACATTTACCTAAAGAAGTTCGTGTTAGTGCCAAAACAAAATTAGGCAGTATTTATGTTGGTCGTCAACCTTTAAGAGGTGTTGAAGGCCAAGAAGAGAAAGATTTATTAGATGGAATCCTAGATGTAGGGCCAGATCATAATGATTTCGTTAGACATGCTAAAAAGTTTTGGTCTGAATTATCATTATCTATACCATTTGAGGGGATAACTCTTGATGTAAGTACAGATGAAGATGATAAACCATTCAACACAGAGGATTATTTAAAGTATAAATTTGCTTTAAAGCACCCTCACGTTGCCTTAAATAAAGAGAATATGAACTCTACACATAGATTTTATA
>Ga0098060_1000486_pt1 | contig 17896 bp, 24 predicted proteins | sample 21_taG_FD_77063 | JGI IMG/M metagenome (GOLD analysis project Ga0098060, IMG submission 77063) | Marine viral communities from the Subarctic Pacific Ocean - 21_ETSP_OMZ_AT15319 metaG | ecosystem: Environmental > Aquatic > Marine > Oceanic | place: Pacific Ocean | collected 2015-01-19 | reverse complement strand
TGGCGGGATACAGGAGTTTGTGGGAGCAGCTGGCCTTGAGGGTTTGGCTGCAGCTGTGCCGCCGCGTCCCGATGAGTCTGCGTACCGTGGATACATCAGCAAGCGACCATCTGTGGGGATCACCCCCGATATGGCTGACCCCGCTATCCGCGAGTATTTTGCGAACCAGTCTGGAAGTAGGTCACACCTTGCATGGGTGATGCCAGAAGACACGATACGTGGTGGTATGGAGCATATGGCCCACACCGCACTGATTATGCTGGGCACAGGCGTTGCTATGTCAGATCGGTCTGTCGAAGCAAACGATATTCTACAGTGGGCAGGGGACTATTGGGACATAGAGCGAGCTCCTGTTGTTGGTTTAGCAGCATCGAGCATGATGGGAGCCAAACCAAAGAATCAAAGAATCTCCAGAACTTTGGCAGAGATGATGCGCGACATGGGCTGGTACACAGAGGGCGAAGAGGCAAACTGGGGCAGGGGCCCCGCTGCTGGCGCGGCATATTATCTACCACAGGGGATCTTGCTGCGCGGGCTTTATGATGGGAAGTTCCGGGCCGCAGATGAGGCTCTGAAACGCCTTGAGGGTACGCCTATGCTGAACGCGATGGGAACAAAAGGCGACATCCTCAAGCTGCTATCTGCCACCAGGGGTTATACTTTCACCGAAGGTCAGCGTGAGCGCACAGCTGAGCAAGAACTGAGACGCAAGAGAATCGAAATGCGTGCTAACATCGAATAGGAGTCCAATCATGGCAACGTACATCAAGAGACCATTCCAGCGGGTCGAGGGTCAGGCCACCTCTGTGACCACCTCAACCGTGGCCACGCTGTCTAACGTGCCCACACGCGGCTACATCGCGCGGGTGCATGTGGTGTTGAAGTCGGGGGCAGGCGCTACTGTTGCACCGGTCATCTCTACCGACAGCACAGGTGCAGACGTTATTCAGCAGATCATCAGCACAACAGCAGACGCCAACGTGGACGAGATTCCAGGAGCTCCTGTTTCGTATGTTGCTACGCTTGTTGGTCAGGTTCCAACTCTTTACCTCAAGCTCGGACCCGACACTGGGACTGACAACGTAGTTGATTATGCGATCGACTTCTGGCCAGGGGAGCTCTAATGGCTATCAGCAAACCATCCATCACTGGCTTCTCAGGAGCTCCGCAGCTCACTGGCCTCAAGGTCGATGGGATCACAATTGTTGTCGATGAAACCAACGATCGTGTTGGTATTGGTACGGCAGCGCCGCTGGCCCAGCTGGAGATCCACGACACAACAACGAGTAGTGCTAATACCGGTGGGGCGTTGCGTCTTTCCGCTAATGATGGCGCAGTCATGGGCGATAGTCATCGGCTTGGCGTCATTGAGTTTACGGGCGCTGAAGATACCAGCAACACGCAAGTAGTCGGTGCACGAATCGAAGCCTTGACCGACGCTGCTTGGACAAATGCTGAAAACGGTTGTGCCCTTTATTTCTACACGACTGACGGCAATGCGTCACAGACGAATGTTCTAAAACTGGACAGCAACAAGAAGGCGACGTTTGCCGGTGACGTTACTATCAGTGGAACTACACCGCTACTCACTATTGGTGACGCTGGTGCAGAAGACACCATGCTGGTCTTTGACGGAAACGCAGCTGACTTCCGTATTGGAATCGACGATGGCACCGACACACTGGAGATCGGAAAGGGTGCCGCTCACGGCACTACACCTGTAATCAAAGTCGATAGCTCGACTAACCTCCAGCTAATGCACAACTCCGCTGTAGCTGATGGAGAATACTCCGGGGACATTGCCATGTTCACAGCGGGTGAGGATCTGACTGCTGGGGAAGTCGTGTACTTCAAGTCGGATGGCAAGATGTGGAAAGCCGTGGCGACAGCTGCTGCTACGTCTCGGTGCGTGGCGATGGCGACCGCATCTATCAGTGCTGATGCAATGGGTGTGTTTTTGATGAAGGGTTTTGCCCGGTTTAATAGTGAGTTCCCAACTTGGACTGTGGGTGGAGCGTTGTACACACCAGAGGCCGAAACGGGCGGAAAAAATGTCGCTGAGCAAGCTGCGCCTGATACAGACGGTGACTTCGTTCAGGTGATCGGGTTTGCCGTGTCGGGTGATGCTGTTTACTTCGATCCCGATAGCACCGTTGTTGAGGTAGCGTAATGCCCGATCTTGAAGCGCTAAACGGTGTAGCTGCTGCAAGTATTGAAGCAGTCAATGGCGTTGCTAAGGCAAGCGTTGAAGCAGTTAACGGTGTTAGTGTACCGTCCAGTAACGCACCGGCTACACGATGGGCCATCGCTTCGATCGATCAATGGATATCCTGGGCAAATGCTGCAGACATAGCCACCCAGGCCACATGGGAAAACAACGCCTACCGGTTAGAAAGCCAGAGCGCAGACACCTTGGACATTGCATATGGTCTCAACCATAGCGACGGCTCTGCTCAGTGGATGATGACGGGCTTAGGTGGATCGGATGAGATCCGGTACGATGGAAACAACGACATCACCGACGAATCCGCATGGACCAGCGTCAACACATCGGACGGCGGGCGGAAGATACGAATCATCTATGGAGTGGGTGACGGGGCGAGCGATTCCAGCAGCGGCAGCGCAGAGACGCGGGTTTCATGTTGGCTGGCTGTGGGCCGCAACACTTCGAACAATATCTACGTTCACCGCTCAGTAGATAGCGGGGCCAACTGGACAGCGATCAATCTTCATGGGGTAACCAATGTGGTAGGTGGGTCGGCTGACGATTACATCAGAGGAATCGCAAGCGACGGGCAGGGCACGTGGATGCTCGGGTCAAAGGGCAACCTAGTAATCTCGACAGACTCCGGGGTCTCTTGGTCGTTTCTCATTCAGCCGACGGGAGACGGTACGCACTTGATCAGAGACATCGTGTATACAAACAACACATGGGTGGTAATCACAAAACAAGGTGCGGATCTGCATGTCTCCACATGTGCCGCGAGCACCAAAGCCAACATGGATGCGTCTGGTGATTGGTCTACCTCTACGCACATCGTAGACACGGGCGGCAGCGACGATCTGAATGGCAACGCAGGCGCGGACAGCGTAGAAGCGGCAGCGGCTAACGGCAATGTGGTCGTGATGGACGGCGCCAACACTCAAGCATTTACCGTTGCCGGCAAGACGATCACGATGCAGGGCACCCGCCAGTCGATCCCGCTTACCGAAACCCCTGCCAATTGTATTGCCACCGATGGAACTACATGGCTCATAGGGACCGGCGGGGTTAACGAAAAAGGGGACATCTGCAGATCGACAGACAACGGCCTGAATTGGGGCAGTGCACCGATCGTTGAGAATTTGGAAGCTTCAGGGGTGACGCCTGTTATGAGCATCGCTCCAAACGTGGTGCTACCGCTTTAGAGGACTGCCATGAGAACCATTGAACATATCGTGGTGCATCATACTGCAAGCCCTACCGACTGGACTTTGGAGCGTATTAGCGAGGCCCATAAGGAACGGGGGTTCGCGGAGCACTCGGGCACCAACTGCGGGTATCACTACGTCATCGAGGTCGATGGCACTGTGCGCCTTGGTCGAAGCGTCGATGTGGTAGGAGCTCACTGCAAGGGATATAATGCGAAGAGCATTGGTGTCTGTGTTGTTGGTTCATTTGAGGGAGATGACGATCCAACAGAGAAGCAGTGGGCCGCGGTGGTTTCATTGTGTGCAGACTTGTTGCGTCAGTTTCCCGATGCCGGTGTCGTAGGACACAAGGAACTGAAACCTACATTGTGCCCTGGGTTTGATCCCTCGATTCTTAGGTCCGATGTGTTTGCTAAGTTGGAGTGTTGATATGGCTATCAAAGTATTGAATGGATTGTTTCACGCGCATGAGCGGATCAGCTACCGTCGCCTGATGGCGTTCGCAGCTGCTTCTGGCTTGCTGTACGTTGGCAAGCTCGACCCCGAGTCTTGGGTCTACGTGTGCATTGCCTTCATTGCTGGAGAAGCTGCGCCAAAGATGGCAGCGGCGCTCAAGGGTGGTTGAGAACCTGGGCATCGCATCGATACTGGTCGCAGCTGTACTCGCAGCTGCAGCTGTATTCCTACGTAAGCGTAGCAAGCCCGTGAAGGGCCCTGCTGGGCCTCCTACGCCTGTGATGGTGGACGAGGTTAGGGATGAGATTGAAAAGTCTGCACAAGAGAACCTGGATGCAATCAGCGTTGGCTTGACTGGTGCCGATCCAGCTGGAGCCATAGCTGACGCTGCTAACCACGCATCGAGGACGCGGAAGTGATCTCTCTACTCTTCCTTCTCGCGCAGCCTGGATGGGCGCAGGGTCTGCACCCTCCGAAGGTATCCTCACCTGTACCTGACGAGTGCTCCGCGTCTATCCCCATCCGGTATGGCGATGCTCTTCCCCAGGCCATCGCTACGCCGGATGGTACGGCTGCATGTACTGGCGTTGTTGTTCCGGTCAGTCAACTGGCGTACTTGCTGCAGCTGGAGGAGTATCACAACGCGCAAGAGCGGCTTCATATGCTGGATATCCGCCTGCTTGAGAACGAGCGTGACTGGTATCGTGACCAGTACGTCACGCTATCGGAGCCTTTGCCGTGGTACGAGAGGGCTGTTACCCAGCGTTGGGTTGGTAGGGCTGAGACTTTGTTGACGGTATCCGTAGTAGCTTTTGGTCTCGGATATGCTTATGATGTCGGTAGGGGTCAATGATGGATGTGAAAGATATAGCAGTACCGTTGGCTTCGGGTCTTGTTGCAATCGGCATGAGCCTTGCCACTGTCACAGCTACTGCTCAAGATGCTGATGAACTGGCGGATCGTGTGCGTGACATCGAGGTCAAGCAAGCGGGCGAAGAGTCTACCAAGGTGATCGTGAAGCAGAACACCGCGCGACTGGAGCGGCTGGAAGAGATCATGGCCAAGCTGGCAGAGCAGCAGTCCAAGGCGATGGCGAATCAAGCTGCTATCTGCCAAGCTACCGGAGCTGAGTGCGTCAGGTAGCCGCTGAGCTACTGGCCGGGTTCTATTGCCAGGCGATCCACAGCTTGGCGGTATCTGTCCGGGTCAATCTCTGCCCCTATGTATCGTCTTCCATGGCCAGCTCGCTTGACCGCCCGGCCCACGGAGCAGAGCCCGGCGTACATGTCGAAGATGAGGTCACCCGCCTGGCTCCATACCTCAATCATGTTGGTCTGGTATGCGATCGGTTTCTCGCTGTGGGCCAGCGCCTCACCGCACTTGCTGTTCTTGCCCCTGTGCTGTTCAGTGACGTGCGTTGACCGCAACAGTTCGGTGGTACAGGGGCGAGGCTTTCCCTTGCGGTAAATCAGGATGGGCTCTGCGTTGCCCCTCCAGTGGAAGCCCGTTCCTGGTGCGCCGGTCTTGGCCCATGCCCCGCCCGTCACATACCGCCACCGTATCTCGTCCTCTGTTGCTGCTGCCATCCACTCGGCAAGCAGAGGGAAGGTGGCCCACAGCACAAGGTAGGCGTCCTCGTCGGCACAGTCCCAAGAACTGCGAACATGCCGTACTATGTCACCTATCTTTAGACATGGATAGTGACTCGCAGCGCTCCTGGTCTTGTCTCCGCTGTTGCTGTAGGCCCACGGCGGATCACAGAACACGATGCGCGCGCCACGTACCTCATCGAAGAGCTCGTCCGTACAGCATAGGCGAAGGTCTACGTTCTGAGGTTGTTCTGGTTCAGCCACCGTCAAGAGTGACAACTGCTTCACTTCTTTTTCTCCTTCTTTTCGAGGTACGGCAGCGGGTTCGGTGGAACCTTCCTGCCGAGGTCGTTCCAGTATTTCTGTGGGTCTTCGCTGTACCTGCGTTGGTCTTCGTCCCACTCTCTTCGTTCTGCTTCTCTACTATCGAGTCCCATTAGTTTGTCTTTTTGATTGGTATGTGACGACGGATTGCCGCGATCCCGTCGCTTGTTGCCATCAGGCGGGGGTGTCCTCGCCACTTTGTGGTAGTCATCAGACCTCTTGAAGTGAGGGCGCGGATGGTAGCAATCACCCGCTTTCTCCCGTGCCCCATGGGCCTGAGCTCTGCGATCATTTGCTTTGCCGTCCACGAGTACGCGGGGTCCGTCGTGACGTATAGCAGGATGAGATAGCGAAGAGAGTTTTTGTGAACCACGGGCGCGTGGTCTGGTGGTGTGTGTAGATTCAAAAGATCCTCCTTTATTGTCTTGACTACATAGTCAATGTATCATACGGTGTCCAGGCTCACTCAAACATTTGGAGATTTTATGAGCCCGACAACGAAACTTGAGATCATCGACCCTGAAACACTGAGCGAGGCTCACTTCCAGGATCTTCACGGCAAGCGATACATCCTGCACACCGGACTGGTGAAGCTGGCGCACGAGCACGGACCCGTGGACATCGGCGTCAACATCGTGTCCTATGCGGGCGTAGGTGGTGAGGCTGTTGTCACAGCTACAGTAACAGGCCCACGCGGTACGTTCACAGAGGTGGGCGATGCGTCACCGGAGAACACCCGTCTGCGTACAGCTACGCTCCGTCTTGCTGCGACACGAGCTGTTAACCGTGCGTGCCGCCTGTACCTGGGGCTTGGAATGACCAGCCTGGAAGAGATGCCACCCGAGGGTGCGGACGATGCGCCACCTCGAAAGACGTACAATGCGCCGCGATCGAATGGCGGTGGACCCAAGAAGTCATACGGAAACTGGGACGGCGAGACAGTTTTTGATTCATGCCCTGACTGCGGCAACGGCGTGTGGGACAACCGAGAGAATCGTCGGAACCCGAAGGCACCTGTGTTCAAGTGTCGTGATGGAGACAGCTGTGGTTGGATCGTGTGGCCTGCGAAGGAGCCCAAGTCTTTTCAACCGCACGACAACATGACTGACCAAGAAGTCCAGGAGCTGTTCTAATGGCTGACCCTGACAACACGCCAGGGTTGACTCGCATTGGGAAGCGGTGGAAGGTGCAGGCATACCTCTCTGATGAGGCTGCACAAGCCATCGCTGACCAGGCGGAAGCGTGCGATCAAAGTGTTGGCAGCATTGTGTCTGCCATCATTGATAAGGTCGCGGCTGGTCGGAACCCCACGCCCACAGAGAAGATAATCGCGGCGATGAAAGGTGCTGCACAAGCCCGCAAGAGGACCTGATGTGGCACCTTGTATTGGATACGACTGTTCACGGTAAACCCGTGGCGAAGGGACGGCCTCGTGCGTTTCGTGCAGGGAAGATGATCCGCATGTACACACCTGATAACGTCAAGAAGTATGAGAAGATGGTGGGTGCTGCGTTGTGGTCTGAGCTACCACGCGCGAGTCGTCCTGTGATCCCGAGGGGCCCAGTCCGTCTGGAGCTCAACGCGTTTCACGCTCGGCCCAAGAGGTTGATGCGTAAGAAAGACCCCGATGGTCCGATGATGATGGACGTTAAGCCAGATGCAGATAATGTTCTGAAAGCAGTGATGGATGCTATCGGCATGGCTCCAGTGTGGACCGACGATGCCCAGGTGTGCAGCGTTCTTGTGAATCAGTGGCGGTGCTCGAAGGATGGCAAGCCCCGCATCGAGTTGAAAATCTACGAATGGAAGGAGCCTGTCAGTGAGAAGCTTTGACATCACTTTGTTTGCAGCGCCTGAGCTGAAGAGCGGGCGACGAGAGGATGGTACGCAACGTGATGGATCGAAGGCGACTGACGTGGTGTGGCCCACTGTTGGTACGCTTCGGTCGATGACTCTCGATCGGATGTGTGCGTTGATGACGACACCCGTTCAGGCACCATCGAAGTTCCGCTGCCCGCTGTTTATACCTGGAAAGCTTACGGGTAACCAGAGAAAGAACAGCAACGTCGAGCATCTGAGCATGTTGGTGCTGGATGTCGATGGGTCGTGGGCACCTGAAGAGCTCGATGAGAAGTTCAGTAACTACTGCAGGATGATCCACTCATCGTGGTCTCATAGTCCAGGTACACCCAGGATGCGCCTGGTGCTGCCTCTGACGCGCGATGTGACGCCGGAGGAGTATCGGTCCCTGTGGCACTGGGGAACGCGAGCACTGGGCACTGGAGCCGATCTATCCACCAAGGATGCGGTGAGGTCATACCTGTTGCCAGTTGTCAGGGACTACAGCTTCCAGTGGGAGGACGATGCGCCTGACATGGTTGACCCCGATGTGGTGTTGAAGTCTTTGAAGGATACAGACGAGCTGGTTGGCTCACAGGTATCAGCTGTGGCTGAGCGCAGGCAACTGGTAGACGATGAAGAGTTGATGATCCGTACGCTTGCGCCGGGTGGCAAGACCAAAGAGGTACGCTTGGCTGACTTCGCTGAGACGGCTGAGCCAGGGGATAAGCTCAAGTGTGCGTGTCCCATGAAGGATGGGTCATCGATGGGCTCTGCGTTTCTTGTGATGGAGTCTGATCGTGTGCGCTTGACGTGCATGTCTGGCTCACACGGGCACGATCGCAACGCTGGTGCCAACGCTTGGTCAGTGGTGTGGCAGCTACGCAGTGAACCCAGGACGAGCTGGTCTGGCAACAGTGCAGACCGTTGGGTGCTGCGCCGGGTGCTGATGGCGTGCCCCCGTGACAAGCGTGGTCATGTCGCAGTGGAGATACAGTCTCGTGGTTGGTCATCGTTGGTACTACCGCCAGGATGTGGCGAGGTAGCCGAGGCTTGGGTGACATGGCGACGGCTTGTGTCAAATGTTGTGCCAGTCGGTATGCGAGGTACAAAGCTGCTTTTTTACAGAATCAGCTCGAACGATCTGGCTGAGTTGACACTCGCTGACGCATCGAAGGTGGTTCGATTGGCTGCGCTACTTGGGAATGAGTGGGCTCCGATGCGGGATTACTACGGGTTGAAGGTGAGTCGGAAGGGCGATGAGTTCGTCTCTGATCAGGAGGCTGTGCGTAGGCTGCAGCCTGTGCTGGGTATGCTGTGCTGCAACATGTTGGAAGAGTCGACAGCTGGCGATGGGCTCCACGTCACGGACTCGGGGACGCATGTGGTGACGAGCTCGGGCACATACAGGGAGGACAACGGTACATGGGAGCGTGTGGTTCCGCCTGTTGTGGGCTCCAGGCTGGCAGCATCTCGTGGTGTCATCCATAGCAGACCCATATCAGTTGACATAGATCAAGCGAGAGCGGCGCTGGCTGCTGTGTGTACGGCAGTGTCGGGCTGGTCGTTTGAGAACCAGGACTGGTGTGTTCCGTACCTATCGGCGTTCATGTTCTCGCTACCAGTGCTGAGTGAGATGCGTCTCGATCCCCCGTGGCTGGCGCTACGTGCCCCGACAAGGAGCGGCAAGACCAAGCTTTGCAGGATGATGGAGGGCATGACTGGCTGGGTACATCATGCAGGACAGAGCACGGCGTATGCCCTTGCACGGGCGTTGGATAGGTCAGGCTCAGCTGTGATCCTCGATGATGTTGAGGGGACACGGGCAGGCTTTCGTTCTCGTGATGAGGTGATGGGTGCGTTGCGTTCCGGTCGGTTCACTCGTGGCAATCTGTCAGCTCAGGGATATGTGGATTACATCCTGCGTAATCCGCTGATACATGCTGGCATCCATGACCCAACGCACGATCAGGACCGCAACAGATTTCTTGAGCTGCGCTTAGAACGGAAGAAGGGGCACATTGATCCGGGTCCGGTGGCTGACGTGTGCATTGATGAGTGGAGGCATGTCGTACAGTGGGCGGTGATCGCTGACATCGAGCGGTTCCGTGACGCCTATGATGCGGCGGTAGGTTTGTGCGATGCCGAGGGTGTGGAGCCCAGGTTCGGGCGTAACCTTGTGCCGGCTGTGGCTGTGTGCTTGTGGGCTGGTGGTGAGTGGACATCGAAGGCTGAGGCGTTGGTGAAGGGTTGGCGTATTGGTATGCCAGGTACTGAGACAGCTGGTGAGGTACAGGAGATGGAGTTCTTGGACCTGTTGATGAGTGCGCCGCTACGGTGGACGGAAGAGGACGACGATGGCCGGGGCGCTACCAGAGAGAAGTCTTTGAAGGGCTGGCTTGCCGATAGGTTCGGGCCGAATCGTGATCGGGGTAACTTTGGTGTTGTTGATCGGGACAAGAAGCTGGCGCTACCGTGTGAGCTTGGTGCTGTTTGGTATGAGAACGGGGCTGAGACTTTGTATTTGGGATTGGTGCCGGGTGCGGTGAGGCACATTGCTACTCGTCAGTTGGGCGCGAGGGTCGAACGAGCTGCGGACATTCGGCGTTACTTCGATGCGCACCCTGGGTTTGTTGAGCATAGCAGGCGGGTACGCATCGATGATACGGGTCGCCAGGTACGGGTGAGTGTTGTCAGTGTTCCAACCTCAGAGATTTTCTGATGCGCCGTGCAGCCGGTGAGCTACTTCCTACCCCGTAAAAGAAAACCCCTGGGCCAATAGCTCAGGGGTTCTTTGTTTATTTGTTTAGGATTTCACCTCCTTCAACGCTGTGGTTGTTACCTCACACCAGTGGTGGTTTTGTAGTTCGTCGATGAGTGTCTCCAGGCTCCAGTTGATCGGGTCTGTGTGTAGCATCGGAAACACTGTGGTGATCACGACTTTGTATGTCGTTGGGGTTGACCCTTCGGGCCAAGTGTATGGCCCTGGTGGGCTTGTCGTCTTTGGTTTGTCCATCGTTTTGTTCCTTTTAGTGTGATGGTTTTGGGGTAGCCGTCGAGATTGACGATGATGACAGAGCCCTGGTTTATTTGATACAGGGCTCTGCCTACGTTCATGGCAGCTGCAAGGCCGTTGACCTGCAGCTCCTGATGTCCTTTGTATGTGCCGATACGGATCATGTAGCGGCAGTCTTTTAGTTCTGGCACAGCTTAATGAACCAGGAAGCCGATGACTGCGGGGCCAGCGGCTGTTGGGTCGCAGAGTCCGCACTCGTTGCAGTTTGTACGTCCGACCTGAGCTGGGCACAGGTATACCTGGTGTCCGTCAGGGGTGGTGTACTGCTCGCCGCTCCACTCGGGTGTGGTGTGCAGGCGGCTGCGCTTGTTGCCGGGTGCTTTCTGAGTCGTGATGGTTACAGCAGTACGCCACCCAGCTCTGACTGCTTCGTCGGCATCTTCGAATGTGTCGCATGATGCAATCGCAAGGCCGAGTAGGTGGTCGGCTTTGTCTCGGAAGAAGTGCGTGTATATCAGGAGTCCTTTGAATCCTGCCATCACTACTTTTCTGTGCCAGTTGCCAACATCCCATCGGTCGAAGAGGTGAGGGTCACCGCCCACTGCAGCTCGAACGTACTTGGCTGAGCGTAGTGAGTTGCCAAGTGCCCACGACAGCGTGTATTCGTGGGGGTGTTTGGCGTACCGTCGTTGCATGCTTAGGTGCCCGGCGCGGGATTGGCCTTGCCAGTAGTAGCATCCGTTCTTTCGCCATTTGCATCCGGCGCATGAACGCTCGGTTTCGTTTGGAGTGATACCGACGTATCCTTGTGGGATGTTGCCGGTCTTGGTGTTTTGTGACGTAGGTCGCCACAGCATTGTAGGTTTCATGGTAGTGCTCCAGTGGCTGCGCTTGGCAGCCGGGGTTGGTTACGCCTCGGCGGGCGTGGTGTTTTTGTAGCAGTCTTGCCCTTGCATTTCTGCAACGGCGGATATCAGGTTCTCGAGTGTGAGCTCCGCTCTCACCCATCCGAGAAGTTCGGCTTTTTCGTAGTGCCATACTTCTCCGTTATCCATGAGGATATATGTTGAGTCGTCTCCTTGTTTGTGTGTGTGGAGCTTCGTCGGTAGTGGTATTGTTTCGGGCATTATGCACCTCCTTGCTTGAAGATCAGGTGTGCCCTGTCGTTCAGGTATCCCTGGTCCAACAGGGTGTGCAGGTCGTTGATGACGCCGTACAGGCTCAATATGCCGATGCTTAGGTGCGTTGATTGGATTGAGTTCAATAGGTCCGCGCAGGTGCCCGGTCCGTAGCGAGTCACATCGTCTTCGGGTTCAGGCGATGAGCGGTCTGCGCACGATGCCTTCTCCGGGTTCATCACCTCCTTGTGGATGGCGATGGGACCGTGTCCATCCCACTCATCGAAGATGAGCCATGAGTGCATGACCAGCTGTTCGATGTGATCTATCTGACGCTGAACGTCGCACGCTTCCTTCTCCTGGCACACCTCGTCGTCGAGTTCGAAGCCTTCAACCTTCTCAACCTTGAAGCCTGACTCCTCCAGGAACGTGGTACATAACTCCTCGCTGAGTTCAGGGATGGTGGGGTCTACCCATCCAGGGTCACCTCGCACAGCATGTGGGTCCAGTGCCATTGCGTGTTCCTTGTCCTCGTTTTGTACTGCACGCTTCGCGTAGCATTCTCCGCACATGTACTCGTCCCAACCACTGACGGTGTCCCCGCAGTGGTCCTCGGTGTGAACCCAGTCACTGCATATGTCGCATGGGTAGGAGACGTGGACATGTTTGTTGTCGTCGATGTATATTTGGATGCTCATCACTCAGCTCCTTCTTCGAGATCGAGGATCTGTTGTGCTGTATCTACAGCTTCGCACTCGTCACAGTCCTCATCTGTACACTCGTGGTCTTGTCGGTATACACGTAGAATATCCAACGCTTTTTGTATGTCTTTGATTAGTGCTGGTGTCATCATGCACCTCCTTCGATTGGTGTGAGTGTGGGTTTGGGTGTGGTAGATGGCGGGCTGTCCTGGTGATGCAGCCTAAAGCCGGGTTCGAGCTCGACCATTTGGTCGCTCATACTGGCGTTTAGGCCGAGCTGGGTGAGGAACGCGCACAGTGCGTCTGCGTCTGCCGAGCTGATCGGTGCCAGCTTTTCTTCCATGTAGGAGACGTGGATGTAGTGCCCATCCCAGCGTAGGATGCTGCCGCCTGACCCGCCTTTGTTCATCCATGCCAGGATGTATCGGCCAGCGTCATCGCGTCCGATGAGAAGGTCGTACCGCGTGCAGTTGCCGGGCATGAACTCGTACCTGTGTAGGAATGAGCCGGTCCATGACGGGTCGGGTGGTGGTTGTGAGTTGAGACCCAGTGTTGTGGTTGTTCTGATATTAACGGACATGATAGTGCTCCAATGGCTGCGCTCTGCAGCCGGGGTTGAGTAGTGGCTGCGCCGTGCAGCCGGTGTTGCTGAGCCCCGCCGCCCCGCCACCGTGGCAGGGGGTTCGGACTGTCGCTGAGAAGAAGGGTCCCCCCTTCATGGTAGAAGGAGGGTGTTGAGGGTGAAGTGGAGGACGAAGGCCAGAGCCACCACAAGAGTGGTGGATGGCCAGTCGATGGAAGAACGGTGCATCATGCACCTCCAACGGTAGCGTTGGCTCGCACCAGGATGGCAGCAGCGAGCTTGGTTCCGATGCCGGGGATGGCGGTGAGCTCCGGGACGTTGGACTGCCGAAGGTTCTCGACGGTCTGGAACCGTTGCATCAACGTGCGGCAGCGGGCAGGTCCGACACCAGGGATGTCGGAGATGCTGCGACACCTGTACAGGGTGCGCGAGACACGTCCGGTCTGCTCGAAGTCCTCTGGTAGAGGGTTCGGGAAGGGTGACTCTTCCTCTTTGTGCTGCGCCAGCACTGCAGTTCCGGTCGCTGGCATCACGATGCGAGGGCGTGTGTCCTCTGGTTGTGGCTTGCGTGCCGGTCGGGGTCCGGTGTCCTCGTACCACTTGCTGGAGTCCCAGGTGCGGTTCCACTCGATGGTGAATGGAGAGTGGAGGTCGACGATGGGCTCGAATCGGTTGAAATGTCCGATGTCGTTGTCGAAGCTCACGGTGCTCATGGCCTGGATGCGTCTGATGATGTTGTCGATGGCTCGGCGCACTTCGACCCAGGCTTCCTCGGAGTCTCGGATTTCCAGCATCCGGTTCATCAGCATTCGTGCTGTGTTTCGGCTGCAGAACCAGTGGATGTGGGAGTTTTCCCAGGGACGTGAGACAAGCTCGGCGTCCGTGGGTGTCCCGACGAGTCGGGGCTGCTCCCGCATGAACATGGCGATGCGTTTGTTCACGTCTCCGTTGTGGATGTAGTGACTGCGGTAGAGGTGCTTCGGGTTTCTTGGCTTTAGCATGGTAGTGCTCCTTGTTGTTGTTTGTTGAGGGTTCGTTGAGGTTGTAGCGAGCGGCATTGTGTTTCCTTTGTTTTCAAGTGCGGTTCTCCCGAAGGGGAGAGCGCGGAGGTTGTTGGGGGGGAAAATAGACATGCACTGTGATAGGCATCGCAGCGGAACGGCTGTCGACTGTCATCGGTCGACGGACGGGCCGATGTGTGCCACAGTGATCACATGTCTATCCCCCAACTACCGGAGGGGTTGACCTGTAGGGGAATCGTACTCATCCCCTCCTACGGGGGAGGGGACAGAGGGGTGGTGAGTAATAGGTCAGCTTTAGCTGACACCAATAGCTCGCCGCAGGCGGGGGCCAGTAATCCAGTCGTCAAACCGCGAAGGTTTGACTTGAAATAGGTGGATGGCTGGGCACCAGACATACAGTACTGGTGCAACGGGTTCGCGGAATGTGGAGCGAGTGGGCCTGACGAGGCAAGATACAGGTCGCGGCAGCGACACTGAGACAGTACAAGGTGTATTGTCTCACCACTGTCTCAGGCACTGTCACGGGCCTCGTGGCTTTGTTGGAGTAGTAGTGAGACAGAAGTGACAGTAATGTTTAAGTATCTATATATTAGGAACACTCGTAGGTCTTACAAAGCCTATGAAGGATCAGGGTCTACTGAGTTGTGGGAATAGTCTATTTTGTTTTCTCCCCCAAACGGTGAGATAGATTCAATCCACTGTCACATCTGTCTCACTTCGATTCTATTCGACCGACATCTCCCGTGACAGTGACCCGAGACAGTAGTGGTACAGTTCGGTATCTACTGTCTCACACCACACACACTCCGGGCTTGCTCCGGACAGCACAGCTAAAAGTTTCAGTTGGCAACAACCCTACCCTCCACCAATGGTTTCGCGATATATTTCGGACCCCCTTCAAAAAAACCGGACCATTTGTAAACCCGTGTCATATTGACTACAGTGAAAACATGAGCACAATGACAACAAAGCAGCGATCTGGCCGTCGAAACATGATTGCCAGGCGAATGATAGAGGACCCAGCGTCTTTGACGCGCCAATACTACGAGAAGGTAGCAGAGGACTACGATTGCAGTCTGCGTACTGTGTACCGGGACGTTGATTGGATTGTTTCTCAGCTCAAGCAGGGCTGGGTTCCGCCTCCTCCTCGCCCGAAAGTGGAGTCAGCAGTGCGCGGGAAGTTCATTGAGCATGGTGAGCAGCAGTTCCCGGATCATCGTTTAGCGATTGAGGATGCGCTGGTGGACGGTCGGTGGTCGAATCGAGAAGCTCAGCGGATTGACGAGTCATATGAAGCTGGTGGTGTGCGAAAGGTCATTCGTGATGCGGAGGGGGTGAAGGGTTCGCTCCGTTCTGAGATGGACGCGGACGGTGTACGTTTAAGCGTATCCATTCAGATCAAGCGATTGCACCGGACGGTTGCTCGCCACACCACTTTGCAGAATGACGACATGGCGTTGAAAGCGGAAGCCGAGTTGGCGAAGCTACATCGTGGAGTGATCCCGCTACTTGGCAAGATGGACACATCGGATGATCTTTCATCGGAAGAGAAAGAGTTTTACAAACGATTGTTAGGGAGCACGGGCGGTGATTCTTGACTGTGGACCGAATGTCGGCAGCGCGGAAAGCGTTGTCCGATCCTCGTCGGTTCGTACAAGTTTGTCAGATACTTCGGGAGGACGAGGGCGTAGGGTTCTTGGACCCGACGTATGCGCAGCGGGTGGTCCTGGACGCGATGGTGGATCATCGTTGGGTAATGATCGGAAAGTATCGCCAGGCAAAGCAGACGACATTGGCGGTGATGTGGTTGTTGGGTCAAGTGATGTTCAGTCGGGGGGTGAAGGGGGTACTGGTTGCGGAGAAGCACGAGACTGCGGAGATGGCTTTCGAGCGGCTGCAGTTTGCGTACCGGGGGATTCCATCGAAGTTCAGGGTTGGGTCGAAGTCGGGTGGAGTCCGGCATATTGAGTTTGAGCATGGTGGCGGGATTCAGACGTTGACGGGAGCGGGTCGAGCTCCTGCTGTTGGTCGATCGATTGACCGGTTGGTTTTGACGGAGTACGGCGAGTGGCCTCACCAGCGGGAAGCGGCTGCGCATTTGTTTCCATCGATCAACAAGCGTCCGAACGCGCGGGTGGTGTTGGAGTCTACGTTTGGCCGTTCTGGTTCACAGCACGAGCGCATGTGGCGTTCTGCTCTTGAGGGCAAGGGTCGGTTTCATCCTGTGTTCTTGGAGTGGTGGCGTGACGTGAGTTGTCGGTTGCCGGTTCCTTCTGATTTTGTTCCATCGAACGATGAGCTGCGCTACTTGGAACAACACGAGGGGATGGGGTACGAGAACTTGATGTTCCGTCGTCGCAGCTTGGACACGGAGTTTGCGGGTGACACGCGGCTCTTCCGATCGAAGTATCCGTCTGATCCGTACGATGGCTGGCTGGGCTCTTTAGATCCTGTGCTGCCAGAGGACGCGCTTCGCGAGCAGCTGGCGACGGCGGTTGCAGATCCAAAAGAGGGAGAGTGGGGGTGTAATGAGCTACAACCTCCACGGGCCAACGGGGTTTACCTGATCACAGCTGATCCTGCGGGATACGGCGCGAAGGGCGACCCGAGTGCTTTGACTGTGTGGGACGCGATAGCCAGAGAGGAGGTTGCAAACTGGTCGGGCCGCGAAGATCCTGGGAAGTTTGCTGATCGGCTGTGCCGGATACAGGCGCGATACGGCCACTGCTTGTTGGCTGTTGAGTCGAACGCAGCTCACTGTATTGCAACGCTTCGGAGCTACGGGACACAGCGATTGTTGTGGACGGACAAGTCTCATCCTGGTTGGTACAACACGCGCAAGCGATTGCAGGAAGCCGAGGCCAGAACGATTCAGCTGTTGAGGGAAGACGACTTGTGTATTCGCAGTCGCGCTACTTTGCACCAGATGCTGGACTATGACGGCAGGGCCCGTGATTCCAAGTCAAATGAAGGGCATCACTTCGATCGTGCCATTACTGTTGTCATGGCGGGTGACATTTTGTCCCGCCGAGCGTTCACTCCGATTACACTTGCGTCACAAGGCCAGGCCACACCGGCAGGCTATGTTAGCATCAGGGACCTGGATAACTATGGACGAGAAGAGGAAGCTGCTTTAGTTTCTCCGTTCATCCCACCGCCAAAGAGGTAGAGAATGCCGCGTGACATGAAAAATCTGATCGAGGCACATAAGAACTACTATGAGTCTCACGAGAAGCAGACGTTCGACAAGGCACGAGCTCTGTACCGTGGCAAGCATTTCAACACGAGTACGGTCGAGAACCGCTACTTGTGCTCTGAGAACATGGTTTTTTCGATTGCTGAGTCGGCTATTTCTGCGATGTTGGGCCCGCGCCCGCGTGTTGCTGCCAAGGCAACGTCTGCCAAATCGGAGGACATGGCTCCATCGATCACTGCATTTCTGGATTGGTGCTTTCGCCAGTGCAAGATTCGCAAGCGGGCGTCTCTTGCGTTGACGGATGCGGTTCTATGCAACCGTGGGGTGTTGAAAACCACATGGTCGAAAGACGCAGACATGCCTGTTGTGCGTTCTGTGGACCCCTCGATGCTGTTTTTCGACCTCTCGGTACGGGATTCCGATGACATTCGCTACTGGATGGAGTGTACGGTCCTATCGATTGATCAGTTTCGTCAACGTGTTGAAGATGGAAAGTACAAAAAAGCTGGTGATGTACATGCTGACACGTATCCGAAGTGGCTGGTGGGGCCTGATGCGGACGTAAACGACGAAAAAGTCCGCGAAGCTACGGATTGGGTGGAGCTGTGGGAGATTTACGACGTAGAAGAGAAGAAAGTTTA
>Ga0098060_1000482_pt1 | contig 18008 bp, 5 predicted proteins | sample 21_taG_FD_77063 | JGI IMG/M metagenome (GOLD analysis project Ga0098060, IMG submission 77063) | Marine viral communities from the Subarctic Pacific Ocean - 21_ETSP_OMZ_AT15319 metaG | ecosystem: Environmental > Aquatic > Marine > Oceanic | place: Pacific Ocean | collected 2015-01-19 | reverse complement strand
TTATCAGATTCTTTAGCCACCCTGTACTGGGTACTTGGAACTCTTCTTAGCGTTATAGTGGCGTCTCCTGTTAATTGAGGCACTGGTAATCCAAGTGGGTTTTTACCCATGTGAAATAAACCTTTACCCTGTATATGTATATAGTGTACAGGATATTCTTTACCGCGATACATTTCGCCTATATTATTTATATCAAACGAATCTACAGCCATCATCCCATTATAAAGCCCAGCGTCTTTTAACATTTGAATAGCTACTGTTGGTATAGGCTGCCCAAACATTTTCCATACAAATGGTTCTCCTGTTTTTGGATCAAGTATTTTTTGATCATTAATAAACTTTTGTGCTGCTTTAACGCCTTTACTAGCTTTTTTAACAAGTGCATTAATTTGATCATTAAACTCATATTGTTTTTTTATTTGCCACTTTCCTTTAGCTATATCGTAATCAGATATAGTTATGCTACTGTATTGAGCGTTAGCCATTTTAACTTCAACAAAAAAGTCCTTACCGTGTAATTGTACGTGTAAATCTGGTATACCACCCTCAGCCATAGTTTCTGATAAAACCGTTATGCCTGGTATGTTTTTAGCAACATCAATAATAAACTGTTCATATATAGCGCCATTATTTATGTTAGCATAAGTTTTACCTACCTTTTGTAATATTTTAGCAGTTGCTATTGCTTTTAGTTCTTTAGCAGAAAATTCAGCTAAATTACCATCAGCATAAATCTCATTAAAAACAAACTCTTGCATTTCATAAGATATTTTTCTAGGATTTTTTATTAATCTAGGTGGGAATACACCGTTTTTATAAATACCTCCAGGACCTCCGTTTTTAACAATTTGATCTGATAAAAACACGCCATCATTAACGTCTTTAGCAGCTTTTGATTTACTAAACTTAATTTGATCAGCGTAATTACCTATAACTTCGTTTTTTTGTTTGTTTATTTTGTTAGCAAAACTCTTTAACTTAGCATCGATAATAGCATTATTATCATTAGAGTTTTCTATAATTTCATTACTAACAACGTTCTCTACTATTCCTTTAGCTATTTGGTTAGCTAATCCTTTTTGTCTAGCTAGTAACGTTGTATATCCTCCTTCTGTAAAAAACTTAGTAAACTTAGCTTTATTAGTTTCTATTTTGAAAATACCTTTTCTATAGTTACTATCTTTTTTAAGACTAGGTTTATCTGCTTTTCTAGTCTTTCTATCTTCTTTACCTATTTCAGTAAGTTCAAATAATGTTTTATAATTATTTTTTATAGTATTAACGTCTAAACTTTCAACGATGTTTTCATAGTTTAAAGCTATAAAAGCTTTATATTCATCACTTATAACAACCTCGCCTTTTATGTTAGAGATTTTACCCATTTGAGCCTTAACAGCTTTAGTAATTTCTTTTTCAATAATCTTAGTTATTTGCTCTTCTAAGTTTTTAGGGTTTTGCTCTATTAAAGCATCTATTTCAGCTCTTGCTGTAGCTGATATTATTTCTTTGTTATCAAGATTTACATCAGCTAAACTTTTTAGTACTCTAGCTCTTTGACCTTTAGGTTCAGCTTTTTTAGTAATTGGAGTTATATCAATATCATCAGTAGTTGGTTCTTTTATGTTGTCAATATCTTTGGTAAACTCTTTCGGTACTCCTAGTTTTGTAGCTAACGCGTTGGCTCTAAGATACAATCGACTGCTAACAAACTTATCTAAAGTTTGTTTTGTTGGATCAAAGTTTTCAGTTGTAATTATTTCAGAAGCAACTCCAATTAAAGCGTTTTTATATTCACCTCTTGTTAATCCTCTTGTTTCTATTATAGGATCATACAGTCTTTGGGTAATATTTTCAACCATAGCGGCTATGTCTTGGCCTAATCTAGATTTTGTTAAATCTGGTTTAGTCAATCTATTTCCATCAGGGTCTACAGAAACAGCATCTCTACCCATTTTTCTAGCACTGCCTTCGTACTGAGTGTCTAACATGCTTTGTAAGTTAGATTTAGAAAACGCGACTCCACCTTCTTTTTTCTTAGGTGGAATTTTTTTACCCTTAGTAAAAGCAACCATTCTTTCACTAAGCCCACCTTTTTTAACGCTTTTACTATATTCTTTCATGAACTCAAAAGCCTGCTTACCAGTCGCAATACTCAAGTTTTCATAGTCTGTTTCTTTTTTAAATATATCAGGAATCATGTCCTTCATATTATCAAAAAAGCTTTTACTATTATCGTAAGTGATATTATTTTTCTTACTTTCTATAACATCTGACAAAGCAGTAAACCATTCATCAGTAGTTTCTAAATCTATAGTTAATTTACCCTTTTTATCCGTATAAGCCTCTCTAAGTCTGGTATCTATTTTGTCTAAAACTTTCGCGCCAAGATTATCTGATATTTCTTGTTTAAACTCAGCTATCATTTTTTTTCTAGCCGGTATTTTCATAGTCGCTAATGCGCCCCTTAAAACACTATGTAATATTTCATGAGAACCAACGTCTAATTGATTGTATTTTACAGCCGCCTCTCTATTTACATATATAGTATTACCTAAATTAACCGCTCCAGCTCCTTTACTTGCGCTGTCAATAATTCTTTGTGTTTCTTCTGCTATTTGCTCGTCAGACATTTTAGTAGTATCAACTTTTATACCATCAAAATCATACTTCTTTTGTTTCATTAAATAGTTAACAACTCCTTTAGCGAAATCTTTAGTACTTTTAAAAGATTGATACGGATTCAGATCTATTTGTTCTCCACTTTTTTTAAGGAAAGCTTCTGTTTCTTGTAATTTTATTTTGTCTCTAGCTTGCCCAACCATTTCTTTTATTTTAGCTATAGCTCTAACATCTTTAGTTCTACCGTCAATTTTAGCGGCTTCATTTGCAAATGTTTCTATTTTTGCTTTTAAAGCTAATACTTTTGCTTTAGCGCCAGGAACAGTTCTCCAACCTGTCTTTTTAGCATCAGCCTCTGCTTTGGTTAATTGTCTACCAAGCTTTACCATTTCCTTTCTTTTAGCCGGATCTTTTATTTTAGCATCTACTTGTGATACATCAATAGCGTTTTGCTGTCTTTTATATAATTTGGATTTTGTTTCGTTATCATTGTCAATTTTAATATCAGCCATAGCAATATCTAAGTCGTTCATTCTAGATATTACTTTATCAAAAAGACGCTTTTTCATTACGTGACCATTAACCGAATACTTAGGTGGATTTTTTATCTTGTTGTATGCGTCTCTAGTAACGCCAACACCAACTAATGGCCCTGCTTTTTCAGCAAAACCTTCCGTTAATATTTCACCAGCATCATATTCTTGACCACCAGCAGTTTGACCTAAAACCTCACTAGTTAAACCACCAGCTATCGGAGCTGCAAAACTACTTCCTTTACCAACAAGAGCACCTGTAGCAAAGTCAGTGAATCCAATCGCGATACCACGTCTAGTTGCTCTAGATCTCATTATTTCAGCTCTAGTACCTGTTATATCCATGAACTCAAAGCGTGGATCTTTAAAAGTTATAATCTCATCGTCACTCAATAATTCCCGTATGTTTTCAGGGTTAAAATCTTTTCCTTCTGCTTCTAATTGCTCTTTCATTAACTCAACAAAAGTATAACTTTGTTCCATTGAGCCTGACACAGTGCCATAAAGACCAGATAAAAAAGCGGCTGCAGTACCAATTGGACCACCCATAAATCTATTAGCAACCGCAGCAGTAGTACCACCAGCAAGACCCTTGGTTAAAGTTGTTGGGCTCTGTAAAAAACTACCAATTTGATTGGCCATAGATCCAGCTGTTGACTGTGTTAAAAAAGTAGGATTTTCTCCAATCGCCATAAACCAAGCTGTAACACCCCCGTACTTCTTTTTATTTGCTTCGTAAACCTGTCCATAAGCTCTTTGCTCATCGGTTTGGCCCATAGCAGCAATTTTTAAATCATTTTCATACAATTCTTTTAAATCATCTCCTTCTGGAGCTCTCCCTTGACTTATAGCGCTACCTATGTCTAATCCAGCTTGAACACCCTCTGATCTAGTCCAATCTACTTTAGCGGCTTTACCTATACCATGGAAGAAATCCAGAAAAATATGATCTTTATATTTATCGGCTTCTTCTATTTCTAATTCTTGTGACGGATCACCAAATAAGCCCTTGTATAATCCGACTATTGATTGAAGTGGCATTGAAGCCTCGCTTATATTAGCATCTACAACATCGCTAAAAGTGTTTGCTCTTTGTCTTATCTCTGGATTAGAATTATAATCTCCTTTTTTAATAACAGTTCCATCACTTCTATAGTCAACTCCAAAAAACGAAAAATGAGGCTCTTCAGTTGTTCTTTCTGGTTGCTCCGAAGAACTAACAACCGGTTCAAATCCACCGAGACTTAATTTCTGAACACTTGGTTTGGCAACGGAAACCTCAATCATACCGTCGTCTTTATACATTTGCATAAACTCATCAAAGTCGTCATAACCTTGTGAGACTGCAGATTTTTGCATTGTTTCTAAAGTATATCGTTTACCCTTGTATTCAAACATGTATTATATTTTGTTTTCCTCTATAAACTTATTTAAAGCCCTAGCTTGATCATTTCTATTACCTCTAAAACTAGCTAGTTTCGCTATATGTTTTTTGCCGCCATCAGCAATTATTGTTACTGTTGCGCCTGAAACTGATTTTTCAAATTTAAAGCCCATGCCTTTGTATCTTTCTTTCCAACTATTGAGCACGTTTTTTGGATTAGCATTATAAGCAAAGTCAGCTGAGTTTTTAACTTCAAGTTCTGGAAGATCATCTCCACCATCTCCTCCATCACCTCCTTCTATTTGCGATACTTGAGCGCCAGGAACATAATTTGTTATATAATCCGTATCTGCAATATTAGTTAATGTTGATTTTTCACCTTGGAAGTACCACTCTCCATCTTTATATTCAGTAATACCACCTCTTGGACTGTTCATTCTTTTTCCTTCTACAGGATTATTTAAAAAGTCAATATACGGCGCGTAAACTTTATTCCAAGTAGCCGTAGGAATTTGTTGTCCACCAACTATGTTTAAACCTATACCACTTTTGTCAGGATTATCTCTTTTATATCGATCATTAGTATCTTTGTATTGTTGTTCCATTCCACTCCAAACTTGATTTGCAACTTCTGTTCTGACTTTAGAACCCTTAACAAATCTTTGTTCTTTTAATATTACTAATCTACGTTCCCAATCTGCGCTTCCAGGTCCAAAACCAGGTTTAAAACTTCCATCCTCGTTGGTGTGGCCAAGTACTATATCTTCGCTTTTTAATTTTATATAAGCTGGAGCGCTTTCACCCATTCTATTTGTAGAAAAATCATATGAAAATCCTCCAAAGTAAAAATCCTTAAATTGATCTTCGCTATAACTATCTACTTTTCCTAAAAAATTATCTTTATAAATACCAGATGCAAGATCCCAAGGTTTAGCATTACTATTCCAAGCGTCATTAACAAGAGCTGCTCTAACTTGTTTTATATCGCTTTCAAATATATTATCTTCTTCGCCTGCATACCGTACATCTGAATATTTTGCTAATCTAATAGTATTTTTCCTGTTCGCCTCTTTCCATTCTTCCTTTGACATTGGAGCTACGTCCTCTCCGCTCTTGTCTTTCATTCCTTTAAATTCTTTTGCGTACTCTTCGTAGGTACCGGTAACGGAAACTTTTGGTGTGTAAACGTCTTTACCATTTTCATCAACACCCCAAACTCCACCTCGTTGAACCATTAGTCCGGGATTATCTACATCCCATCTTAAATTTAACCCCATTAATCCATTTGCTTGTTCTAGCGTATTGTTGACTTCCATTGGAGTAGCGGCAGGGTTTATATTTTTATTACCTGCTTGGTTGTTTTCTCCAGCAATCCCTGCTTTTACAGTCGCCATACCTTGAGCTGCCTCTGCATTTGTTTTATAAACTTCTAACTCCGCACTCATATCAGTTAACTGCTGCATATATGAAGTCATATCTTGTCTTCCTTTTGATCTCATTTTCCCAATACCTAAAGAAGCATTTCTAGCAGCCTTATCATATCTTTTTTTAATCTCTAATATACTAGCTTTCAAATCCTCATTACCTTTAGGTAGCTTGTCTACTTTTAAATTTAAAAGAGATGTTTGACTATCTGATAGGTTTTTGAACCTTTGTAAGTTTTTGAAACCACTTTTGATTGATCCAATAGCCATAGTGCCTATGGTTTCATAAGCCGCTTCAACTAGTGCGTTGTGCGCTTCAGCAGCAGGATTTCTACCTGTACTTGCACGGCCAAAACCGGCCCTATACATCGCATCTGCATCTATTATACCCATGTTTATAATTGTTTAAATTCTACGTCTAGTAGATTATAATTTACCATATCATACTCTCCGTTGTTAATAACTGCGTCTTGTGGTATTTCATCTGACATTACACCTTGAAACAACCCATGACCATGTATTGGATTTTTATACTCAAAACTATATATATTTATACCAGATATAGATTCTCCTATTTTTGTTATATTTTTCTTTAACTTACGGTCAGATTTTTTATAATCAGCATCTTTATTTCCATGTGAAGCTTGTAATAAGCCGGCGAGAAAAGATAATTCACCTTGCTTTGCTTGAAACGCTAAGTCTCTATTATCAGCGGCTCCTTGTAATCGTATTTTTTGAGCTTCCATAGCGCCTTGGCCTGTAGCTACATCAGCGGCTTGTAGTCCACCTGCCTGAGCAAGTTGAGCTGACGAACTCAACGCGTCCGCTGCTTGCGCTCCTTGTGCTATAGATAATTGAGTAGTCATAGCGCCTTGTGCTCTAAGTTGGTCAACACTTGCTGCTCCTTGTGCTTTAGCGAGATCAAGCGCTGTAGTCCCTTGTGCTTTGGCTATATCAAGTGATGATGCTCCTTTTGCTTTAGCAAGATCAACTGCAGATGCTCCTTGTGCTTCCATTTGTTGAATTGACATACCTGCTTGAGCAGCCAGCCTTTGATTTGCAGATTCTTGTTGACCTATATCTGTAGATATCTGTCTTGCAGATGCGGATTGTTGGTTAGCCATAGCTTGAGCAAGACCAGCAATACCAGAACTTCCGGCAGCACCTCTAAAAGTTTGCATTGTATTAGCTGCCCCTTGTTGCGACATTTCTCTTTGGAAATCAGCAGCCTGTCTATTTACAGTTAGATCTTCCATTGTATTTTCCATACCAGCAAATCTATTTTCTAATCCACTATATCGATCTTGTAATCCACCCCATTGATCTTTTACACCACCAAATTGGTTCTTTAATCCACCAAATGTGTTTGTAACGTTAGCGTATTGATTATCAAAATCAGTTTTAACACCACCAAAATGATCCCCAATATTCATTTTATTCTCTGCACCTGCCCATAAATTTCCCATCATTGAACCTTCTGTACCTTCTGGACCACTAAGGGTTTGAAACTGCCCAAAAGCTTCGTCAATTTGCGCTTGATATTGTGGGATATTATAACTTGCGTCAGAACCTTGTCCTTTTCTAAAAGGACTTTCTCCAGGGGCTGTGTTTACTTGTTTTTTCTTCTTTTTTGTCATTTTAATTTGTATTTTTAGGTAAATTTGTTGGGGTGCAATCTAACTTAACCTTGTTACAAGGAAGAGTTACAACATGATATTTTTCTTTAGAAACCTCTACCCCAAGCATCTCACATTTTGATAATAAACCTTTTTCTTTTGTTAAAAACCAAAAATCTTCATATCCTAGATTATTAGCTGTTTTTATAGAACTAGCCATTAGTCTTAAAAGAATATCTTGTCTGTCTTCTTCTCTATATTCTGGATCACCAATCATATAGTCACAATAACCCATTTTAGAGTTTGTTAAGTATAAATAAACACACATTACTGGTTTTCCATCTTTACACGCCATCAACCCATGTAATCCGTTTTCCGGGAGTAAATTTCTTTTTGGAGGATTTTTCCCAGTTGCATCTTTCCACCACTTACTAATAAACCTATAATCTTCTTCTTCTATAGGTCGTACTATAATATTTTCCATATAACTATATTTAATTTAAATGTACTTATATAGTCACACTTTTTGCCTTTTATTTACTACTAAGTACTACTTCTGAACCAATAGAGAATAAATTAGCTTTTTTAGTAGAATTATTTCTAAACTTTACATCTGCATAATATCCTTTTAAACTGGTTTTGTTTGCTATAATACTTTTAGCGAACAAAAAGTAACCACCGTCAGCGTTTAAACCAGTAACATCACCATTAACTACAATGTAATCGCCCCCAAGTTGTGTAATCATACCACACGACCTTGGTTGAGAAGTAATCCCAAAAACTGGTGGGGAAGTGTAGTACATTGTATCTCCAAGTTGTACAGAAGAGTTTATAGGATAATCAAAATCTATTCTTGTTGGCATAATTATTTTTTTTTATGTAGCTGCTCCTACTGATAAAAGTTCATCTAAATTAAAGTATATTGTTTTGTTTGCAGATGGATAGCCGTTTATAGAAATACCACTAATAATATTAATGATTTTAAGTGATCCTTCAAATCGAAGTATAGTTCCTTTTTCTAAGGTTTGAGCTAATTCAACAACTACTTTACCATCGTTATCTAAAGTACCATCACTTGGATCTGGACAATCTGGAGTAACAACTGTCACTCTATTGGTCGCACTATTATTCACCCCAACTCCAGAATACGTTACAACTTCCCCACCAGCAATACCGTGGGTATCAGTCAAAGTAACATCTGTACTACTACTAACATCAGCTCTAACCGTTTTAGTTAAAGCGGTTGCTATAATACGAGGACTATTCCCAACTCCACCTGTAACCGGAGTAAAAGCCAACGTAACACCAATAGCACTTTGAATATCATTTATTCCAAGAGTTTTTACAGTCAAAGTTACTCCATCATTAATAGTTTGAACAGAATCTAGTGTTAATATTTTGTTTTCAGTATCTATTGCTATTATTCTTGGCGTTCCAGATAAACCAGTTCCAGACCACAAATATGATCCTTCAACAATATCCGTTAAACTATTAACAGTAACCTCTGCTTCACCGGCTGGTTGACTTACAACATCAGTTGTTGTTTTTATATAAAGTACTTCTTCGTTTAATTCTTTATAACCATCTTTTAATATTAAACCAAAACCACCAGCGTCAGTAGATGCATTCGTTATAGTCCAATCAAAATTTACACTACTAGCATCAGTAAGAGCACCGGTTGAAGTTGTAGTTGGTGTTGTTTGATAGTTATCAGGATTGGCAAGACTAGCCGCTTGAAATGTTATTGTACTATTATCGGTTTGTTTTTCTATAGTTTTACTGATTACAGTTTTATTGTTAGAACGCGCTACCTCTGTTCCTTCAAAAGCTATCAATTTTACTATATACGTCCCACCGCTAGAAGGAAACGCAACGTCCCTCACATACTTCTTATTTGACATTGTTACTACTAAATTGTTATCTGTACTAACATGTCCAGATGTAAAAGTATTTAAGGTAAAATCATAATACTTAGTCATAACGCTAGAACTACTTGGATTATTTATTATCTGTAAAGTAAACTTAGCTCCAATTTCTCCGTTAACAGTAATTCTCCTAGAGGTAACAGTCGCAGGCATTTCTGAAGTGTCAATTAATAAATTATTTATTTTTTTCACTATTTTATATTGTTTAATTAAAGTGTAGTTATATTAGAACTTTCACCAATACCCTGTACACTAAAACGACTTGTGTCTAACTCAACATTGTTTGTAAATTCATTTAAAGTATTTTTTCCTCTTATATAATTAAACCATTTTCCTTCTTTTTCGATAAATTCTTTTACATTACCTATATCTAGATTTGTTTTAACGTCTTCACAATACCAACCTTGTATATTACTACTCAAACTCCAAGCAGCGGCATTGTTAGGTGTAATTCTATTTGCTGATGGCTTCAATATTTGAGCTTGCGTTCCCTCGTAGTTTAAAGTATTAAATGTTTTTACCGTTGAGGGTTCATTGTTTAAAATAACTCTAACGCTAGAACCTTGAGTGCTATGAACCCCGTAAAACATATTATAATTCTCGGCGTTTTTAACCGAAGAAGAAACTAAATAACTGGCAGATCCATCAGCCGGGAAGTATTCTTTTAGTGGAACGTAGTGCTGCCACAAACCACCTTTGTCTATAGTAAAATATTTTTTAGATAAACTAAGACCACTTTCTGGAATAAAACTTTTAAAACTAGTCCAACCGTTCACGTCTTCACTAAATGTAACGGTTTTTTCATCAAACATACTATCTCCATTTTCATCTTCTATAATATCGTAAACCCTAGTCATTCTAATATTATCTATCCAACCATTTACATCTTCTAAAGGATTAGCCAACATGTATGTGTCATCTACTTGTATAACAAACGTTTCTTTTAACTCTGTAGCGTAATTTGCTCCGGCAGGATTTTCCCAATCCCATATTTCATCTCCTATTTCAACTGTTGTTTTGTAAAAAGATGGTGTTAAAGGACCTATATCTGGTATTCTAAAACCATACCCTTCGCTATTGAAGTAATATATTTTTACCATTCCCTCTGTTATACCGTGGTTAAATTCTATTTCAAACTTTTCAAATCTGTCTATATTTCTATTAACAAATTGATTCGCGTTAAGGAAGGTTGTTAAAGTCAAACCCGAAGACGGATCAAAAAGTGGGCAATCATTAAACTCTATCAGTCCATTTACCCCGGCATTACTATTCCAAATTATATATGGAGCTATAGAGTTATCCCAACCATCAAAACTCCAAGAACCAGCTGAACCACCTTGGAATATTAAAGTTTGATCTTTTAAAGAAATATTACTAATAGCACCTTCTAAATTCAAAGGAGCTCCAGTAACATCACCAGCTATAAACATAATTAAATTAGCTAGACCTGGGTGATTCGTTAAATTAGCGCCACTTGAAGATGTTGATTGTATATTAGCAGTTCCAGAATAATCTACCCACGTAGCCCCTGCATCTGTACTGTGGTTTATATACCAAGGGGTAGTTACTTCATCTCCATTTGTTGTAAAAAATATTTCGTAATCACCTGTATCTTGTATATCACTAAAATATAATCCTTCGTATGAATCATTACCGGATCCTAAATTACTTTCGTTATTATTCACATAACCTCTAATCTTACCCACAAAACTTGTTGTATCTGGATTTGGGTTGACAGTAAATTTTAATATCCAACCATATTCACCTGGATGTGGCGGTGGGTATGAAGGAACTTGATAACTTGAGTTTCCAAATCGCTGAAACCATTGTAAATTATTATCTGCTAGAGCGCTCCAACATAACGCTCCACTAATATTATCCCAATATATTTTTCTTTTTGCAAATGAGTGAGTTAAAATATCCGTAGTATGCTCCCAACTCTTAGCGCTACCACCAATAACACCTTCTGTAAGACCATAATCTAATCTTTTAACAATAACAGTTTCAAGTTTTGCGGTATTTTTAAAACCAAAAAAACGAAGTTTGAATTGATTATCGTTTTGTGTGGCTATAGGCGCGGTAAACCGTATAGAGTCACTAGCTGCTTGGAATATTGCTCTTATAACTCTTCTACCATCACCAGAACCATCAGCGTTACCATATTCCGTCCTATAATGTTGCTGTAAGTGTACGTGAACTTGTTTAGGTGATAGTGTTGCATCTCCTGAATAATTCCCAATTCCTTCTGGATGTATTTGTACGCCAGTAGTTCCATCCCAAGTTTGCGATCCAACTTGAACCACGTGACAACTACCATAATCACCCGCTGTTCCAGCTAAACCTGAGGTAAAAGAACTCCCATCATCCCAAGTATCATCGAATTCAAGATCAACTAAATACCAAGCGTCTTGTTGCCATGGATCAGTCTGTATATCAAATTCAAGATCAAGTGCGCTATTTCCTGCTTGTGCGCTATTATCAGAGCGTATGAGTAAATATTGAGAAGGTACACTTTGTTCCCCTGAAGTAATAGTAACCGGGTTTTCATCATTACCGCTTGTATAAGTATAGTTAGGGTTGCCAAGCGTACTAATGCTATCACCAGCAGCACCAGAAACAGTGTTATCTAAGTTCCAAGAGTTAATATTCCAATTACTTGGAGTTGTATAAGTAATTGCAACATTCGGTGGTAGTGCAGGATCTACGTTTTGTCCGTTTCCTGTTTGAGAAATTCCTCCAAATGAAGGGCCATACCCACCAGCACCCTGGGTACCTTGTAAACTAAAATGACTTCCAGCGGTACCAAGAGGACCATATGCAGTACTTATTGTCCAATCAAAAGCTTGGTGGTGAATTTCCGCCCAAGCCGGTACAGGAAAAGGCGGAACAGCGCGAACTTGTTTTATCTCTGAAACCGCTTCTTCGTATGGTGTCCATCCTCCCGCCGCTATGTACGGAGTAAAATTTTCATAAAGAGTTGGTCCAGTATAAGTGACAGCTTGTTGTGTAACCGCAGCTTGCGCTGGTGTTATATCACCACCTGGACCATGTATGCCAAAACCTTTAACAATTTTAACACTACAAATCTCCCACAATGGGTATTTATTATTACATAAACCATCACCATAAACATCTTCATGGGGATCTGTGCCTAAAATTACTATTGGTGCTTGGGTATAAACTCTTACTCTAAGATCATCTATCACTTTTACTTCATGAGGCAAATCACTCCAACCAGTCGTATTACTATAAGTAGCCCCAATCCTATTACCATTAGCATCTTGAGTATTAGGATCTTTAAATTTAAATCTAGCTATTAATTTAATTGTTTTTCTTTCTATCGGAGTGGCTGTTAACCCGCTGGTTGCCATCATTTCTGCAGTACCACTCGCCCAGAAGTTTGATTGTCGAGTTGATGGATATTGTACCGTAGCAAATTGTTCATATTTATCATTGGATATACCATAATCGCACGTACCAGTAGTATCATCAGCATATTTCATGCTGTTGGCTTGGGATGTGTGATATCCATAAGATCCAAAAACATTATTGTCTGACCAAGCTGTATTATAAGGAGTAAGCTGATTGTTTGCTGAAGATAAATAAGGATCCAAACCCATTAGCTTAGCAGAGGAGATATCACTCGTCCCATCCATAAGCTTAATTGAGGGTTTTATAGAATTTCTTCCTCTAGCTCCCGTTCCACCAAAATTCTCCGCTTGGAAAGTTTGATTACTAAAATCCGTATATAACGCGATTTCAATCGCAATGTGTAACTCATCCCCATTATAAAAAGTATTATGATGATCATTACCAGGCGTGCTAGGAGCTTGGTTATAATCCCACATTAATTCACCTTCATGATTAGTTGGGTTAAGCAGTGTTGAGTTTGGATCTTTTCCAACATCTTTAAACTCAACAAAACTACCGTGTCGAGCTCTATCAAAAAGAATATTTCCGTATCCAGACCCTGCAGCATTAGAATAAGCTCCTCCTCCATATCCATAAATATATCGACCAGCAGATCTAGTAATAGTATTTGATGTAAGTTTTGTGCCATTTGTATTGTAAGTGGCTAAGTATGCACATTTTGCGACCGCTGCACCACCATTATCAGAAGCACCTGCTAATGTTTGGTTAGTATAGCTGGACGCTGCATCAATAGCGCTATGATTAGTAGGGTTATTTTCATTAACATAACCGAACAACCCACTACTAGCAGTAATAATATATCTTTTAATTTCAACGTATCTATCGTCGTTATCAGGAACTAAAGTACGATTTGGACCAAACAAGTTTGGATACGATAAAGCAGCGCCGTATGTTCCACCTGCTGGCGGAGTGCTTACGCCCCCATTTAAGTAAAGTACTAAAAACTCTCCACCATCTGGATATGTACCCACCGAATCATCCCACGCCCACGCTGCAGATCCTTGGTTATTATCTAAATTCCCATCCCAACTATCAAAATCAGCTATATTACTCATTGCTAGAAACGCATCTTGAGCAGCCTGTAGTTCATAACCCTCCTCGCTGTATGAAGAAGTAGTAGTTGTAGCAGGGGCAGTTAGGGCAGTGGCAGATACCGAGGTATAACCAGTAATTGTAAGTCCAGTTTCTGGAGCGCCAGCAGGATTAGTACCACCGTAACTATTAAGAGGATTAAGTTGTGTGTTTGTCACTAGAATTGGGGTGCTTAATTCCGCTTCTTGCATTTGTATTGAATAAGATCCTAATACTCCATTAAGTGTTGTAAGACCAGCCGCAGTAGTACCAGTAATAGGATTTCCTTGCGCATCATATCCCGCTAGAACTGTTGCTAAATTTCCTGCTTGGGGATTTCTTCCCGGAACATGTTGTTGTAGCGATCCAGTAGGAATTTCAGCATGCATAGTAACGTCTACACTAACTTCTAAATTTCTATTCTGAGGTCCCCAAGCAAAAGGTTGTAGAACGCTTGTATTGTCTTCTAAAACATTTGCTCTTTCGTAACCATATAGTAAGTCTACACCGTTGTTAACATCTGGATTTGCAACAAAGTTTAATAAAGTTTTAAGTTCACTGGTAGATTCTTGTCCTAAATTAAAAGAAGTATTGTATATAATATTTTCTCCAAAAGCGTGTGAAAGGCTTATGTTGTAATCTTGTTTGTAACTATCATAAGTACCTATTAAAGCGGTATAATTAGGTAAGTTATCTCTAAACCAATCGTGCATTCCAGCGGTAGAAATAGGTGTTAAACCATCTTTAGATAATCTTAGCACCGCGCCTCTTTGTTTATCTGTAAAATAAGCTCTATAAGATTCTGACGCAAACGACTCTGGATTTGTAGATATACCATAATCTCCAACGAATGGATTTACATCACCTAGAACAAGGTTAGTAGATACTAATTGTGGATTTCCATCTGCATTGTATAACGCATCTTTATTCGACGTAATACTTACAACTCTATCTTCACAAAAGGCTATTAAACTAATTCTTCTTTGAAATAATTTTTGTATACTACCGTATGTAGGGTTTAAATCTTTAGTGATTTTTTCAGCCATGATAAACTGATTTAAATCATTGACTCCAGAATTTGAATTATACAATCCAGAATATATTAAACCATGTGATCTACGCTCTTCTTCGTAAGTTTTTTGTGTTGTTGACGATGCTTTAACTCCGTTACCAATATACATTTCGTTAAAATCATCTTTAATCCTATTAGATTCTAATCCATTATTAAAAGAAAAACAATTATAGTAAGTTAACCCAACACGTATATTGTCGCCAATGTCTTCTCTAAAAAGAAACTCTGTTTTGTATCCAACTGTATTTACGTCTCCACTGAGAACTTGCTCTTCAGCTTGTGCTATTGTAAAACCACCATCTTCTCTAATAAATTTAAAAGATGAACCAGAATAATCTGCTTCTAACGAGCCTTCAACAGCTAATAAAGGAAATCCAGGTTCAAATATAGCTATTGTACCATCTTTCCATTCTTTTAAATAAGAAGATCCAGCAACAGGTCCATCTAACACCTCTACCCTACACCCAATAGGTGCAAATAATTCATTTGTAGTATCGTTAAGTTTTACAGGTATATTATTACTAGCCTCGTAATATATATCTAAATCTACTTGTTGTTTTTTGGGACTAATCTCCCATATAGCTGGGAATTTATTTAATTCAGAAAGTAAAACTGACTGAACTTGTTCTACAAACTCTATATCAGCAAAATCACCATTAGTTTTGTCAGCAGACATAGCGGAATCTAAAGGATTATGCCCACCCACTGTTGGGTTTTTATCTAATTCAATTATATAACAAAGTCTTCTATTACTAGCTTTACCAAAATCTACTATTTTGCTTTTTAGCAATGTATGTTCATCACTTCCTCCATTTTCACCATCTACATCTAAAGTATTTAACCATTCTAACGCCACTTCCTCAACACTTATGTAAACATCATCTTGATTTGCTCTGGAAATATTATAACCATTATAACCAATAGAATTTGCCGTATCATATCTATTATATGGTTTTCTCCAAGAAGTGTGATTGTATAACTTTTTTACAACTACTTTTTTAATAGTGTAAATTTCATCATTAGAATCAGTTGAAAATTTAAACTGTGCTCCAGTGTGGAGGTTTCTTATAAAATCTCGTATTTTATTCTCAGCATCTCCTTGCGCATTAAATGTTGGGTCCCACTGTCTTTCGTGTAATTCTCTATAATCTAAATCGTAACCAAATCCAACACCAGGACCTGGTGTTTCTGGTAACCAAGCGCCATTTGTTAAATCATTATTACCTTCTAAACAAAGTGATCTATGCTCGTTAGTCGGATCGCTATCTGATCCAAATACCTGCTTATTTGTCGTACCAGTAAAATGTCCACCTCCCCATATTCCTTGTAAATTGTTTCCAATAGAATCGTCACCAAATAATTCAAAAGTATTAGGAAAAGCATCAGGTACTAAATTGCGACCTGGAGCAAAAAACGATAAATGCATAAAGTGTCTATCTATATCATCATCATCATTAGCATATGTATTAGTATCAACTCCAACGCCTTGTTCTGTTGAGTTTCCAGTTATTCCACTAAACCATCTTCTAGGACCCACGCTATGATCACTAGTGGTAGTGACTATTCCTTCTAAACCGTTTATATGGTTGTCTACAATATCATTTGAATCTAAAGAAACAAATCTTTTTACACTTTGTTCACCACCAACCCATCCAGTAATTCTTTGCCCTTCAGTATCAGTATCGTAAAATTTATATTCATCATTTTCAACTACTAAAGGAGATATGTCTATTATTCCATTTTTTAATGCTGTGTGAAATTTTCCTGTTACACCAACTCCAGGTACTTCGATTTCTTTGTCTGGAATATAGTTTTCGCTATCAATAAAATCTGTCAACCAAGTTTTAAGAGGAGGATAACTCCAACTGGAGTGAGTGTTTTTTCCCGCCTTAGTTCTTCCAGCCCAAGTTACACAACAATATTTAGCATAATCACTAGCTTCGCTTTGCCCAGCCACCATGTGCATTGCGTCTATAAAAAACGTAGGTTTATGGTTAACTAGTATACCATCCCAAGGTGCGGCATAATCAGTGACGCCAAGTTTGCCATCATTATTAGCGGCATCTCCAGCAACATCACCAACGTTATTGTTGTTGTTAATATGGTGTATTGAATTTGTACCAGTAACAGTGCCAAGCCATCCATTATAATTAAATAAACCATATCCAGCTGATGATAGAATATTTATATTAGCCACAGTGGCTATATCGTCTTGCCAGTACCAACTTTTATTTTTTGCTGATACAATATAATTATCTTCAACGTTTACATCAGAACCTTCTTCAATAAAGTTTGTAACTTGATTTTTAGATATTTTAACAAAAAATGAACCAGAAAAATTTTCATCATCTTTAAGCTCTTTTCTTTCTACTTGTATTACTAGATCTGCATGAAGATTAGTTAAAGAGGTATCGCTCGAGTCTCCGCTTGCGTGGGCTATATCAGCATCTATTTTGGTTATTGGCGTAGATAATTTTAGTACATAAGAACCGCCACTAGTACTTTTTCTACCACCAGTTATTCTATATTTTTTAGAAGAAACACCAAATCCAGATCCTGTTCCTAGTTTTCTCCAAGAAATATATAAATCTTTAGGATCAAAAACATCTTCATCATGTCCCATTCCACTTTCTAAAGGCGTGTTTTTGTTAGCTTGCTCCCACTCTGACCAGTTCATAGTTAAAGTGTCTATTTCTTTATTTGGACGGGTTGCAGAAACTGAAAAAAGAGTGTTTAAACCATCACCGGTGTCTGACGCGGTTGAACCCGAACTAGTATTTGAAACCGTACCATAATTAACTAATCGATATTTTATAGCGTCAGGAGCTTCGTTTTTAATATCAATAACTTTAAACTTATTTTCAAAATCCACTTGTTCTTCCCCAACTCCAATTTTCTTTTTTAAAACTATATAATCTTCTTCTGTAATTTT
>Ga0098060_1000481_pt1 | contig 18018 bp, 19 predicted proteins | sample 21_taG_FD_77063 | JGI IMG/M metagenome (GOLD analysis project Ga0098060, IMG submission 77063) | Marine viral communities from the Subarctic Pacific Ocean - 21_ETSP_OMZ_AT15319 metaG | ecosystem: Environmental > Aquatic > Marine > Oceanic | place: Pacific Ocean | collected 2015-01-19 | reverse complement strand
TTGTAGTCTTCATCTCCTTGCACTTCAGGGTGCATACGATTTGTGAATGTGTTAATCTTTTGTAACTTGCCTAGTTCATATGCAACAACACTTGAGTCTAAGCCACCACTAAGAAAAACTCCAATTTTTCTTTGACCGATAGCACAACGTTTTACAGTATTGCTTACCTGTTGCCTAAATTCATCTGGGTTAAATTTGTTAGTGCTGTTGGGTGTTATGTATATTCTCTTGCTGTCTATAAATTTTTTATCTTTCAAACTGTATACTAATGTTTCTCCAGGTAGTAATTGTTTTATGCCTGAGAACAAAGTATTACGCAACGGATTACACCCTGTTCTGCTTTGAAAACTTGATGCAAGTTTATCTAATTTTCTTGCACCCGGTACTTTGTCCAACATACCTTTTACTTCAGACCCAAACACAAGACCCTTGTCTATTTCAGCATAGTACAACGGCTTTATACCTGCATGGTCTCTTGACAGTACTAATTGTTCTTCCTTGTGTTTGTAGTATGCAAACCCATGCATTGAATCTAATTCATCTATAAAATTTAAACCAAATTCGTCTAGTCCCCAAGCAAGTAATTCTGTATCACAGCCTGTTATTCCTGCAAAGTTACTTCTGTATTTTTCTTTTAGTTCGTAGTAATTAAATATTTCTCCATTGTATACTAATGTATTGCCTTTAGGTGTTTTCCAAGGCTGTGTTGATAGTTGAGGATTCGCCATGATGCTTAACAAGTTATGACCTAGTGTCATTTTGTATTCTGGATTCCACCAAACTTTAGTTCCGTCTGGTCCTCTGTGTTTACAAGTAGTAACGTATTGTTGAATAAAGTTTGAATCGTGATCTGTTATGCCGTATATGCCACACATTATAATCCTAACTTCTCTTTGAATCTTTTGAACACTACACCATTACGTATTTCATCAGTGCTCCATAGTTTATATCCTATGTCATGAACCCACTGTGTTCTGTCTGGACGTTCTGGTGTTTCTATATTGTTTAAATTTTTATTTGCTACTGGCCAACAAAGTGCAAGATCTGAGGTAACAAAGGTAGGGATTCCACGAACGCAGGAATCGACACTGGCAGTAGAATTGTGAGTAACAAAAGCATGACAATTACTTAATGCTTCTTGGAAGTTGAATCTATAGTACTTTTTCTCATCACCCACAAAGTGTGCAGGACCTTCTAACAGTTCACAGTCCTCAGGAAACTCTTCTTTCCGGTTTATCATTTGTGCCATATGGTTCGGGTGTGGACGTATTAAAAATTTACGATCAGTGATAGGTCTTAATTTTTCATACACACTGTGAAACCAATCTATAGGATCAAGTTCGTCCATGCTCCAGTTGTCTTTAGGTTGTAAGCCAAACAGTATGGGATCGCTTTGATCCGATTTACGCCATGGCTCATATTTTATGTTCCATAAATCCTTCATCATGTTCCAACGATCATCTGGACTATTGTCGCTTAGAAAGTTTCCGTTGTTCATGGGAGAATATAAACTTACTCGCCAATGATGTTTAGGGTGTGTTATTGTGTTGCCAAAACTAGACAGTATGCCGCCGTCAAATGTAATAATGTAAATGCCTTTTTTCTTTGCACGTTCTACAAGGTCTCGCCTACGTCCTTTTGTATGATGTGGTTGATTCTTCCCACCATAGCCAAACATACAACCGATTGGTGCTGTTGGCTCCATCTCATTATCTCTCCACTCGCCTTCTAACTTTTCATTAACCATTATGGGATTATCACCACAGGCTGTTATACCTTCCGCCATGTGTGTGAGCAGTTGATAACTGGCACCTCTTTTTCTATCTTTTACTGTCCTTCTAAATATTTCAACGTCCATCTAAAATCCTTAATGCTGTTCCGTCTGACATTTCTTGTCCTGTAAATTGTCCATATGCTAGGCTGTAAAACAAAGGTCTAGGATCTTCGTATACCGGTTGTTCAATACGTGCTAAACTTTTGCCTGCAATAGGAAACGCACAGTTATTGCTGTCAGCAAAAACAGGAACACCGTTTGCAAGTGCTTTGATGGTGATTGAACTATTGTTAGTAACAACAGCATGTATGTCATTCCAATCAATTGGTTCTTTAGGTACCTTAGTACTGTTTTCTCCTGTGTGTATTTTTCCGTCTGTGCCTCGTTGTGCTTCTGGATTGTATGGTTTTTCTCTGACTAGTATTTCTCTGTCTGTGTATTTTTTAAGTTGTGTTAGTGTGTTTTCTAACCAATTCTCACATTTAAAGAAAGTTGCAATAGAATTAGTTGGTGGACACACTAATATTTTCTTTCCGTTTTTATGATATGGTTTTATTTCAAATGGAAAACTTGCTTTGAATCTATCATCTGGACGTTCGTCGATAAAATTTTTTACATGATCATTTTTTACTATTCTTAAGAAATAAGGTTGTTGTCTGCTGATGCCCCAATAAGGCCTATCCATGTAATAAAAATCTATTTTGTTTTTCACACAATGCTCATACACTAGGTTAGTTCCACGAAGTATACCAAACAACCAAACTTTAGTTGCATCTGTTTTTTGTAATACTTCATGATAAGGCAAAAGAGTTGAGCCGGGCATACTAGACTGTGCCATTCTCATATACTTTTCAGTAACTTCTCTGTCTGTGTTACTTAGATAAATCATAATACTATTTTAAATTACTTTAGTCTAAATGTCTAACTAATTCTGCCACATTCACTTTAAAGTTAATTAAATCGCTTTTTCTTTTTATACCTGCTGGTTTTTTCTTACCTTCCATTGGTATTGGCACTGTTTCTGCCATATATAGTTCGTGTTTTAATCCTAAATGATATGAAAGTATTGGGTAAACTTTTTTGTGAATCATTTTAGGATCTTGTATTTCAACAACTTTGGTTCCACGATGACACCATAATAAGTTTATTAGTCCTGCACCATGGGCCGCAACAATGTGTGTTGCTTCTGCAAACGTTTTCATTTGTTCTCTGATGCTCATTTTTTCTAGTGCAACTGCTTCGTAACCTTTAAGTGCTAACAGTAATTCCTCTGAGTTTGTTAATTTTCTTGTTTTAGCACCCGGGCGTAGCACAACTATTTTTCTGTGTGGTGTTATGCCTTTAAGTCCTGGACGTCCTTTAAAATGTTTTAGCCAGGGAGCCAAGTGCGGATTAATAACACCGTCTCGAGAATTACTTAGACTGGGCACTAGTAAATGATTAAACTTCCATGTTTCTCCTTTTGGCATTACTAGGACCTTAACTTCAGGAAATAATTCTTTGATACATTTTTGAAGATACTTGCTTTCGTTTGACAACACATAACAGTATCTTGTAAAATCTGTGGACCATCTTTTTTCCATAAGTCTAAATTTTGATATTACGTCGATCCAAATGTGCCACGGATTTTCTGCACTTGCTTCGTCAATTGGTAACCATACATAGTGATATTTTTTGTCAAAGTGTTCAGTGGTAGGAGGCAGTGTACAATCAACATTGTCACCCCAGTCACTCCAAAGTTTGTGCGACTTTTGAGGTTTGTGTTTGCTGGCATGTGTGAGTCCCCAAACATAATTTGTTATAAGTTTGCCAGCCATGGTAACCAATACCGGACAAGTGTTCACCCTAACATTATGAAATTCTGCGACGAACGTTGGTAAACTTGTAAAGTTTGGATCAATATCTTCATGGTATGGCACTGTATAATCATAACCATTATCTACCATTTCCCATTTGTCTAAAAAGTATTTGATTGAATCTATGTTTTTCATGTTTGCATTTTGCCTATAACTATACTATAATTATAGTGTTATGCTTACCAATATATTCATTAATGGTTGTTCGTTCTTAACCTACAGACCTAGAGACAATGTTAACACACATTGTGGTATAGAACTAGCAAAATTAATGGACTTAGACCTAGCAGTAAATCTTGCAAACGGTGGAAGAGGATCAAAAAGATTAATGTGGACCACAAGAGTATGGTGTGAGAAATTTCCCGAACAAGCAGAAAAATGTTTTTTCTTAATAGGATCAAGCGGTGGTAATAGATTTGATTACCCAACCAATGATGGTTATAAAAAACATAAGTTCCCCACAATGGAAACAACTTGGAAGACGTGGGATCCAAACAGAGACAGTCACACAACAAATTTTATAAAATATCTTTTTGGCCTGGGAGCAGATTTAGATCAGATGACACAGATAGAATCCATACTAGGTTTGTTGGACCTACAAGACTATTTTCAAAACAAAGGATATCCATATTTGTTTTATAACACACTGTCAGATGCTAAAATTACCAATCCTGATGTACAATTATTATTTGATAAGATAGATAAAAAAAGATTTTTTAAACCTGAGACAAGCCACTTGGATTATACAGTTGCTAACGGTCAACAATGTAAAGACGGAGACCCACATCCTAATGAAGCAGGTCATAAAGACTGGGCAAAACAATTAAAAGAGTTTATAGATGTTAACAATTTACGCACCATTTAATAATAAGAACAGCAAAGCATACGAAGTATTTGACGGGGTACAAAAGTCTTGGCCCGAACAAACAAAATTGTTAGACAATCAAACTGAAATAGAACCTGTAGCAAACAGTATGTTTTGGGGATTTGTTGGCAACAATAGAGCAATGGTTAAAAAACTTGAAGCACGTAAACACAACTTTTGGTTTACAGATACTCCGTACTTTGGAAGATTTGATAATAATAATTTAAAACCAGACAATCATTATTGGCGTATTTGTAAAAATAAAATTCATGCATCATATATCAAGATGTGTAAGTCAGATAGATTTGATAAATTCGGAATGAAAATTAAAGCACCTGACTTTAAAGGAAGTTATGTATTGGTATGTCCTAGTTCCGCAGGCATACACAATTATTTAGATAGACCCAATTGGACAAAAGAAACTGTAGAACAAATTAAAAGATATACAGATAGACCTATAAAACTTCGACACAAGCCTAGGGGCAGGGGAACATCAGGACCAAGTGAGGCCATAGTTCCCCTATCCGAGGATCTTAAAGACGCTTGGTGTGTGGTTACAAGTTGTTCGATAGTGGCAGTAGAAGCACAGTGTATGGGAATACCTGTCATATGTGATGAGAAAAGTTTTGCTAAAGAAGTTGGAGGACAAGAACTCGCAGACATTGAAAATCCTTACTTTGTTGGTTGTGAAGATTGGCTATACAGTTTAGCATATCAACAATTCACACCAGAAGAAATTGAGAATGGAAAAGCAGTAGAAATACTAATGGACAAAGGGTTACTGTGAGGATAGAAAAAGTAAATGACTTTTGGGTTCCGTCAAATGATGTACACATAGAGCAATGGAAGGCAGGAGCACCATTCACACAGAACAAATGCCTCAACAAGTTTATAAAATATTGCGAGTCACAAACTAAAAAAATGAAAACAGTTATTGATGTTGGTGCGTGGTGTGGGACCTGGGCAAAAGCCATTGAACCATTTGCCAAAAAAGTAATTGCATTTGAGCCTGACAAAACACATTTTGAATGTTTGCAACGTAATTGCATTGTAAATTGTACACCAAGAATGGAGGCTGTTGGGTCTCAACTACAAGAAGTATCATTAACTGAAGATAATTTTACGCAGGCAAAAAGAGTGAATGAGAAAGGTAATATTAGAATGATCACACTGGATCATATGGCATATGAAAATGTTGATATGATTAAAATCGATGTTGAAGGATATGAATTAGAAGTGCTTAAAGGTGCTACAAAAACATTAGAAAGTGTAAAATATCTAATGATTGAATTAAACAATAATACCAAAAAATATGGTAGCAGTAATGTTATGGTTGAAAAATTTATAGGAGATTTAGGATTCAAAGTGTTAATGGAGCATTGGCCAGACAAAGTTTTTTACCGTGCATAACTTAAATTAAATACTCAAAATGAAAATTTTTATAACAGGTGTAGCAGGTTTTTTAGGTTCCCATCTAGCAGATTTAATGATATCAGAAGGTCATACAGTGGCTGGTAATGATAACATGATTGGTGGATACACAGACAATGTCCCCCAAAATGTAGAGTTCCATCAAGTGGATTGTTGCGATTTAGAAAACATGACCAAAGCCATGGAAGGCTGTGACATAGTTTATCATACTGCCGCAACGGCATATGAAGGACTGTCAGTATTTTCTCCTGTGCTTGTTACAAGAAATATATTTGAAGCATCAGTAACAACTATTACAGCGGCCATAAGAAACAAAGTCAAACGTATTGTGTATTGTTCTAGCATGGCAAGATACGGTCATCATGATGAGATGCCTTATAAAGAAACTTACGAATGCCGTCCCCAAGATCCATATGGTATTGCAAAAAAGGCAGGGGAAGATGTGCTTAAAAATTTATGTGAAACGCACGGAGTTGAGTATGTAATCGCTGTGCCACACAACATTGTTGGACCAAGACAGAAGTATGATGATCCGTTTAGGAACGTTATGTCTATTATGTTGAACAGAATGTTACAGGGTAAGCAACCAATCATATACGGAGATGGCAAACAGCAAAGATGTTTTAGTTACATAGACGATTGTTTGTATTGTTTGAATGCACTTGCGTTTCAAGACAATGTAGTTGGAGAGGTTATTAACATAGGACCAGACGAAGAACCTATAACAATCAATGAGTTAGCAGAGGCCTGTGCAAACGAAACAGGACTTAATTTAGATCCTATACACCACAAAGATAGACCCAAAGAAGTCAAACTAGCAGTGTGTTCATCAGACAAAGCAAGAGATTTACTAGGTTACAGCACAGCGACGAATATGCGTCAGTCAGTTAAGAAGACAGCAGAATACATAAGAACCAGAGGTACAAAAAAGTTTCAATACCACCTACCATTGGAAATTATTAATGACCAGACTCCAGATACTTGGAAGAAAAAATTAATATGATTTCTTTTTGTTGTCCATCGAGAGGCAGACCCGAACTAGCAAAAAGATTAGTCGATACTGCTACTGCAACACAAAAACACAATACAGAATTTTTATTTTATCTCAATGACGATGATGAGAAACTAGAAGAGTACAAAGACTTATTAGACGAAAAACATTATACAGTTGGACCAAATCAATCCACTTGTTACAGTTGGAATTTGATGTGCGAAAAAGCATCTCATGATATTGTAATGCTTATGGGCGACGATGTACAAGTGCAAACACAGGATTGGGATCAATTAATTGCAGATGAATTTCTTAGATATGAGGATAGAATTTTAATGGTAGTACCTGCAGATGGAAGACCAAAAAATGCAGATAAATTAGGCAACGAAGTTAAGTTATGGAACGATACTCCACTGCCTGCGGCTCATTTTGCAGTGCATAAAAATTGGACAAATACACTAGGTTGGTTGGCACCTGTGTCTTTTTGGCACTGGCACGTTGATTCTTACACACAAAAAGTTGCTCGTAAATTAAACAGATGTTTGTACATGCCCAATGTTGTATTCAAGGTCAAAAAAATATTGACTGATAACGCAGGCAAACAGATTAGAAAAAATTTAAACATCGCAAACAGAGATGAATATGTTTGGACAAAAATTAGAGAACGATATATTAATGCTGATGTTAATGCTTTAGATAACTTTATTAAATCTTCAATCTAATTCTCTTTTTAGCATTTGTTTTATTTTTTTCCTTGATTGTATGTCAATACTGCTTAAATCTATTTGTACACAAGGTCTACGCAACACAAATTTATTCTCTAAAAATTTAATTTTTTTATTAGTAATTAATATAGTATTTGCTAGATACTTTATATTTTTTCCTTCAATTACAATTTCTTTAAAGTCTTTATAAGGATCTAAATTATTATCTTTACAATATTTTCTGTATTCTGCTGTATCAGGTCGTTCTCTAAAAAACCATAAGCAAATTGTTTCTTTAGAAACATCAATATCTTCTAAATTTTCTAAAAATTTAAATTTTACTTTATAGTCATTTTTAAAAGTAGTCCAGTTTTGCTCCCACTCCCATTTGCCTTGCCATTCGTAAAGTCTATTATATGTTTCACGTTCTATTACTTCGGGTATAAAAATTATACCTGTGTGTATTACGTTATTATTTTCTAATTTTTGAAATAAGTTAGGCACTGAATAGATTGATCAACTCTTTTTTCCAGTCGTCTCCGTATTCACAATCACGGTATCCGTCGAACCAAGGACCACCTTCTGTGTAGTGTAATATTTTTGGTGTACCGTCTCTAGGTTCTTTGTACCAACCTACTAGCCAATTGTATTCCAAAGGCAATGATCCTATTTCGTTATCATCTAACCAACTGAATCTGTGTAAGAATTTTGGTGACTCTTCATTAAGTAGTTCTGGTGTTAGTATTTTATTTTTAGGATGTTCGCAGTTCCAAAGTACCATACTGCTCCAGTTTTTTCTTGGATATACTGTTTGTGTCTGTCCGTCCATTTTAGTTGTCTCTTTAGGTGTGTAATCGTGTTGCACACAAACAACTGCTTTGGAACTATCACAATATTTTACAAGTTCGTGGCTTGGAATTTTCCAAAGAAAATCACAATCACAAAACACTGCCCACCCTTTAAAATCATTTAGATAAGGTACAAAAAATCTTGTGAATGTAAATTCTGTTGATGCAAGTTTGTCCACAGGTCGTGTGTACAGTCCTGAATCTCTCATTTGTTTTTGTTTTAATGGTATAACTTCTGCTGATGGATCTCTTCTTTTGATTGAGTGTTCACACACTTGATATGCAATATCTTCTCTGCTGTCGTGTCCTACGTATACTTTCATTTAACCAAAATCTCGTGTATTTGTTTCCAATTATTTACACGGATAATGTCGGGGTGGTTAAAATCTTTATTGTATGGGTGGTCGATTAATATAGGCTTTAAACCGTATCTAAGCCCTGCTAGTGCGTTATCAGGCTTGTCCTCTACCCAATATAGCCCAGTACCATGAAACTCGGCTAATGCTGAATCTTTGTCTGCACCTGTGCCTAGTATATGGTAATTGGTAAACACATGATCTCCGAATAATTCTCCCATTCTCTTCTTACGCAATTCTTGTGCTGGCTTATCTGATGTTTGTGATGTGATAGGTATAAAGGTCCATCCTTCTGCGTGTAATAATTTTACCCAAGTTTGTGATTCATGCATGGGTCGTTGTGTACCCATCCACGCACTTCTATTAAATTCTCTAATTTTTTTGCCTATTTCTTTTTTGGTTATTCCAAATCTTTCTTCCATCCAATATGTGTTTTGTTTGTCTGGTAGTAATCTATAAGGGTGATATCTTGCACCTCTCTCATCAAACAATGTGTTTTGCAACATCCATTTTGTAAAATGGTGTTCCCATTCTAACAGTACACCGTCTACGTCTGTGAGTATTATTCTATTATTTGATATCGGCATCTTCCATTCCTGCTACTCTCAATTTAACAATGTTTGTTATTTGCCATTGTTTTTGATCTAAACCTTTAGTGATGCCTAACCATTGGTTTCTTATCAATGCAAAGTCATTTACAATTTTTGTCATGTCAACAACATCTGTTTCGCCATCGACATACTTTTCTGCGTCTCTGCTTGATAATGCTCTATTGTAGTTTTCTAAAAATTTTCTAAAAGTTTTGGATCTTAATCTTCTTAATTCAATGTTAAGGTATTCTAGTATTGCTTCTAATTGTTGCAATTGACTAAATCTTTCTTCAACAACACCTGGTAATGCCGCACTGGCTCTTTCTAAGTTACCGTATATTTTGCATTGTTTTCTCGCTTCTAATAATTCGTTATCGAAGTATGCAACGCAGTCAGGTATTTTATCAAGATTTCTACTTACTTCGTTGTACCAGTTTATCATTCTTCTTCGCTATATCCGTCTTCGTCCACTTCCTCTTCTTCGAACACAGTATTGATTGCTTCTTCTAGTTTTGGATCGTATTCTGCTGACGCTTTTAGTTCGTCGTGTTCTACACCGATATCTTCTAAACTTTTAATAAAGTCAATAGCCATGTCCAATTTTTGTCTTTCAGGGACGTAATGCACTACGGAGTTCCACAAACGTTCAATGTCTTCGTGTGTAAAATCGATCATGTATTATTCTTCCTCAGTTTTAATTGGTTTTGCTTTTTTTGTTGTTTTAGTTATCTCTTCTACTATTGGCTCTTCGATTTCTGTAGGTACTTCCTCTTTGAACTCTGCCATTATCATGTCTAGTTTATCACCTACCCACGCTTTTCTGAACTCTATGTGTTCTTTACCTGCTTTGTCGATGTACTTCAGTCTGTTACCTTGTTGAACTAATAGTCCTTTTTTCTCAAACAAGTCTACAAGACCGCTGTACGGATTCATTCCTGTTTCATATGGAATCTTAACCTGTACACCTTCAAACGGTTTAGCATATCTAGTTTTCATAACTTTACAAGCGGCTCTAATACCTCTTACGTCAGTCACTTTATTGCCTGCTTCGTCTTCTTTTAGTTTAAGTTTTTTCATTGCAACAACAATACTTGATGCATAGATAAATCCTTGTCCACCTGATATCTTGTCATCTGGATCAAACATATCTTGTGATGCATACGTATGATTGGTTGCTATAAGTCCTACATTCCAACTACCAAACATATTAACACAGTTTCTTACAAGTGCTGTTAATGCCTTAGGTTTTCTACCTAAGTCACCTTTCATGTCACCTGCTTCGAACTGATTAACATCTGTTGGAGTAAGCATCATGCCCAGACTGTCTATAACAAATAGTACTTTAGGTGCACCCTCTTTGTTGTCTGCGTGTTGCTCTTTGTAACCTTTCATAAACTCTGAAACAGTTTTTGCAACATCGTCGACCATTGACATACTTAATTTTAAAAGTTTGTCTTCTGATGTGTCGACTTTTAATGCTTGTAACCATTTTTCATCTAGTGCGTTCTCTGTGTCAATTAATATAACGAAGATGCCTTGCTCTTGTGCATTTTTGATTATATTACCTGATGCTATGTAACTTTTTCCTGCTCCTGATTCACCTGCAAGTACAGTTACTTTGCCTAACGGAATTCCTTTATTGAAATCACTGGTCATCAAATAGTTTAATGCGTAATTTCCTGTTGATATCCAATCAGTCGGATCACTGAATCCTATACCTAATCCTTGGATTGATTTTGTAATACTCTTTCTAAACTTTGTTGCGTCAAATACTTTTGTCATAATTTATATCCTTGTAATCTATATTAGCATACTAAGGCCCTAACGTCAATACAATTAGGGCCTTGGTAAAATGTCAGATTATTTTGCTTGTCTTGATCTAATTAACTTCAAGATGTCTTCTGCTCTCTTGGCACTGTCACCTGCAGGAGCCGCCGTAGCCGCCGCTGTTGGTTGTGGTGCTGTTTCAGTTACTGGTGCCGCCGCTGGAGCCATTGTTGGCGCCGCTGGTGCTGTTTCAGTTACTGGAGTCGCTGTTGGTACTGTTACCTGAGGTTTTGCTTGGTAAGCCATTCCTGCGGGTCTAAAGTACTGTCCATATTTCTCAAGATCATAAGCCTCACCTTCAACAGATTTCTCAAATAATTCTTTGATTATTGTTACTTCTGCTTCAGTTGGTTCTTTTGGTCTAAAGTCACCTAAGTTATGTAAGCCATGTGTATCGATTGCGGCTCTCTCTGCCTCATCTAATGCACGTTCTCTTCTTGACCATTTTGATGTTGAGTAATCAGCATAACCACCTTTGGTAGTTTTGTTAATTCTAAAGTCAACACCTTTTACATAATCAGTTGGCATTTCTTCCATCTCTGGATCCATCAATGCACTTCTAATAATGTTAAAAATTTGAGGACCAATTATAAATCTTCTAATTGGATTCTCTGGTGTTGTGTCCTCTGCTAATGGATTTGTTGTAACAAAACCTTGGAAAATATAACTTTTCTTTTTCCAATATTTTCTACCCATGTCTTCCATGCTCTTGTCTTTGAACCATGGTCTAACTTCTGTTAGTACTGGGCAAGTTTTGCCATACATCTCCATACAAGGTACTTGTACTTGCACTGGTCTAGAATCAGTCTGACCTTTAATACCTGCGAAAGGTAGTTTGATCATATTTCTTTCAGTCCAGAAAAAAGTATTGTTTGTGTCCTTATCTGGTAAGAACCTAACAACTGCTTCTGAGCCTTCTGCTATATTCCAGTGTGGGTAGATGGCGTTGTCTCCGCCTGTTTGTGAAGTTGAGCGATTAACTTCTTGTGATTTTAACTTCGCTCTTATTTCAGCCAATGATGCCATAATGTAAGCCTCCTTTATTGTGCCTATGTTTGTTTTAGTTTGCCTAAGTGTATATTAGACATATAGTACATAATATACACTGATATTTATCAATTGTCTACTACTATTATTGGTAATATGGAAGTTTTATTATGATAGGTTAGCGAGTGCTTTAATTCTATCTAGGTCTGTATTGATCTTTTCGGCTTCTGCTTGGTCTTTTGCTACTTCTTGTTCGCTATCTTCTGTATTAAATTGTTCAAGTGCTGTTTCAAGTGCAGTTGCTTTGTCGCCACCATCTTTTAGATGCTGTTCAATATAAGGTTTTAGATCTTCAAATGCAACACCTTCTTGTTTTGCTCTTTGTAGTTCCATTCTTCTTTTGATTACTGCGGCCTTCATTTTAGGGTCGCTCATTAAGTCTGGATTTTTTTGAATGTCGTTTAGTGCTTTTAATTTTTCTCTTCTGTCTTCTTCATCTTTAGGTTCAGTTGCATATTCGTTTGCTGTTTGTTCTGCCCATGATTCAAAAGCAACTGCTTCTTTGCTTGGTGCTTTGTATTCTTTTCCTTTATCACCATATGATTGACCTTTGATGTTTTTGAATTTGTTTATTTCTTGTGGATCTTTTCTTACTTCATCTTTGTATGATGGATCTGATTGCATTTTTTTGTAATCGTCCATGTATCTTTTTGCTAATTGTACAGCAATTTTTTTGTTGCTGTTGTAATCTGGTCCTGGTTTAAATGAATTTGAACCTTCTTGATCTATACCATCTGCTACTCTTGATGCAAAATTGGCCACTCTATCATCTTGTGGATCTTTTGATATTAATCTCGATGCTATGTCTGAAAGTATTGAACCTAGCATTGTATTTTTGTCTTTGAACTTTGTTGCCTTAAGCATTTTGTCAGCACTATCATCTTTTCTCAAAATTAATTTGCTGTCAGGATCTGCCAAATAACTTTGTACAATCGCACCGTGATCAACTGGTGCTTCTGCTGGAGCATCTATAGGCTCAGCATCTTTTGGTAGCACTGTAGGTGCTGTGTCTTTGTCTTTCTTTTGAAAGTTTTTGCCAGGGTCTAATTCGTTTACTTGTTCTTCCTCTTTAGGTGCTTCTAGTTCACTCATTATTCTGTTGATAAGTGGTAGTGCATCTTCAACTCTGTTGTCTAAATTTTTCATTGTGAATTTTTCTCTTAATTTAGCAACTGTTTCGTCATCAAGTATTTGTTCTTCTGATGTTTTAAAATCTTTACTTGCGTTTTCGTAGTGTGTTTGATTAGAAAGGTTTTTCATATAACCTCTTAAATTTTCTAATTTCATTTTAGTCTGCTCAATGATATCACCTGCGTTGTCATTTAATTGATCTTTGTTAGTAACATATCTTGAAAATGAATTTAATTTTGCAATATCTTCTGACGTTGAAACAATGTGTTGTCCAAATTCATCATGTGGTCTTCCGCCATTTGAAACGTGTCTCATCATTGCTCTTGCACCTGCTAGGTGTGTAAGTGGATATTTGAATCTTTCACCATCACTGTTTTCGATGTATAGTGATTGTATCTGTCGTGATCTTGCACCTGGCACAGTTTCGTCAACTTTGCCTTTGTGTCTGATTATTAATTTTGTTTTATCTAGGTTCTCATATGAACGTTTTGCAGTGCCTGTTAGACCTTCTGCAACCGGTGCCTTTTCAACACCTGCTAATTTTGTAATTCTTGCTAGTTCTTCTGACATCTCATCGTTATTTACCGTTTGATTCGTGTCTGCTAGATTTTGATAATCTTGCTTTGTAAGGTTGCTTTTAGTAATATCACGCACATCAAAGGATAATTGGTGCTCTACTGCAAAGTCTTTAAGTTCTTTAAGGAATGCATACCATTCATCTTTGCTGTCTTCATCAATTTTGTCCACCAAATTACGGTTGTAAAACACTTTCATAGTACCATCTTCTGCTATGGATACACTGACTGAACCAAATGTGTCTGCGTCTTCTTTAAACTCAAATTCAAAAAATACAGCACTGCTTGGATCTGCTGTTGCGGCGCCGTTTTCGTCACCTAGTCTAATGTTCGTAAACTGTGATCTAATCTTGTTGAATAAGTCTTGTGAGTTTTTTGGGTTCATATAGTGTTATTTATGCGTCTTTTTGCTGAATGGTACATTGTATCAAAGTTGTTTTTACCACCAATATACAGCAGTCTGTGTCGTTTGTAGACACCATTTAACCGTTAAATGAGCCAAAGATTGGCATTGGTGTTAGTTCCGATGTTCTGTTGGTCCACTTCTCAAATATCTTGGGATCAAAGTCGGCAAGTACTTTCATCATACGTGTCATCAGCAAACAAGAACTTACAAGGTCATCGTGCTGTCCGGGTTTTGCTTTGAAACTTAAACCACTTGCAACAAAGTCCTTTAATTCTGATATCAACAACTGTGAATTAATCTTCATTTTTCCACCTTCAATTAATTCTTTAAATTTTGTACAAGCATCAATTTTATGTTTTGCTGTGGTGTTAAATCCTCTTCTAAATTTTCTTCTGTGTCCTTTTCTTATTGGCTCTGATAAAAACATACCTTGTATATTTTCTTCACCTATATCCATAACTCTTAATAGTGCCGCTTCACCAATAGCATTGTTTTCCATGCTGTAAAATATTTGTGGTGTAGCACTAGCATCTTGTTCCATGATTGAATCATATAGATGTTTGTTGATACCTTGCAAAATTCTAATTTGTTGATTCATAGGTGTTTGATTATGATGCCATTCTCCTACTTGTTCAAATGTTGGCAGTTCAAATACTTGTATGGCCGCAAAGTCTCCACCAGTACCCATAGCAGGATCTAATGATACCATATATGTCATTCCTGGTGTTGGGCGTTTAAACCAACGCACTTGACCTGTTGTTTCGACAGGAGGAACACCTTCCATGTCTGCAAGTGTTATACTATTGATCAGTGTTTCATCAAAGATTAAGAATTCACATTCGTGTTCTCTTCTAAATCTTTCATCACCTATTCTAGATCTTTCTTGGTCTGCCCACGCTTCATCTCTGTCGGGGTGTTCTGACCAATGTGCTTTCATGGCATAGAAACCGTTTGTTCCTGTAATCTGGTCATTGCCATATTCGTCAAATCTTTTATTGGCTTCTTTCCAAATCAATGCGAACTGGTCTTCATCACTGTTTGGTGTTGACGTAATCATACACTTACCACCTGTACTCAATGTTGGCGATAGTGAAGTCCAAAACTCTTTGGCTTTTTCTGGTGGTTGCACGAATGCAAACTCATCACAATATATTAATGTAAGTGACATACCCCGCCCTGTGTTCTCAGTTGTTGTGGTTGCCATAATTTTTGATCCATTATCAAATTCTATTGAGTTTCTGTTGTACTGTGTTACACCTGCTTTGATCCAACTCGGCAACATCTCATAAGCATAACGCACCCTCGACATAATGTCTGATGCTCCTGCGTATTTGTGTGCCGCGATTAGTATCTGTGAATCTGGTCTGAACATGGCATACCATATAAGGAATCCAGAGGCACAGGTTGTTTTACCTGTTTGTCTTGGTAGCATAGCGATTGAAAATCTATGATCGTTATAACTTTCTATGAGTCTCTCTTGATATGGATAAGGTTCGAAAGGCATAGATCCTTTTACCGGATGTTGTATCTTCATGAATGTTTTCATAAAGAACAATGGTCCACTTTTTGGGTCCATACACTGTTCAAGTTGTAATACCTGTTCTTTGGTGTATTTGTGTTTCTTGTTGGCTTTTTTAACTTGTTCGCCGTCTAGTGATACATACGCCATGGTATAGTATTTAATGCTGTTTAGATGCTAGGAAAAGTATTACTTTGCTTCTTTGTCTTTAATGGCTTTTTTCATTGGTTCTTTTTTATCGCCATCTTTGTCCATATCTAAGAAGTCTGGTTTTGCTTCAGCAACTTTTGCCGCTTCTTGATATTCTTTTTTGAAGCCTTCGTATTGTGCTCTTAAACTATTTGCTAAATCCTCTTCAGTAACTGTGTCTTCTGTTGCCATTGGATTATCACCAGGAGAAACTCGAGGATGAGTTTTCTTTTGTCTGTTTAAACCACCTGAGTGTACATTTACCAAAGTATCCGTATCTTGTACTTTTACATCTGGTTCGTTGTCAAATGTTTCTTCTGCTTTTTCGTTATCTGGAGCAGTAACAACATCTCTCATTTTAGCCATGTCGTCTACATCGTTGCCACATACTGGACACTCTTCTTCTGCTTCTGGTTCTGCAGTTGGTTCATCTGCACCCGTCATTTTTGCATCAACAGGTTGTACGCCTGCTAATTTTAAAATTTGCATCATCACGCCTGCTTCTTGTGGAGTGTCTGCTGATATCTTGATGTCTTCTTTTACAGTTTCTTTTTCTTCTTCTTTTCCTGCTTTTTTATCGTGATATGCTTTTAATCCTGCTGGCATTTTACCTTCTTCTGTTTTCTCTGTTTTCATTGTATCTGTATTTACTTCAAAATCGCTATCTCTTAATGTATGCTCTTCGTCACCAACTTTAAATTTGTCACCTTTTTTCATACCAGCCGCTTTTGCTTGTTGTACTGCTTGAGCAAATGCATTACCTTCGTCTGTAGGTTGTTCCGAATCCATTGCTGGTTCCATGTCTGCCATTTTTTGTCCAGCATCGTTAAAATCATCAGCCGCCATTCTTGCCGCCATTTCATATTCGTAACTGTCTGGAAAAGATAATTCTTTTGATTTCTTAACTAGTGCCGCAACCACATCTCTTTTTGGTGATGTTAAATCGCCTTCTTCGTCTTGGAATTGACTTAATGCCTCTTGAGCACCAATGTGTACATCTGACATACCACCTTCGTCTGTTTGCACTGCTGGTTCGCTTTGAACAGCATTTTGTACAACAGCCTGTGGGTTAGTTGCTTGAACGTTTGCTACTGCATCTTTAACTAATTCTGGTTTAGTTTCTGCAATTTCACTTAGTCTCTTTAGTACATCAATCATTTCCATAATTTATTTCCCCATTGGATCTGGATTTCCTTTTACAGGGCCTTTGTGTGCCGCTTTAATTGGAGATGGTGATCCTTTTTCTTCTTTGCTTGTTGCGTCTTGTGTTTTATTGTCTGAACCTTTTTCAACTTCGTATTTGCCTTCTCTGTCTTTTAGTAATTCTTTTAACAATCCCATGTTTGCTTTTGTTGAATGAAAGTCTTCTGCATTAACTTTTGGTGCATCTTTGTATTCGATATCCATTAGTTTATTTGCATATTCAGACTTTTGTGCAACTTGCATATTGTCTTGATATTCTTCTGTTGGTTCACCTGGTTTTCTTACAACAATTTTTGAAGCATTAATGCCTAAAAGATCTGATAGGTATTCTTTCATTACACCTGAACTTGCTGGGTAGTTTGTTGTAACGTCAAAAATTGTTACTTCCTCATTTGATAAATGTGGGAAATCTAAAGGCATAGTCATAATAGGTGTTTTCTTACCTGCTGACATTTTAGCAACTTCAAATTTTGCTAGTGCTGATTCTAATTTACTCGCAAAATCGTCTGCTAACACACCTGCTACCTTTATTTTGTAGTCATATGACTTGCTAGATTCTGCTAGATACTGTGTAAAAGTGCTCATATGCAATATTTAGTCTTTTTTAAGTAGTTTCTTCATTAATTCATTACGATCTGATATAACAAAACCGTCGGATTCTTCTATAGGGCCACCGTCTTTATTGCTCTGATCTAACTTTTGCTTT
>Ga0098060_1000480_pt1 | contig 18063 bp, 20 predicted proteins | sample 21_taG_FD_77063 | JGI IMG/M metagenome (GOLD analysis project Ga0098060, IMG submission 77063) | Marine viral communities from the Subarctic Pacific Ocean - 21_ETSP_OMZ_AT15319 metaG | ecosystem: Environmental > Aquatic > Marine > Oceanic | place: Pacific Ocean | collected 2015-01-19 | reverse complement strand
ATAAGTTTCAAGATCCTAATTGGAAACGACACAATGTTATGGCTTACAATTACAGAATGCCAGAGTTATGTGGTGCTGTTGCCTTAGCTCAAACTGAAAGAATGGAAGAATTTTGTGATAAGAGAATTAAAGCTGGTAATTCGTATTTAAAAACAATACTCGATAGTAATACTGATTTGTTGAAACCACAGAAGTCACCTGATGGTTTTATTAATTCTTATTATACATTTGGTGCTTTGTTTAATGGTGAAAAATACGGTATTGAATGGCAAACTTTTAGAAAAAAATATATTGAGTTTGGTGGCGATGGGATTTATGCTGCTTGGAAAACTCAAAACCAAGAACCTTGTTTTAAAGATAACAAAATAGGTTGGGGTGATGTTCCTATTGCTGAAAAACTACAAAAAAATTTAATGCAATTTACGACAAATCAAAAAGATGATAGTGAAATAAAAGTTCAAGTAAATGCTCTTAAAAAAACATTGGAGTATTTTGATTAATGAGAGATATAATAATAACAGGTTCATCTGGTCTAATAGGTACTGAAGTTACATCTTATTTCAAAAAAACTGATAGAGTAAAAGAATGTGATTTATCACTTGGTCACGACTTAAACGATGAGTCTTTTGTAAAAGATTTTTTCAAAGAAAATAAAGCTGATTATTTAATCAATGTATTTGCTTTAAATCATCACATAAGTAAGGATGGTGGTGAGACATTATTTGATATATCTTTAGATTCTTTTGACGATTACTTAAAGGTAAACTTAACATCTTTATTTTCTGTATGTAGAGAATTTGCTAGAAATAACAACAAAGGTTCTATTGTTAATTTTTCTTCAACATATGGTTGTGGTTCTCCAATACCAAGTATGTATACGAATGGTGAAAAACACATTGGATATGGTGTATCTAAAGCTGGAGTAATACAATTGACTAAACATTTAGCCGTACATTTAGCTCCTAATATTAGAGTGAACTGTGTTTCTCCTGGTGGAGTTGAATTTAATCAAGATGAAGAATTTATTCAACAGTATAGTAATCACGCTCCTATGAAAAGAATGATGAGGGTTGGTGAACTAAATGGTTTGTTGAGTTTTTTATGTTCAAAGGAGTCCAGTTATATGACTGGTGAAAACTTAAAAATAGATGGGGGGTGGACATCGTGGTAAATTTTAAAACATTAGATGATTTATATTTTATTGCTGAAATTGGTATAAATCACAATGGTGATATTGATATAACAAAAAAATTGATTGATGCTAGTTTTGCGACTTCTTGGGATTGTGTCAAGTTCCAAAAGAGAAATCCTGATGTGTGTGTGCCAGACCACCAAAAAGATGTTATAAGAGATACGCCTTGGGGTAGAATAACATACTTGGAATATAAACACAAAGTGGAGTTTGGTAAAGAAGAGTATGATTATATTAATGATTATTGTAAAGAAAAACCGATAGATTGGACAGTATCAGTTTGGGATGTAGATAGTGTAAACTTTATATCAAACTATGATGTACCATTTATAAAGATACCATCTGCTATGTTAACTAATGATGAATTGATAGAAGCAACAGTTGGAACGAAAAAACAAATAATTTTAAGTACAGGTATGAGCACGATAGAAGAGATAGACCACGCTGTGGATGTTTTAGGAAAAAGTGACTTTACTTTATTACATTGTAATTCAACCTATCCAGCTCCAGAAGAAGATTTGAATTTAAATAATATAAAAATGATGCAAGATAAATATAATGTCCCAATAGGATATTCTGGTCACGAACAAGATTTAGAGGCTTGTATGGTTGCTGTTACTTTAGGTGCTAACATAATAGAAAGACATATAACTTTAGACCATAATATGTGGGGAACAGATCAAAAATCTAGTTTGGAAGTCGTAGCTATGGATATGTTAAAAAAGAGGTGTAATAATATTCAGACAATGCTTGGTAAGTATGAAAGAACAGTATCTTCATCTGAAAAGGAAATAAGAAACAAACTAAGAGGGTAGTTTTAAAAAAGTTTTATAGTTATGAAAAAAAGTTTATATTTATGTATATATAATAAAAAGTCATATAAAAAGTAATGGTTATCGACAAAAATAGTTATTCAGTAGAAAATAGTATAGCAATATTATGTAGAGGTAAGTCGTTAAAATTTATCGACAAGATACCAAATGTTGACGAGTACATAATTGTTAATAGATTTGGTGATGAGTTAGAGCAAAAAAATGTTAGTAATAAATTATATGAGCAAGATATAACACAAGTTCTAAGTTTAGTTCCAGATGAACCAACTTTAATGATACAGAGAGGTCATTATAAAAAATTCAAAATAAATAAGTTGGTACTACCATATGTAAGAGAAACTGTGCCAGGTTCAGCACAATCCATCGAAGGGTATGATGGTAAAACAATACCATCATATGTATTAAGTGATATACACAAAGATTATATGTTCAAGAGAGGTACTAGACCAGATGGAGATACAAGATATGCTTATTCATATCCAACCTCTGGTATTGCTGGAGTTGTTCATGGAACAATTGATTATGGTAAAAAGAATATTTTTATCATTGGTTTAGACTTTTATCAATCAGATTACGCGTATGGTAAGTCTAAAGCTGACTTGGTATCAAGAGGAGAAGACCCGAAAATGATGAGAGATTTCTTAACTAATTTTTTGTCTACACAAAAAGAAAAGAACTTTACCATAGTTACCACTACTGATTATGATTGTGATTTTAGTAATGTAAATGTAATAAGGGTAAAATAAATGAGTGAAAAGAATTTATTATCCTCAGTTGCGCATGAGGGTAGATATGTTACACAAATAATTCATTTTAAAGAAGGTTATAGGAAAACTATTCATGGAATAGATACATTATCGATAGAACAAGGGCAATTTACTAAATTTAAATGTAAGGATGGTCGTTATATAATGATAAATGATAATAATGTTTTGATGGTGGAAGTATTTTCGGAGGAAGATAATGGAAATTAGAGATAAGATGTTACCGGTATTAGCTCCCAAAGGTGGGAAAGAAGAGATACAAGCTCTTCAAGAAGTCATAGAAAGTGGATGGTGGGGTAAAGGTCCTAAAGTGGCTGAATTTGAAGAGAAGTTTGCAGAAATGGTTGGTCACAGATATGCGGTAGCTGTAACAAGTGCTTCACATGGTCAAGACTTAATTATGAAAGCACTTGGTCTTAAAGGTATAGATGTAATTAATCCAGCAATTTCATTTATTGCTACTGCTATGATACCATTATGGAATGATTTTACTTCTAATATAGTTGATGTGAAAGCAAATACAATGTGTATAGATCCAGAAGATGTTGCGAGATATAAAAAACCAAATAGTGAAGTTTTAATAGCAGTAAATCAAGCTGGTGTACCTTGTGATTATGAAGCATTAAGAAAGGTATTTGGTGGATTTATATTAGAGGATACTGCACATAGTTGTTATACACCAGGTGCTGGACAAGGTGGAGATGCGGCCGTTTGGTCATTTCAGGCAGTAAAAACTATGCCGTGTGGTGATGGTGGAATGATAACAACTAATGATAAGCAACTGGCCGATAAGTGTAGAGAGATGACTTGGTTTGGGGTATCATCTACTTGGAGTAGAGCTAGTGGTGCTAGTGGGAAACCAGGTTATGCTTGGGATTATCAAGTAGACTTACTTGGTTACAAATATTATATGATTGATATCATGGCGGCTATTTGTTTAGAACAGATGAAGAAATTACCAGCTAATTTAGAATTTCGTAGGCATGTGCAGAAACGATATAATGAGGAACTACATCCTATTATTGAAAGACCACATCATACAGAAACCGTACAATATTATTGTGCTAAGTTACCACCGAAGTATACAAACATAGCTCCCGATGGTAGTGGTCATTCCTCAACAACACGCGATGATTTAATAGATTATTTAGCTAGTAAAAATATACATACATCAGTTCATTTTAAACCATTGTATAAATATAGTCCATTACATCAAAATAGGGAATATCCAGTATGTGATAAAGAATGGTTAAAGTTAATATCTTTGCCAGTTCATAATAGAATGGTTGAAGAGGATATTGATTATGTGATTTATTGGTGTAATAAGTGGGTAGAGGATAAATATTTATGATTGGTTTGTTTGGTTCTAATGGTTTGGTTGGTTCACACATTGATTTTGTTGATTTTAAATTCGATAGAAAATCATGTGATTTACATAATTTAGATAAAATTACTAAATGTATATCTGAAAACAACATAAACACAATCATCAATTGTGCAGCATATCAAAAAAATCACAAAACAATGAGTGAAAACCAAGCAGATCACTTTCATCAAAATACATCAATTAATTTAAATTTTTACAAAGCTGGGGAATTATGTAAAGTAAAAAAAATAATATCAGTTTCATCTATAAATGCTATTCAAGGTGATGATATTATGGTTGAAAAATACTTGTGGAAAAACAGTCCGCCTGATTTTTGTTATGCGGAATCTCATAAAAATAGAGTTTTACATATTCTTTCTAAGTTGTATACCGAACAGTATGGAATAAAATGTATAACGCCAATGTTGTCTAACACTTATGGCTTAAACATTGAAAAAAAAGATAATGGGGTAATACCCATATTAATTTGTAAGTTTATAGACTCAATTAAAAATAAAACGCACATTGAGTTAAAGGGTGACGGTAAATCTTCGAGAAACTTTATTTATGGTAAAGATGTTAATAAGGTTTTAAATTTATTATCATTGGATGATTTTTCATATACAGAACCTCTTATAGTATCCTCTACTGAGAGTGCTTCTGTACGAGAAATAGTTGAAATTATGGTAGACTATTTTAATTATAAGGGAAAAATTAATTGGGACACTAAAGGTTACATATCTGATACTAAACTATGTTCTAATAATTTATTTAAAAGCCATTTTCCATCTTTTAAATTTACGCCATTAGAAGATGGTATTAAAGAAACAATTGATTATTTTGTGGAGAAATATAATGTATAAAGAAGGTATTGATTTTGTTATAATTAGTCATTGTAAACCAGGTTATGCGAAAATGGCTGTTAAAAGTATCCACAAATATGTTAATGGAATAGACTATGGGATTTACATAGTAAATAATTATGTTGATGAGGATAAAGAAAGAAAAGAATTAGAGGATATATTTGAAGGAGATGATAAGATAACTATTTTAAAAGGAGCAGATCAATCAGAAACGAGTATAATAGGTAACGATGGTACTTTTAGACAAAATGGTAATATTGTTTTTAAAGGTAAAATTGATGGTTGTGAAGTTGCTTCTGGTAGTAAATATGGTGAGCTAGGATATGCAATTGGGATGAAAGCTGGTAAAAGAAAATATGTTTGTTGTATGGATCAAGATGCTATATTTTTAAATGAATGGGTTGATGATATCGTACCAATGTTAGAAAAATATCTTTTCATATCGAACAGATGGGATCCTGGTACTTTATTTAAAGAGGCTAAAAATCCTAAACCTGAGTTAGGTATGGCAAGACCTATGTTTTGGTTAATGAAGAGAAATATGATGGAAGAACATGATTTGTATCCAAATTGTGATTATAGAGATATTTGGGGTAACATAACATATTTTGCACAACAAAATGATTATGATTTTTATATATGCAAAAATTCATATTGGAATGAAAATAAAAGAATCGCTTATAGAATTGAAAAAGGTCATATTTCAGATTGGCATATGTCCTCTAAGGAGCATGTTATAGATGTAGTTGATGCTGAACAAGCTTGGGTAAATGACAAACCATTTCTTCTTCACCAAACGAGAGGAGCTTATAGGCCTGAAGCCTCTTTGGTAGAATGGTTAGAAAAAACTAATGAGTATTTAAATGAGTAACAGATTTCTACATATAGGATGTGGTCCTAACATTTTACCATCACCATTTGAAAATCTTGATGGGAGAGACTTTGATGGTGTAGACCATGTTAGTTCAGCCGATGACCTTTCTCAATTTGACGATAATACTTTTGATATGATTTACGTATCTCATATATTAGAGCACTATCCAAGAAACGATGTGGAAAGAGTTCTTAAAGAATGGGTTAGAGTTGTTAAGGTAGATGGTATAGTCAGAATTTCAGTTCCATCATTTAAAAGTGCTCTTGAAATATATGACAAGACAGATAAATTAGAAAATGTTTTAGGTCCTTTAGTTGGTGGTCAAACATATGATTTTGAATTTCATTATTGTTTGTTTGATGAAAGAACTTTAACCGCATTAATGAAAATATGTGGACTAACTGCTATTCATCCTTGGTTGTATACGAGAACACGACACTCTGATTATTGGGATTTTTCACAAGCTGTAACACATGGTATTCAAGTTTCTTTAAATTTAGAAGGTAGAAAAAGACAAACAGCATTGGATGACGGTCATAATTATTTTGAAACAAAAAAAGATAAAATTAAACAAGGGATTGAATATGTCTAACATTGATTTTATTACGGTCAATTGGAAAACTCCAGATCTAGTAAAAACTGTATTGGAAAGTATAGAAAAATTTGTCAAGATACCATATAAATTTTATGTGGTTAACAATGGTGATGTTCGTGATATGGATGTATTAAATGAATTGTTTAAAGATAATGATAATGTCCATATCGTGAAGGGAGTTGAACAATTACCTGATAGTTCTATTCCTGGATTAGAAAAGGACATAGAAGATCCTTGGATACACACAAAACATGATAGAAGAAAAGTTCATTTAGCAAGTTATTCACTTGCAGAAGGTCTTAAAATAGGTTTACTTGCTGGAAAGAGTAAGTATGTCAGTTTTATACAAACCGATGTTGTGTTTTTAAATGAGTGGACAGATGATATATTACCGATGTTAGAAGAAAACGAATTTGTATGTTATGCTTGGAGACATGATATTGACCAAGCAAATTTACCACAATGGTCGGTAATGAAACGATCAATATTTGATTCCGATTACTTGTTTGAAAAAGGTGATTTGTACCCTAATATTCATTACAAAGATACTTTAGGATTATTGTCATTATGGGCAAGAGAGAAAAATAAAAAGTTTTATATTTGTGAAAATAGTTTAAACCAAAGTGAATTAAAAAAATATCATATTTTAGATTTACCACACGGAGAACAAGGTTGGATAAATGATAAACCTTTTGTGTATCATTATGGTAGGGGAACAACAAGAGGTGATGACTTAAAAGACTTGTGGATAAAAACAATAACGCAATATTTACGAGCTTGATAAAATTTTTAGGACATGCGTGTATTTACATAAAGAGTAATTATGTTTCAATAGTTACTGATCCTTGGTTCTCAAAGACTGGTGCGTTTTTACATAATTGGCATCAATTTCCTGATAATAGTCAAATTGATATGACATGGAAAGATGAGTTAGACTTTGTTTGTATTTCACATGAACACCAAGACCACTTCGATCCACTATGGTTGAAAACACTAAATGATAAAGTAAAAGTAATAATTCCAAAATACAGAAACCGAAGATTTTATAATCTAATATCAGATACCATAGATAATGAAATAATAGAAGTTCCGACCAAAAAAACAATTGACCTAAAGGGGATTCAGTATACACCAATTATTTGCACACCAGGTTGGGATGATGCGTGTTTGATTTTTAAAACCGACTCCGAAGTTATAGTAAATGCGAATGATATGAATTTGTCAACTGATGATAAAAAGTGGATAAATAATAATTTTGATAATGTGGATTACTTATTTTTTCAAGTGGCAGGCGCCTCATGGCATCCACATTCTTATGAGTATTCAGATGAGGAACAAAGAAGGATTAGACAAAGTAAGATAAAATCATATTTGAAAAAAGCTGAAAATACGGTCAAGGCTTTGAATGCTGATATTTCGATTCCTTGTGCAGGTCCTCCATGTTTCTTGGATGAAGAATTTTTTCATTTAAATTTTATTGAAGATTCAATTTTCATGACCGGTGATTTTATTTATGAAAAACTTAGTTCAAAACTTAATAATCAAATATTATTGGTTACACCAGGCGATGAGATTACAAAAGACAATTGTGAATTAATATCTGAAAATAATTTGAAAAAGGAGTTTTATTCTGACAAGAGAAATTATTTAAAAAAATATAAAGACAGAAGAATAAAGATAATAAAAGAAAGTATGCAAAAAATTTCTGAGCCAACTCAGACTAGTTTGTTGACAGATTGTAAAAATTATTTTGAACCATTAATCGAATCAAATAAATTTTTTAGAGAAAATAGTAAAGGTAAGTTATTGATAAATGTTTTCGGTTCTATTAGAGAACAAATATTAATTGACTTTTCGAAAATTAGTAATGGTGTTAGTCAATACCACACGACTCAGGCTTTATGGTCTGAGCAATATTGGTATAAGTTCGATATAGATGCTAAATATTTAAACTTAATTTTTAAAAAAGAATTATTTTGGGAAGATTTATTTTTGAGTTTTAGATTTAAAGTCTTTCGAAAGCCTGATGAATTTGACCAACTATTAATCAATTTCTTAAAATTTGCTGACGAGGACTGTTTTCGATATTTGGAGAGACATCATAAATTAATGGAAAGGGATAAAAAACTTCAAGAAACATTTATTAAGGAAATCAATGGTCAGAGGCTAGAGATTCAAAAGTATTGTCCTCACGCACTAGGTGATTTATCTAACGGAAGAATTGAAGGTGAAAATCTTTATTGTCCTCAACATGACTGGTGCTTCTCTTTAAAAAGTGGAAAGGGTATAGGAAATAAATTAAATATAAAAATAAAAAATGCTTGAAGTTTTTGATAAAATAGTTTATATTTATGTATATACAAAATAGGTTTTATTAAATGAAAAATGTTGTATTCCTAATAGCAGCAGCAAGTGAACATGAATACTTAAATAAAAAACATGGTGGATTTAAATACTTTAAATATTCAATTCCATCTTGGGAGTATTGGTGCGAAAAAAACAATGTTGAACTTGTAATTTATGACACGCCTTCTGATGATGAACATATAAAACATAAGATAACTTGGCAAAGATGGTTTGATTTATTTGACCAATTAGATAGAACTAAAATAGATTATAATAAGATAGCATTAATAGATGCTTGTACAATTATTAGATGGGATACACCAAACTTTTTTGATTTTGTTAATAATGGTGAGGTAAATTTATTTAGGTCACTTGAAAATATTAGGTGGGTAAATGAAGGTGTTACAGGTTATGAGGAATTTTTTAAAAATCATTATCCAAATTTTAAATTTGATTTAAAAGAATATTCTAGTTGTGGGTGGCAGATATTTGATAAGGAACACAAAGCTTTTTTAGAAAAACTAAAAAGTTTTTATTATGACAATTATGATGATATAATGTTATTACAAAATGATAAAGTAAAACGAGGAACAGACCAACCGGTTTATAACTATCTATTACAAATAGAAAATGTCAATGTTGTTCATAAATTACCACCATCTTATTACTTAAATCATTTACATAGGTTTGATTGGCTAAGTCACAACTGGCAACTCAAACAAGACGAAACACCTTTTTTTATAAAACATGGTTACATATGGTTTTATAGTGGTTTTCCACAAAGGGGTGGTAGGGAAGATATGATGAGACAAACTTGGGATGCAATAAAAGGAATGTATATATGAAAGCCTTAGTTACAGGTGGTGCTGGATTTGTAGGCACTAACTTAATAAAAAGATTAATGGAAGACGGACATGAGGTCATTTCAGTAGATAATTACTCCACAGGTAAGAGAGAGAATGAACAAAAAGGTTGTCAATATTATGACAAAGACTTATCAGATAGTATTTGGTGGGCTCTATGGAGTGAGGATGATTGTGATATTGCCTGTGATTGTCAAATTGAATCAGTTGATATAATATTCCATCTTGCTGCACTTCCAAGAATAGTTCCATCTTTTGAAAAACCAGTTGATACATTTAAATCAGGTCCGATGACAACAATAAATGTTTTAGAGTGGGCTAGACATTGGGAGACACCTGTGATTTATGCTGGTTCTTCTTCTGTAACTGGTGATGTTTACGCAAACCCTTATACATTTACTAAGTGGCAGAATGAACATTTATTGAATTTATACAATAAGATATACGACTTACCAACTTCTGTATGTAGGTTTTATAATGTTTATGGTGAACACCAAGCAACAGAGGGTGCTTACTGTAATGTGTTAGGTATTTTTGAAAGGTTGTATGAAGAAGGAAAAGCTCTAACAGTTACGGGTGATGGGGAACAACGAAGAGATTTTACATATGTTGGTGATATTGTAGATGGATTAGTTAGATGTGGAGAAGCTCATTTAGATGTTTGGGGTAATGGTGATGTAAATGGGCAATCATTTGAGTTGGGTAACGGTAAGAATTATTCTATTCTTGATTTAGTAGATGCTTTTGGAGAGACAGAAGTTGAGTATATACCAGCAAGACCTGGTGAAATGAGAGAAACATTAAATGAAGATACAAAAGCTAGGGATGTGTTAGGTTGGAAACCAAAAGGTGACATAATAAAGTTCATTAAAGACAAAATTGTAAGATGAAAAAAAATATAGTATTCATACCAAAAGTTAAAGGAACAGATGAAAAGCGTTTACGCGAAGTTGCATACGACTTATCAGTAAAAAGTTGGAAACATTGGTGTGATATAAACAATTGTAAATTAGTTGTAATGGAAGATTTAATTTATGACTATGATGAAATGAAAATAACTTGGCAAAGATATCATGCCTTAGAGATGTTAGAAAATGATGGTGTTGATTATGACCAAGTTTTAATGGTAGATGCGGATACATTAGTTCACCCAAACTGTCCAAACTTCTTTGAACTCACAGAACATAAATACGCTGGTGTTCATAACTATGGTAGTATGGATTGGGTTATAAGGAGTATGGAAAACTATAGTCATTATTTTTTTGATAATAAAATGTTTCCATACTATGAGTATATAAATGGTGGTTTTCAAATTTTTAATAAAAAACATAAAGAGTTTTTGAAATCTGTTATTGAATTTTATTTAAATAATAAAGACAATTTATTACAAATACAAAATAAATTATTTAATGGAACAGATCAAACACCGATGAATTTTTTACTAAAAAAACATAATATTGATTTAAAGATATTACCATATGAATTTAATATGCAAGATATGAATAGATTTGAAGTCTTGGGAAATGATATGTTGCATACTAAATATGGATGGGTATATCATTTTAACTGTGGTGTAAAACCACATCCTAGAGCATGGATGGAAGCAACTTATAATTACTTATATGGAAAATAAAATGATAGTTACTAAAGAAGAAATAATGAAAAATACTAAAGATAAAAGAGATGCATATGCTACAACTACAAGTAAGTTTAAATCGGATTTGATAGATTTTTTTATAGATAAAAATTTAAATACGATAGCTGAAGTTTCTGGTTGGGGTGGTCATACGACTAGAATTTTAAGTTATTTGTTTAAAAATATTTTATTTATCGAACATCCAAATAATTTCGATACTAGAATAATGGGAAAAATAGGAGATACACCATATACCTATTTAAAGGACAGAGATAATGTTAAGTTTATCCCATTGGATGTGTATGCTACAGAGTGGAACTTTCCGGAATTAGATGCTATATTTATCGATTGTGTTCATAGATATGAAGAATGTTGCTCTGATATAACAAATGGTTTGAAGTATGTAAAGATGGGAGGTTATTTTGTGTTTGATGATTATACACTTAGCGAAGATAACTTTGGTGTCAGACGAGCAATTCATAAATTTATAGAAGATGGAAAATTAAAATTTATATCATATCTTGGGGAAGAAATGGAATTTTATGAAAAAAAACCTGTAAAAAATAAAGATTTAGATGAAACATGGGAAGGGATACTCTGTAAAAAAATATGAAAGTACATAATAAATATATAATTGGGACGCATATCATGTTCTATGAAATTGATATGGTTAAAGAACATATACAAAGTTTGATTAATGCTGTTAATACGGTTGAAAATAAAGATAATATTACGATAGATTTATTTTATAATATTTCTGAATTTTTTGAAAAAATAAATCGAGAAGAAATATCAAAGGGTGATTTGGTAGAAAAGTTTTTAAAATTAGTAAAGTCAGTTGAGTCTACTGGTTGTAATGTTACATATAAAATATATGAAGATAATGACAATCCTATTACAATGGTAGATTATAGAAGAGATTTGAACTATTATGGTTGTGTAGATAATGATTATGTTATATGGGGTGAGTCAGATGCATTGTTACCAAAAGAGACATTTGGTACATTAGATTCATTGAAAGAGTATGCTAATCAAAATAACATATATAGATATGTAGTTACATTTGCATTAAGAAAAATGTGGGATGATTCTTGGAAAGTTTTAGAGCATAACGAATTTACCGATAAACAATATTACGAAACTGAGTTACCAGATGGTACAAGAAATGAAAAGGCATTTACAGAACCGCATAGTATTAGATACTCAATGTCTATTGATGAGATGAATGAGATAAATGAAAGATGTGATGAATTGGATGTTCGAGTTTTAAAACAACCTCAATTTGATGGATCTATTTTGGTGTTGAGTTCGGATTTGTTAAAAAATGGTGTGAATGTTCCAAGGTGTATTTTAGGTCATGCAGTTGATGACACTAGTATGATGAGTAGCTGTAAGCAAATAATGGGAGATGCCTATGTTCAATTTGTTATAAAAAATATTTTGAAAGTTCATAATAGAAATCACCCAAAGAAAAGAAGATATTGTTTACAAATGGAAGGTGATAGAATATGTACACAAGAAAAAGGACCAAACCAACGAGGTGGTTGGTATGAGAATTTGAAACATTTGGCTAATGTAAATTTATCAACATTTGGAAAATCACAAAATAGATTTAATACATATAAAGATTTTAAAAATATAATGGAGAAAAAATGAATACAGCATTAATAACAGGTATTAATGGTATGGACGGTAGCCATCTTGCTGATTTCTTATTAGAGAAAGGTTACAGGGTATTTGGTATGGAGAGGAGGACTTCATATCCTAATAGATTGAATACTAAACATTTAGAGGGTAAAGTAACATTTGTAAATGGAGATTTGACAGACCAAAATTCTTTATTAAGATGTATAAAAGAATGTGATCCTGATGAGATATATCATCTAGCTGCTCAGTCATTTGTGGGGGAAAGTTGGAATACACCAGAACAGACAGGTGATGTTACAGGTCTTGGTGCTCTAAGAATGTTAGAAGCAATCAGAGAGTATGATAAAGAGATAAAATTTTATCAAGCATCAACATCGGAGATGTTTGGTAGGATGGTAGAGAATCCAGCAAAGGAAACCACACCATTTTATCCAAGAAGTCCTTATGGTGTTGCTAAACTGTATGGTCATTGGATTACTAAAAACTACAGAGAGTCTTATGATATGTTTAATGTTAGTGGTATATTATTTAATCATGAATCAGAAAGACGAGGTATTGAATTTGTGACTCGTAAGATTACTGATGGTGTGGCTCGTATTAAATTAGGGATAGAGGATTATATAAGTTTGGGGAATTTAGATTCTAAACGAGATTGGGGTTATTCTCCTGATTATGTGGAGTCAATGTGGTTGATGTTACAGCAAGACAGACCATCTGATTATGTTATAGCTACTGGTGTTGACCACACCATAGGTGAGTTTTTAGATATCGCCTTTCAACATGTCGGTGAAAAGGATTGGGGTAAATATGTAAAAAAAGATTCAAGATTTATAAGACCTGCTGAGGTGGATGTATTAAGAGGTGACTCGACAAGAGCAAGGGATGAGTTGGGGTGGTCACCGAAAACATCTTTTGAGGAGATGGTGGGTAAAATGGTTGATAATGATTTAAAATTACTTTCGTGAGGTTGATAAATGGGTTATATTTTACCAGAAATATATGAGTCACTTTGTCAAGAACACGATAGAGAACTACCAAAAGTTTTTGTTGAGACTGGTACTTTCATGGGTGGTATTCCACATAGAGTTATGGAGACTTATGGTAATTTAAAACCATTTGATAAATGGTATACGATAGAGTTGGGAAAAGAAATTTGTCAAGTTGCCAGTCATAGATACAATCTATTTGAAAGTAACGATTGTGATGTTTCTAAATTTAATCCACACGAAGATAAAAAAGATTTGACATTTGATAACGAGAAATATTTTTTTAATAATAAATTAAAACTAATGTGTGGTGATTCATCAGTAAAATTAAAAGAGGTTCTTTCAGAGATTGATGAGCCAGTTTGTTTTTGGTTAGACGCCCACGCTGGTGCGTCTAAATATGCTCGTGGTAATGTTGATGTTCCGTTACTAAAAGAACTAGAAGTGATATCGAATCATCATATTAAAAATCATGTGATTGGTATTGACGATGCTCATCTTTTTGGAAAAAAACAGATTGACAAGAATGGTAATAGTGCATGTGACTACACAGAAGTTACTTCTAAGGTTGTTTTTGAATGGATATCAAAAATAAGAAATAATTTTGATGTTGGTATTTATAAACCGTATCACATGGAAATGGTTTTAGCAATATGAGAATTTTAGTTTTTCACCAACCTTGGCCAATGGGTAACTATAAGTTGAATATTGCAGTAGCAGATAGACTAGAATCTGATGGTCACGAAGTCTACGCATTAGAACAATTAAATGGTCAGTTACCTACTGATGAGTATGTAGAGCAAATACTTAACATGGACTTTGATTTGGTTTATTATGAAATGTTAGACAAGGAGACATTTAAGATAGTAGAACAAATGAAATGTCAGAAAATATTATTACATGCCTCTGGTGGAGTTTTGGTGGATTATGATGCTATTTTAGATTATAAAGGTAAGTGGTATGATAAAATATTTACTGGCTCTAAAATTATGTTGGAAAAGTTTCAGAAAAATGGGATAGTTTCAAAACATTATCAATATTATCACTCTGCTATAAAAGAGGATGAAAAACAATTTGAAAGTAGGTATAGCCATGAGTGTGTGTTTTTGGGAATGGGTTTCAATAGATTGACTGACTCACAATATAGTTTAGAAAGAGATATATTTTTTAAACAACAATCTTTCGATTTTGGTGTTTATGGAAATGGTTGGAACGATTTCCCACACTCAAAAGGTTTGTTGCCACCGTTAGATATTGGTAAGTTATATTCCTCTGCTAAGTGTGCTGTGGGTATAATTGCTAAAGGGCAGAGAGAACATGGTATGATAAACAATAGATACACAGAAATGTCTGTCTGTGAGTGTCCTATTATAACTTATGACTATGAAACAATAGACTGGTATGGTGCTGAAAAGTACCTGAACTTTGTACATTCTACAAACGAACTTCAAGAAATGGTAATTGATATAAACAACAATTATGAAAAGTATAAAATGAAATCAATAGAATTAAATAAGTTTATGACTAAGAAAGATAAAGAGTTTTTTGAGAAATTAAATTTATTAATAAATGAGGAGTATTAATGAAAGTGTTAATAACAGGAGGAACGGGAACAGTTGGTAAAGCTCTTGTAAAACAGAATAATAATGAGTATATTAGCATAAGTAGAAATGAAGAAAACATAGCTAACTTAAAAAGAGAATATCCAAATGTCAAATGTTATGTAGGTAATATAGAAGATAAATCTTTACTACTAAGAGTGTTTAAAGAAGTAAAACCGGATGTAGTAGTTCATTCAGCTGCTATGAAACATATTGATTTGATGGAACTAAATCCAATTGCCGGATGTAATGTAAATGTGATGGGTAGTTTAAATGTGGTAGAAGCTAGTATCATAAATGACATTCCAATAACAGTTGGTATCAGTACGGATAAAGCTTGTCTATCAGAGAGTGTATATGGTGCTTCAAAGTATTTGATGGAAAGGGTGTTTATGAATACTAATACAGATGATAACAGATTTTCATTAACTAGATTTGCTAATGTGGCACATAGTGCTGGTTCGGTATTACCGTTTTGGTTGAAGTTAAAGAGAGATGGTAAACCTCTTAAACTTACAGATCCAAATATGAATAGATTAATATTCACCAAAGAGGATGCTGCTAGTCTAATCAATAGAACAATTGATTTTACCAAAGAAAGTGGTGGTGGATTTGTAAAGTCGTATAAGATGAAATGTGTGAATATGTTAGATTTAGCTAAAGTTATTTCTGATGACATAGAAATAGTAGGTAAAAGACCAGGTGAGAAAACAGATGAGGATTTAATATCGGAAAGAGAAATATCTCGCACTTTTATTTATGGGGATGACATTCATATCAGAACAGAAAAAAATGAAGAGGATAACAAATTGAGTGAACCTTACAATTCTGCTAGTGCAGAGAAAATGACAACTAAAGAGATAGAAAAATTAGTATGGGGTTAAGTAACTACAAAATAGCTTGGTTTACCGAAGGTGGTTGGCAAGGTAAGGTTTTATTAGACAACCCTAATATGAGAAACGATGTATCTACTAAATGGCTGTTGGGTGCTGAACATTATCCTATTTTTCAGTTACCACAAGTGCTTGAACATTTTGGTGAAAATCATTTTGATTTTGGTATAGTGACATTACCTAAAACGAATGTGGATAAATTGATGACATTTGATATGATGGGTGATTTAAAAAAGTTAAGTAATAAAACCATATCGATGCAAGAAGGTCCACATTGGTATTATCAGGACTATACAATGGAACAGCAGATTTGGTGGTTTAATGCCCTTACAGAGTTTGATATGTTATTTGCTCATAATTGGAAGGATGTAAATTACTACAGAGGAATTACTGATAAACCTGTTCAAAAAATGCCGACACTAATGTTAGCTGAAAGGTTGGGTATATTACCACGAAGTGAATGGGGCGATGCTGTAATAATTGGTGGTAATATGGTTAGATGGTATGGTGGGTTTGATTCTATGATTGTGGCACAACAATTTGATATGCCGATAGTTGCTCCATCAATGGGTAGAAAGATAGATAGAGAAGATGAGCTGGATATACAATATCTTCCTTATATGACTTGGGTGGAATGGATTCAATCTTTGAGTCAATATCATGTTGGTGTTCATATGATGCCAACACATGCAGCTGGTACATTTACATTGAATTGTGCATTTCACGGAATACCTTGTATTGGATACAAGGGATTGGATACACAAGAGGAGTTACATCCATTGTTGTCAGTAGATGATGGGGATATGGATACTGCTATTAAATTAGCTAAAAAATTAAAAGATGATAAATTTTATGAAGAGTGTAGTCTAATGTGTAGAGAGAATTATAAGAAGTCGATGTATACAGAAGAAAGGTGTTCTGATTATTTAGAAATGATATTTGAGGATTTACATGAAAAAGATTAGTTTTATACAACCAAGTAGAAACAACCTAAAGTACCTTAAGTGGTCTTATAATAGTATCAGAAAGAACTTAGGAGACCAACACGAGATATGTTGGGCTGATGATTTCTCAGATGATGGTACTTGGGAATGGATGAATGAGATAGTAAAGAAAGATAAGAATGTTAAGATACATCGTAATGAAGGTCCCACAAGATTAGGACATACTATTCTGTATGATACATTAGTTGATATGGCGACAAATGATATCGTAATGATATACCACGCTGATATGTATGCATGTCCTAATATGGATATAGAAGTTCTAAAACATTTAGAACGAGGTAAGGTAGTAAGTGCAACTCGTATAGAACCACCACTACATCCAGATGGACCTGAAAAGATACTACAAGATTTTGGTATAGAACCTGAGGAGTTTGATGAACAAGGATTACTAAATTTTATAAATCAGACTTGGGAAGGAATGCCAGAAGATAAAACTACTGAGGGTATCTTTGCTCCTTGGGCAATATACAAAGATGATTTTACTAATATAGGTGGACACGACCCGTTGTATGCTCCACAATCTAAAGAAGACTCTGACATCTTCAATAGGTTTCAATTAGCTGGTTATGAGTTTATTCAAACTTGGGGTGGTTATGT
>Ga0098060_1000476_pt1 | contig 18144 bp, 8 predicted proteins | sample 21_taG_FD_77063 | JGI IMG/M metagenome (GOLD analysis project Ga0098060, IMG submission 77063) | Marine viral communities from the Subarctic Pacific Ocean - 21_ETSP_OMZ_AT15319 metaG | ecosystem: Environmental > Aquatic > Marine > Oceanic | place: Pacific Ocean | collected 2015-01-19 | reverse complement strand
TTAGACAACCTATAACAGGTTCAGGATTTGCAGTAGCAGTCCAATTTACAGAAAAACAAAATGAAACCTCAGCACCTTATTCATTAAGAGGTTTTAGTTTAGAATTTGCAGCAGCAGGTAGGAGATAAGCAATGGCAGGTTATTCATCAAGACAATCAACCTTTACAACTGGAGATACTATTACAGCAGCTCATAGTAATAATGAGTTTAATGCTATATTAGCAGCTTTTAACGTAAGTACAGGTCACAAACATGATGGCACTACAGCAGGTGATGGTGGTCCAATATCCACATTATTTAGTAATACTATTAGTATGGGTACAGGTGCAGATACCGATATAGCTCTTACATTTAATGCTAACTCAAATGATGGTGTTATAACATGGATGGAAGATCAAGATTACTTCCAGTTTTCTGATGATATATTAATTAGTACTACAGAAAAAATACAATTTAGAGACACTGCAATATACATTAATTCTTCTGCTGATGGTCAACTAGATATTGTTGCAGATACTGAAATACAAATAGCTGCCACTACTGTAGACATAAATGGTAACGTAGATATATCAGGTTCTTTAACTTTAGGTGGAACTACAATAACTTCTACAGGTGCAGAATTAAATATACTAGATGGTGTAACTTCTACTGCAGCAGAATTAAACATACTAGATGGTGTAACTTCAACTGCAGCAGAATTAAATATACTAGATGGAGTAACTTCTACTACTGCAGAACTTAATATATTAGATGGTGTTACATCAACGGCTGCAGAACTAAATATACTAGACGGTGTTACATCAACAGCAGCAGAATTAAATATTCTTGATGGCGTTACATCAACGGCTGCAGAATTAAATTTACTTGATGGCTCTACAGCAGGAACAGTTGTAGCATCAAAAGCAGTAGTAGTAGATTCAGACAAAGATTTAACTGGTATAAGAAATCTAACTATTGCAGGTGATCTTACTATATCTGGTGATGATCTTACTATGGCTACTAATACTGCAGGCAACTTACTTATTGCAGACGGTACAAATTATAATCCTACAGCAGTAGGAGATTTATCTGAAATATCTAGTGTAGCAAATGATGATGTTTTATTGGCTTTAGATACTTCAGGCGGTGGCTTAAAGAAAATTACTAGAAGTACTCTTGTTGCAGGGTTAACCGCAGGTACAGAAATTAGTAATCTTGTAGAAGATACAACTCCACAACTAGGTGGTGACTTAGATGCACAAGGTAAAGACATAACAGACGTAGGTATTTTATCTGCGGATGCTTCTGCAGGTATATATGGTGCTACAGGTAGTCCAGTAGTATTTACTGTTACTGTAGCTTCTAAAACTTCTGCACATCCTTATAATGGAGACGGTAGTTCTAGTGGCTACTTCTTAAATGGCGTAGAATCTCCTGCTCTTAAATTACATGGTGCAGATAGCGTTACATCTTCTTCAGGTTACTATTATAAGTTTGACCAAGCAGATAGTTCAAACAGTAGTCATCCATTAAGATTTTATTTAGACGCTGCTAAAACAATAGCCTATACAACTGGTGTCACAACTAGTGGTACACCTGGTACTGCAGGTGCTCACACAACTATAGCAGTTACAGACCAGACTCCAAGCACATTATATTATCAATGTTCTTCTCATGGTTACATGGGTAACTATGCTAGTGTAGATTCAGCTAATATAACATCTAGTGGAGCAGTAACTATTGATGCAGTAGGTGATGTCACTTTAGATGCAGATGGTGGAGATATACTATTTAAAGATGCAGGCACTACATTTGGTAGTGCTACTAATACTTCTGGCGATTTAATACTTAAATCAGGTACTACAACTGCTTTAACATTTAGTGGGGCTAATGCTACTGTTGCAGGTAATCTAGTTGTTACTGGTAATCATACTGTAAACGGAACTACAACAACTGTAAACTCTACTACAGTAACTATAGACGATCCTATCTTCACACTAGGCGGAGACGGTACTCCAGGCTCTGATGACAATAAAGATAGAGGTATTGAATTTAAGTATCATACAGGTTCTGCAGCTAAAGTAGGTTTCTTTGGTTGGGATGATTCTGCAGGTGCATTTACATTTGTACCAGATGCTACAAACTCTTCTGAAGTGTTTAGTGGTTCTGTAGGTAATGCTATATTTGGTAACGTTACAGGTACATTACAAACTGCTGCACAAACAAATATAACATCTGTAGGTGCTTTAGATGGAGGTTCTATAACATCTAATTTTGGCACTATAGATACAGGTGCTTCTGCTATAACTACTACTGGCTTAATATCTGGCGGTTCTTTAGATATAGACAATGTATTAATTAATGGAACAACTATAGGTCACACAGACGATACTGATCTTTTAACTTTAGCTAATGGTGCTTTAACTGTAGCAGGCACTATAGAAGGTACTACAATTACTGCTTCTACTGCAGTTGTACCTGATGCTTCAGGCGGTGCAGATTTAGGTAGTACATCTCTTGAGTGGGGTGATCTATATATTGCAGACGATAAGAAAATTTACCTTGGATCAGATCAAAACTTTAGTATTGAATATGATGAAGATGGTAATGATACTACAGCAGTTGTAGCTGCAGGTGGTGTTAGTTTAGCTCCTCATGGTACAAGCACAGGAAATGGTACAGAATTAAGATTTCAAGAACTAGCTGCTAATGGTGCAAACTATGTAGGCTTTAAATCTCCAGATGCTATAGCTTCTAATGAAGTGTGGGTATTACCTAATGCAGACGGCTCAGATGGACAGGTTTTAAAAACAGATGGTTCTAATGCTCTTTCTTGGGGAGAGGCAGGCGGTGGCGGTACTATAGATATGGTTGCAGATGGTGATATAGCTATTAGAAAACCAGTTGTACTTACTGCTGCAGGTAAAGCAAAAGAAGTTGCATTTTCAGACGCTGCTGCAGGCGTAGGAACAGCACTAACTTTAGATAGCTCTGTAAATGGTTCTGATAACCGAACTAATTTAATATACATGGATGGTGTAGGCTCAGGCGTAAAAACTTTTGTTAAAATATTCTGTGATGGTGGTACAAGCAATCATATAACAGCGATAGCGTTTACTATTAGTGATACTGGAGCAAGAACAGTTACAGCAGGAACTCCTGTTGTTGTAACTTCAAACGATACAAGTTATATGGATGCTGTGTTTGATCCTGATACAGACAGAGTTATAATGGTGTATCGTAATGGTGATGATGCCGATAAACCTTACTATAGTGTTATTTCTGTAAGCGGTACAACTTTAACTTCTTCTACAGTAGCAGTTGTAATTGATGATGCTAATTTAGACCCTCAAGATATAGCATTAAGTTATGATACAACTGCTGATAGAATTGCTTTGGTATTTCAAGATAACAATTTTAGTGCATCAGAAAGAAGTAAAATTAGAAGTTATGTAGGAACTGTTACAGGCGGAACAACTAATTCTGTAGCTTGGGGGAGTAATGTACATGCAGATACAGATATTGATAAAAGTAATAGTAGAACAAGAATTTGTTATGATGCAGGAACAAATAGACATTTATTAATTTACAAAGATTCTGATGGATTACAAAGTAGAGTAGGAACATTAACAGGTGCTTCTACAAATACTTTAGCGTGGGGTAATCAAACAACTTTACATACTGCTTTTGCTCAATATGATGTTGCAGTTACCTATGAAGCAACACAAGCAAAATGTGTTGTATCTTTTAGTAATGGATCGACAACACAAAGTTTAGGCGTTGTTACTGTTACAGGATCATCAACTAATACTGCAGCTATAGGCTCTTTAGTTACAATATCTCGTGATGATGCTGCAGGAGCACCTAATAGTAATGCAATATCTGCTATTGCTGCTAGTAAAGTTGGCTATGTATATAATGTTTCTAATACAGTTAAAGTTACACCTTTTACAATATCAGGAACAAGTTTAAGTGCAGGAACTGCTGTTACTATAGCTTCAGCAGACACATCAAATACCCAAATAGCAGGGGTTGTAGCTACAGGTGCTGCTGCTGTAAGTTTTGAAACAACTAATACAAGTATTAGTGCAGTAGAATTTCGTAGTGCTACTATATCAGGCGGAGGTACTACTTCTCTTACTAAAGATAATTATTTAGGAATATCTAAAGCAGCTATATCAGATGGTGCTACAGGTAAAATAGTTATACCTGGTGGTATATCTGAAGGACACTCTTCTCTCACTATAGATTCTAACATATTTACAAATGGTGCAGGAGATATAGGTTTAGCAGGAGATAGTGGAGGATTACAATTTTTAGGTAGAGCTGTATCAGCTACACAAATACAATTAAGACAAGAAGAATTTAGTCATTATGCTGAAGCAGGGGAAACTTTAACTGCAGGTCAACTTATAGAAATAAACAGTTCTGGTAACGTTATTCCTATTATAGGTAATGCTACTACATTTAACAAGACAACACAGTATGGAGCATCAGGAGATAGAACTGCAGATGTTCATGCAGCATATGATCCTGATACAGAAAGAGTAGTAGTTGCTTATGCCGATAAAACTAATAGTAACTATTTAACTACAGTTGTAGGAACTATAACTGGTGGAACAACAAATTCTGCTTCTTGGGGAACTCCTCAAGTTGTACAGTCTTATAATTCAGACCATAGTGAAAGACATATTTATTTAGTATACGATGAATCTGTAAACAGAATGGTTCTATTATTTGGTAGAAATGATAGCGGTTATAGTAGCTTTAGAGGAGGCTCTGTAGTAGGTACTGTAACAGGAGGAACGACAAACTCAATTTCTTGGGGTACATCTGCTTTAATAGATGGAGATACTCGTAGACCTAATAATATGTCTGCTGATTATGATGATGCAGATAATAGAATTTATGTAGGATACGAGTGTGAAAACACTGTAGGTAGCACTGTTTCTGCTAGATTTGGAGCAGGTAAAGTTACAGGCGGAACAACCAATACTATAGCTTGGGGAACTTTTACTGATTTAAATGGTGGTAATAGTAACATAAGTGGTATTAATGTAGTTAATGATGAAACTGAAAATAAAACTGTTATCATATATAGGGATGAAGCTACTTCTAATTATTTAACACTAGTAAAAAACACAACAGGAGGAACAGATTCTTCTCCATCAGTTAGTTTAAGTGGTGAGACTAGAATAGGTAGTAATCAAGCTGTCCAATATACATCAATGGTTACAAGTTGTTATGTAGGCGGTGTTGTAAATAAAGTTGTTACTGCTTTTCAGAAAAGTAGTAAACTCTATATTCAATTAACTTCAGGAAGCAGTAGTTATGGAAGTCCATTTGAAATAGTTGCTCAAAATGATGCAGGTATAGGAACTAATTATCCTGGCGCTATATATCCTCATAACATAACATGGCTGAAAGGTTCAGCAACAACAGATGCTAATGGCGTTTCAATAGAAAAAGTTCTTGTTGTGTTTGCAGACCAAGCTAACCAACAATGGGGTATAGAAGTTAACTGTGATGCAGATGCTAATGCTCTTGCACATGGCACTCCTGTAAAAGTAGGTGCTTATGTAAATAATTCTATATCTTCTACAAATACAATTTACGATGATGCTTCATCAAGAGCTGTTGTAATTTCAAAAGATAGTACAGACCAAGGTGGTGTTTACGATTTAACTTTAACTTATGTAGCAGAGCCTCAAGTGGATAGCACTAAAGCAAATGTTGATGGATTTGCAGGTTATGCAACAACAAGTGGAAACGCTGTAGGAGTTGCTTTAGAAGCAGGAATTGACAATAACCAATCAGGTTTAACAACAGGTTCTTTGCATTACATAGATGATAATGGATTATTAACAACCACTTCTACAAGTAATCAAAAAATAGGTAAAGCATTAAGTGCTACTAAAATACAAGTAATAACATCATAAAGGAGAAAATTATGAAAACAATAGTAAGAAAAAGTGATAATGTAAGTTTATACATTTATCCAGATAATAAAGCAATTACTTTAGAATCTAATAGAGCTGTTATAGGTACTACAGATAATCCTGAATTATATATATCTGATCTTAATTCTAGTAACGCAGAAGTGCATACAGGAGTTGATGATAAATCAGATTATTGGGGAAACAAATATAAACATGATGGAACAAACTGGTCAGATAACTCTAGTTTTATAGGACAAAATAGATTAAGTATAAACGTAGATAGTTCTATAAACCAAATTTCTGTAGGTAATACAAACCCATTTACAGCTTCTGGTACTGTACAAATAGGTGATGAGAAGATTACCTACACTGGAGTAGACGGAACAAATCTTACAGGTTGCACTAGAGGGGCTGCATCAACTGATGCTGCAAGTCATACCTCTGGCGATTCTGTAACACAAATATAGTAAGGAGCAAACATGCCTACTAAACCAACAGCAAGTGTAGTAAACCAAAAAATAGATGACCATGTAGACGCTTGTACAAGTAGGTATGAAGCTATTGATCGTAGGCTTTACAGAATTGAAACAATACTTATAGGGGCTAGTGTTTCTGTAATAGGGTTGTTAATTAAAATAATTATAGGCTAGAGGAAAGAGATATGCCAAAGAAACCGTTGACAGATATAGAAATACAGAAAAGGTTAGATGCTTTGGAAAGAAGAGGTATGAATACTGGGGGTAATGTTTTAAGTAACTACACAGGTACTATTCAACTTCCTGGTGGTGGCACTCTTAACATGGACACTCTTAACAAACAAATAGCTGCTGCTACAGAAGCTACTAAACCTAAACCTTTAGGTAATCCAAATGATCTGGATGGTAGAGTAAGTTTTGTAGATAGAGGAAATCCTGAATTAGCCAATAAAGAATTTGAAGAAAATCAAAATGCTATTAATATGTTTGATAATATTGATGCTCAACAAGCTGCTGCAGATAATAATACAAAATTTAATGAAAGTATAATTGGCGGTCAAGGCACTATACCTGGTGGTGCAGGTACTGATACTTTAACTAGCGGTGCAGGTAATGATACTTTAACTGGCGGTGCAGGCAATGATGATGTACAAAAAACAGTACTAAATGTAGTACCTTTAGGCGATGGTAGGTCTGTAGTGTATTATAGTGATGGAACAAATGAAACTATAGGAACAAAAACAGATACTGGAACTGGAACTGGAACTGGAACTGGAACTGGAACTGGAACAGGTGGTCTTTTAGAACAAAGATATGGCGATGCTATTAACCAAATAGATAAATATGCAGGACTTACCCCAGGGGGCACTCAATTACCTACTGGAGGTACAGTTACGCCTACTCCTGGTAAAGTTTTACAAGGTGAGTTAGTACCTACTGAAGGTACACAACTTACAGGAACGCCTTCTGCTGCTACTACAACAGCTTCCGATGCAGGTTTACAAGCTCAAGTTCCTACTGAAGCTAGTGCTAGTACAGTAGACTCACTAGTAGCTTCTGAACAAAAAGTAAATGCATTAGCCCTTGCAGCACAATCAACAGATGCTCTTAGTCAAGAGGCTGTAGGCGAAGAAAGTACCGTAAGTGCAAATGCTACTATAACTGATGAAAAGTTAAATGCAATAAAACCAGACCCTGAAAGTATAGAAGTAATAAAATCAGAAGGAGCATTAGCCGAAGAAATAGCTAAGGTAGATAGAAGAGGTACTCCTGTTGTAGGTTTAGACACTGCAGGATTTAATGAAAAAATAAATGCTGCTGATAGACAAATGGAAGTAGGCGATACTATTCCTGAAATAAACCCTAGAGAAGCACAGCAAGCAGAAAAAGAATTTCAGTACGAAAAAACTCAAGAAGCTACTATGCAGTTAGCACAGTTTAGTGATAATCCAGAAGTCAGTGCTTTTGCTACAGCTCAACAACAAGCTATATCTGAAGTACCTGTAGAGGCTACTGTTCAAGGACAACTAACAAACCTTATGGCACAGTTTGCTGATGGTAAAACACCTCCTTATGCTGCAGGAGCAATAAGAAATGCTGAAGCACAAATGGCTGCTAGAGGTTTATCTGCAAGCTCTATGGCAGGTGCTGCAATTATGCAAGCTGCAATGGAATCATCTATTCCAGTAGCTGCACAAGATGCACAAATCTTTAAAGAAATAAATTTAACAAACTTAAATAATAAACAACAAGTAGCTTTAGCTAATGCTGCAAACTCTATGAATATTGGTTTAGCTAATTTAAGTGCTAGTCAACAAACAAATTTACAAAATTCTACTAATGGTTTTAAATTACAATCTCAAAGTCTTTCTAATTTACAACAAGTAGCTGTAGCTAATGCACAGTTAAGGTCTTCTTTAAAAGAAAGAGAGTTAAGCTTTGATCAACAAAAAGCAGTAGCTAATGCTGCTAGATATTCTGAAATACAAAATTTAAATCTTAGTAATGAACAGCAAGGAATTATGCAAGATTCCGTAAATAATATGCAAATTAGCATGGCAAATTTATCTAATAAACAACAAAGAAATTTAGCACAAGCCCAAATAGATTCTGCATTAATGGGTCAAGAGTTAACAGGAGATCAACAAAGAGCTGTATTAAATGGTGCTAGAGTAGCTGAAGTAAATAATATAGAATTTACAGAACAACAACAACGTAATTTAAACAATGCTAAAATTATGGAAAACATGACTTTAACTAATTTAGATTCTGACATGAAAGCTGCACTTACAAATGCTGCTACCTACGCAAATATGGACATGACTAATCTTAATAATAGACAACAGGCTGAAGTATTAAATGCTCAATCGTTTTTACAGTTAGATATGGCTAACCTTACTAACAAACAACAGGGTGAAGTATTACAATACCAAGCTAAAACACAAGCTTTATTTTCTGATGCTGCTGCAGATAATGCTAGAAAACAATTTAATGCACAGTCTGAAAATCAAATGGAACAATTTTTTAGTCAATTAGGTGCTACTGTTAGAAACCAAAATTCAAATAGAGTAGCTGCTATGAGGCAATTTAATGTAAATGAAACTAATGCTCAAGCAAGATTTAATACTTCACTAGTAGATACTAGAGATAAATTTAATGCTACAATGACAAGTCAAATTAATCAATCTAATGCAAAGTGGAGAAGAGATTTAAATACTATAAACACTACTAACCAAAATGAAGCTAATAGACTTAACGCACTGAGCTTATTACAAATAAATCAAAACTCATTAAATAAAGTATGGCAAGCTTACAGAGATGAAGCTAACTGGATAAATAGTAAAAGTATGGCAAAAGATCAATACATGCATGAAATAGCTAAAATAGGTTTAGCTGGAGATGTAGATGAAAGATTGTTTAATCATCAAAATAGAACAGAAATAAAAGACAGATTCGGTACTACTATATGGAATTGGTTAAAAAATTTATAATAGGATTATAAAATGACAGCACTAAGAGACACAATAAAATCAATCGTTGACCCTATAAAAGCAGGAATAAATTATGTAGGGAAAGGTCTAAAAGAAGTTGTAACTTTAGGAGGTACATTTTCAATAGAAGAAAGTGCAACTTTAGCAAGTTTTGTAGCTAAAGTACCTGGTTTTGATAAAATGAGTGAAAGGGATCAACAAACTTATACAGATGCTTGGCACCAAAGCAGGGCTAGAGCTTTATCAGAACAATCAGGTGATAGAAGTTTTTTAAATATTGGTCAAAATCAAACAAAGTATTTAGGAAGAGGTAGATCAGAAAGAGGTTTTGACTCATTTGATCAATCAGGAGGTTCTGCTCCATCAGCAAGTTCTTCTTTAAAAAATATTATAAATGAAAATCTAGGAAGTAATCTTTCCATTAATGATTTTAGTCAAGCAAATGAATTAAATGCTTTTGCTGAAGCTTTTACAGTTGATCCAGATTTAGGTAAGGGAGATTATTCTAAACCTAACATTGATATAGGAGATGAATAATGCAGGTAACAGAAGAAACAATTAACGTACCTCCTGGAGGAGAAGAGTCTTCTATGAATCAGCTAGACCCTATGGATGCACCTGTACCTGGGCAATCTTTAACGTCTGATCCTCAAAACATGCCTTATGAGGGTCCTCCAGAAACTTCTGATCCTCGAGAAGCTATTTCAGAAATTATAGGTGTATTACAAGAGCCTGCTGTTCAAAAAGATATGTTAGCTGTAATGGCATCAGGTTTTCCAGTAGAAGCTATGGTTCATAGTTTTGCTCTAGCAGGAGTAGCTGACGGTAAATTTAGTGTGGATGTTGCGGAGATAGCAAAACCAGTTATAGCTTTGTTTCTTATTAAACTAGGTTTAGAAAACAACATACCTGTAACACCATTTACAGATAAAGTTTTATCTGAAGAAGAACAAGATATGATGAGAGACGAAAGAACTTTAGCAAACATGGAAGAAGTTGCACCAGAAAGAGCCAGACATGTTAAAGGTCAAATGTTTATGAATGAATTTGAAGGTCTAGCAAATGAACAAAAGGGTAGATTAGATGCTAGAGAAGAAATAAGAATGAGAGAAGAAGAAATGCCTACAGTAGATTCTGACGGAAGTTTCTTAGAATTAGAGGGAGAGTAACATGGTTATATCAATACTAGGTGGCATGATGAAAGGCTACAACCAAGATGAAATGTTAAGAAAGAAAGTTGAAGCAGAGGCTCTTGCTTTAGGTCAAAAAGGTATACTGGATAGACAAGCACTAGAAGATAAAAGAGAATATGACAAACAAGAAAGAAGAGATTTTGAAGATTATAAAAATAAAAATAAACTAAAAACTACTTTTACAGTACCGTTTGGACAAAAAGAAAAAATTGATCCTGTAACTGGAAAAGTAAGTCTTGTTGATCAAGGATCAATTAATTTTTCTACAAGAGAAAAATTTACAACTGATGTAAGAACAGGTGCATTCTCTATAGAAAACCTTCTTAGGAATTTAGATACAAACGAAAAAGTTGAGGCATTTAAAAGAATAGCTAGTTCTTCAGAGGGAGGTTGGGGTCCTCAGCCTATAGAATCACTAAAAACAATAAGAACTGGCTATGGAGAAAGAGTGGGTCCTGACGGTGAAATGGACCCTATAGGTGTAAATGTAAATGTGCCTGAAGATCATCCTTTTTACGGTTATTTTGCAAAATTACGAGCAAAAATTGATGGAGTAAATTTAGAAGATATACGAGATGATAGTTTAAAAATATTAAACATTGCTCCTGCAGGCGATGGTCGTTATAATATAATGGGTCCAGGCGATGATGAGTCTCAGGTAGGAGAGCAATTTTTATACAGAAATGATCAAGTACTAGGTCCTGATTCTAGATTTACAAATATGCAAAATTTAGACAACGTTAATGTTCTTCATGGAGAAGGTCTTAGTAAAAAGAAACTGCAACAAGCGTCAGTGTTTGATATTTGGAATAGAAATTTACTTGATGAAAAACAATACCCTAAAATATATAAAAACTGGGATAATTTCTATACTGTAATAGGTAAAGGTCCAGATTTAAATCAAGAGGGAACAGAAATTCCAGGTACTTCTCAAGGTTTGAAGTTACAAGTGTATGTTAGAAATGATGAAGGAGAAACTGTATTAGAAGATAGGTATGTTTCTACAGGATGGGATATTAATTCTTTTAGAGAAAATATATATGGAGCAATGAATAAAGCTACTTTTAGAAATGGTGCATATGCACCACCTGATGATGATCAATATAATAATAGTCCATCAAGTCCTTATGGAGACCTCTCTGCTATAGCCGATGCAGGAGACTTAGCAGAAAGTCAAATATTTTTAGCTTTAGATATATTTTCTGACATGGGAAGCATCGATGCTATGAGCACTGCAGGCACAGTAATAAAATTTATAAATGATGCTGTTTTAGCACCTAACTCACAAATGAATCAATTAATTAGCGGTTTTAATGCTTTAGTATCAGGAACTATAGACGCTGAGTGGAATACTATGTCAGATGATAGGAAAGATGATGTTAGAGAAGCTGAAAAATATCTAAGAAATTATATGCAAATGGATAAAACTACAAGAGATAAAGAATTTGCAAAAATAGGTACACAAAGAGTTTTACTAGATCAAATATTTACTCTTTTAGCATACAATGTAGCTCTTACTACGCAAGGGGGTACTAGCCTATCTGCTAGAGTATCTAATGAAGATTATGATAATTCTAAATCTGCTGTAGTTGGTGGAACTTTTGATAATGTAGAAAATAGAATGCTAGGACTTATGCAGTATTATCAACTTACTGTTCCTAAAGCTTTTTCTTTTCATCTATTAGATAACGAAAACGGTGTTGGTATATCAGCTAAACAAAGAAGAATAAAAAATGAACTTATACCTGTAATTTTAAATAGGTCTGTGTTTGACACTGGTATACAACAACAAGGTGCATATAGAGACCCTTACTCTATGTTAAATTATTTAGCTACAAGACCTAATGCAAAAAACTACATGCAAATTTGGGCAGAAAGTGTAAAGATGGCATACAGAACAAATCCAGAAATAGCTTACGACCCAAATTTTGATCCTAATACTTCACAAGGGTCAACGGCATTAACACCTCCATAAACTTTAAGGAATTAATATGACAGACGAAACATTCGATAGCAGTAAAAGTTTATTTGAAAATTCAATAATCCAAGCTATGGACAATACTCTTGTAGAAGGTGAAATACATATACCTTCTAATAAAACTAGAGATTATTCCCTATTTAAAGACCCAAACGATTATAATCGTATAAACAATGCGTATTTAAATAAAAATATAAATCCTTATATTATTAATTACAAAACATGGCAAAGTTTAGGTAATGCAGCCGCAAGAACAAAAGATGCTAATGCAATAGGGAGAATAGATTTTGAGAATTATGATTACGATAATATAGTAGACAGTATAGATTCTGCGTATGACGAGAGTGTATCTTTTGCATTAAGGCAATCAGAAAACATAAAATTAGATGATGAATCTAAAGAGTGGTGGAAAACTAGACACAAATATATTAAAGATAAATATAATAGTGATAAAAGAGAAGCTTTGTTGTACCAAGGAGGGTCTTGGCTAGGTCAAGTAGATAACATTCTTTCAGATGGACTAGAGTTTGCAGGAGAAGGAGGGATGAATAGTGTTGCAGCAATTGGTGAAATACTTACTAATTATGGACCTAGATTTGCAAATCATCTATCTATTAATCTTGCAGAAAATGCTTTTAATATGTTATTTTTTCCTGCAGATTATCAAGAACAAAAACGAGTAAACTTACTTCCTGAAGAAGATAAAAAATTTCTTTTAGACATAATGCCAGGAGAAGGAGTATTTAATGTACCTTCTTCTGCAGGTTTTGATGGAAGCATTAACGATTATATTGGAAAAAATTGGGGTAAAGGAGCAGGTGCATTTTTTGATAAGTTTAGAGAAATTAATGAAGCAAGATATACAAGTAGGTTAATGGGTAATGGTGACATTCGAGGTGGTGCAGAACTTACTAGAGATTTATTTGCTTTAGGTAAATTTGGAAAGGGTGCCAAAATTATTGATGGTTCAGGTGTAGTAAATAATCCTAAGAAATTAGCTGAATTTGAAAAAATATGGAAAAGAACATACCAAGAGCTTAAAAGAGATGGGGGTATGATTAAAGGAACATATAAATATTTAAAAGGAAGAAGAGTTAAAAATAATATTACATTTGGTGAAAACACTGTTAAGGGAAGAGCCCTACGAAAAAGATACGATATGACAACTAATGCTATTGCTTGGGGCTTTGGTGCTGAAGATTATATATTTGATGGTAAATATAGTTCTATTCCTATTTCAACTAAAGGTCTGCCTTTTTTTGAATATGATACTCCTTTAGGGCTTGTTATGGCTCCTATATTGGCAACTGCAGGAACCGCAGTGGTTAGGGGTACTGTAGGACAAATTCCTGCTAGTTATGCACACTTTCAAATGAACCAAATAGCTAGAGGCTTTAAAGTAGGTACTAGAGAGTATGGTCTAGGTTTTATAGGTCCTAAAATGGATATGCAAACAGCTAGTTCTAGGTATTTATTACGTTCTGGAAGAGTAACTCCAGATCAAATAAACTCTATAGATAAAGGTATTAATGCTTTTGATATGAAAGGTAAAGAAAGACCAACATATGATGCGTCTAGAGGCGTAGCTTTTAAAGCAGAAGATTACCTTTTTACAGAGTGGATGTCAGGTAGGCTTCAAGACAAAAGAAGAGTAGAAGCTACATATAAATCACCAACAGACAGACAAGCTATAAATAGTTTTAACACAAAAATGGATTTGTTAAATTTAGACAAAAGCACTGCAAAAGCTCAAAATGATATGTTTATAGTGTATGATAAAATGGCAAAAGATGGTAGCAAATTAGCTCGAAACACTTTAGAATTTACTTCAACAGCGATACAAACACAAGACAGAATTATGGATGCATTACTAACCCCTAAAGGAGAAATAAGACCTAGGTATAAAGGAATAATAGAACCATCATTAATAGGTCCTTTGTATAGCCAATTTGATACATACACAAACCTTGCACAAGCTTCTGCTTATAGAATATTAATAACAGAAGCAGGGGATTTAGGTCCTTTTGGAAATAGAGTTGATACTATATTACTTAACGATTTAGAAGTAATGGCTAATCAAGAACAAAATGCATTAATGGCTCACAGTAATATACTTTCAGCTATTGTAAAAACAATAAACCAAAACGAAGCTGTTGTAGGTCGTGCACTGCCACCAGAAGACCCTTTAAAATTATTTTTAACAGGCACTCAAGAAGCTATACAAAAACAACAAGAAGATTTTACAAAACACAAATTAAATTTACAAGAAAAGGCTGCTCAGTTAGATGCTGTTACAGATGCAGGTATTGATTTTAATTTATCTAGTATAAATAGTAAGCTAGAAAAAGTCAATATAGAAAAACCACAAAGTCTTATAGCTTACGAAAACAATTTTAATAGCCTTACTTCAAAGCGTGGTCCAGACCAAGACAGTTACGTAGCACTTGGAAAAGAAGCTAGAGCTATTGCTGATAAAAGGCATGAAGATATATATGGTGAAGAAGGTATTATAGCACAAGCGTATGATGTGACTAGAACAAAAATAGATAAAACAAATCAAGAATTTCCTTCTTTAGAATTTACACAAGTAGGAGACGAAACTCTCAGAGGTTTTTTATATGAAGCACAAGGATTTGCTACAGATCGTACACATGTAATTCGAGGAAACGACTCTTTAGGTTACGAAATAGGAAGGTATGGTGGAGATGATGGGTTTACAAGACTTGAAGGAGTTTTTCCTGACAGATTTGCAGCATTAGAAGATGCTAAATTAGAAGTACAAAGTTTTGAAAATAATGCTTTTAGAAAACAAAACCCTTCAGAAACAATAACTGTACCTAAACCTTTACAAGAAACTTTAAATTCCTTGCAAATAGAATCAGGTGTTAATGTATTTACTCAAGAAAACGGTAAAAATGTATTGGAATTTAGCGGTGTTAGTGAACAGGGTACTCAAACAAAACAACATATAATAAGAGCACTAAAAGAATCAGGCATATTAACAAAATATGGCGGTTCACAAGACCCTAGTTACATACCTCCAAAAGTTAACGTAGATGATTTAATAAAAGCAAGAAGCGTTATAATTAAAAGAATATGGAAAGATGGTGTTTCAGCAAGAGCTGAAGGTTTAGGTGAAGTTGCTGATACTATTACTGGGGTATTAAATAAAATTCCTGGTTACCAACAAGCTAATGAAACTTTTCAAGCTTATGCTAAGATTTGGAAAAATGATTATGGTGCACAGTTAACAGAGAAACAGCCAGGGGGTAACAATGTAGTATCTGACTTTAACTTAATGGAGTCGTTTATTAAATATGGAATAGAAGAACCAACACTGGCAGCAGCAAATGCTTTTTCTTATTTTGGACCAGCATACAAAGAAATGATAGGTAGTGGTTTTGCTTACGGTATAGAAAATAATAGGTTCACTGAAACAGAACTTTTAAAAGCAAAACCTTTTTTAAAAGAAATTTTTAATTATAACCTTCAAGTAAATAGTCGAGGAGAAGTTATTAAAGACCTTATCGGTAGAGATATGGAAAAAATTAAAGGCAAAGGGGGTGAGATACAAGCTCTTATAGATACTAAAGGTATCCTTAGAACAGAATTAGCACTTGACAAAAAAACAATAATAGCAAAAAAAGAAAAAGCAATGCAAGATTCTGAAGCTGCTCAAATACAATTAGACAAGGTTATGTTTGCTTTAAGTAAAGGTGAAGAAAGAGTAGTTCCTTTTATGAAAGACTTTGCAGGAAAAAGTGTTAGTGCTATGAATGTTACTGTGCAAGCCCTAACAGATAATTCTAAATTAACTATGGCTCAAATAAAAGATGGTTTACTTACAGGTTTTAAAGAGCTTCTTATAGCTGATTTAATTACTGGGTCAGAACTAAGTATGACACCTGCTTTAAAAGGTGAAAAACCTACGCTTAAAAGAGAACCTAAAGAAAATGTTGCGGTAATAGAAGGTCAAAAGATACCTACTCCTGGAGTTGCTTTAGACACACAAGTAGACCCAAAAACTAAAAAGGTAAAAGTTACTGAACCTACAGTAGAAGAAGGTGCTGGAGAACCACTTAAAATTTTTGGAGAAGGTGGAGCATTTGGTGCTGCTTTAGAAGGTGATATGACTAGGCTAGAGCTAGGTATTCCTAAAGTATTAGGAGGAACAGGTGTATTTAACCAAAAAGGTTATGTAACTTTTCAAGATGAGAACATTATAAAACAGCTAAACAGTAAAGAATTAGAATGGACAGATGTTTTAAAGGGGTGGAATACAGCTTTAAACAATTCTCTAACAGAAAATGGAAGGCTTATAGAATTTTTAACTACAGGTGAAGGGGCTGTTACTTACTTATCTCAAGACGTATCTTTACTTAAAGATTTAGCTGATACTAATAAAAATGTTTTAAATGAAAATCTTACTTTAGCAAAAAATCCAAGTAGAAGACCTATTAACATACCTAGAAAATGGACTTCAGCACAAATTACAGGTTGGACAAATTCTTATATGAAACGTATTACTAGTAGAACCTATGCTTTAGGTTATGCTACTTTTCAAGGAATAAAAATGAGAAATGCTCGTTTTCAAGTACGGATGTTAACTGATCCTGCTGTTAGAGAATCTTTGCAATTAGTATTTAGAGGTAAATCTTCTATACTAGGTTTTCAAGAAAAACAAAGTATTATGGGTATGTTAGTTTATTTACTACCTACAGTAGCTGAACTATATCCTGAAGAAACAGATGAACAAAAATTAGAAGAATACGAAAATTTAAGAAAAGAAGTTATAATAGATATGCTTAAAGATATAGGATTAGGTCAAAAGAAAAAAAGAGAAGATTCTTTAAAAGACCAAATGGGAAGTTTAGATTTAAATTAATAAACCACAATAGGAGATTGTTGTGATTAAAAACCTACGAGAATTTGCTATTATAGGAGTAGCATTAATATCTGTTAGCAGCTTGCTACTAGCGGAGGACAGTAACATAACGAACACTACTACTAGTACTAGTACAGTGACTTCAAACAATACCAACAACAATACTAACAACAACACTATAACTAGTACTTCTGTTGCTACAAATAATAATAACAATGTAAATACAAGCACCATAACTACAAACGCTACCAACAATAATACAAACACTACAACTAGCACAAGCGATGTAACATCAAACATCACACAGACACAGAACGTAACAAACAATAATACCAGTGCTATAACTAGTACCTCGACAGCAAGCAATACAAACTTAAATACTAATAACAGTAGCAATGTAAATACCAACACTTCTAACAGTACGTCTTCTGTATCTACAGAAAGTGTAAACCAAAATACAAATCAGAACACAAATCTAAATACAAATAACAATAACAGTACAAGCGTATCTAGAAATGACTCTACACAAAAGGTAACACAAAGAATTAAAACTGCTCCACCGTCAGCTATAGCTCCTTCCATAATGTCGTACAGTCAAGACTTGTGCACCACAGGAGCTAGTTCGGCAGTCCAAACTCAGTTCTTTGGTGTATCGACAGGTAGAAGTGTACGAGATGAGAACTGCGAGACTTTAAAACTTAGTA
>Ga0098060_1000466_pt1 | contig 18435 bp, 14 predicted proteins | sample 21_taG_FD_77063 | JGI IMG/M metagenome (GOLD analysis project Ga0098060, IMG submission 77063) | Marine viral communities from the Subarctic Pacific Ocean - 21_ETSP_OMZ_AT15319 metaG | ecosystem: Environmental > Aquatic > Marine > Oceanic | place: Pacific Ocean | collected 2015-01-19 | reverse complement strand
GGCCGTCAACTGTTTGTATCGACCAGCCTGGTACAGATCCATACTGTTCGATACCACCCCACGCACACCGTTATGTACGCCTTCGGGGATCTTGCCCTTGTAGTGCTTGTCAAGCGTCAGCTTCAACGCAAAGTAGTCGGAGCGAACCTGCTCTGGTAGCGCATCTACTTGAACCCCATACTGGTCAGTCTGCGCCCCATACAGCTCGTTGGTTACAATGTCGGCACCCTGTTCCGTCGCCCGGCGGATGAGCGTCATCCGATACGCCGCTTCGGGCGTCATCAGCCCGTTAAATATCTGACGAGCTGCGTTCTTCTTGTACGCCCAATACGGCTCAACAGTCGTGAGCGCCAAACCAAAGCCCGTGCTTGAAGACTCATGTTTAGCTACGCTTGTTGCGTAATCATAGTACGCTTTGTTGACGAGCCTAAACGCAGTACGGGGTTCCATCCCCTGCTCAATCAGCGTTACTGCACCACCGTACCGTTCTCGAACCGAAATCGACTCTGCCAGGTCATTGATAATGGTGTTGTCGAGAGGGCCGAGGTTCATTCTTCTGCGCCTGTGCATGATGACTTGCCGAAGCGCAGTGTTGTCAAACGAAGACTCAGCTCCCTCTTCAACGCCAATCTTCCGTAGAACCTTTGCAGTATATACCTTGTCACCAACCATGATGACATCATCGGTCCCATCAAGGATTTGATTGACCTCAATGCGCGTTCCGCCTGCCCCGAAGAGCGCGTTCAGCGCGTGTGCAACACGCTCACCAGCCAACTGCATGATGTCGCGAACCTGCTCGCCCTTCCCCTCACCAAAGAGACGGATAGCGTTCTCTACGCCCGGTATTGTTGTGAGCTCCACCGCGCCCTGGCGAGCTGTGTTGACCAGCGCAGGCTTAAAGCCCGCCTCGATTGCCAGTTGAGAGAACCGGTCTATCGTATTCTGGTGGAAATACTTTGGCCGAGTCACCGTTCCGCCACGAGTGTACACACCCTTCGTCCACTGTATGGTCTCCTGCAAGGCATTGTAGCCCGACGTTTCGAGCTCTTTACCAACTCGCCCGCGAGGTAACACCCGATCCAGGGCCTCTGTTATTCGTTGTCTCGCTGCTGCAGGTATGTATACCTCTGTAGCAGACAGGCCAAGCATCGACTTAAACGCAGCACCCAGCCCAGCCTCATTAGCCAGGCGCATCACTTCCCGTCTCTCTTCCGGGTCAGTGAACGCCTTACCTTGAAGCAGATCCGCGTATGCTCCTTGCAGGGTTTCTGGTATGGCCGTTTTCGTAGCCGTCCAACCGCGAACAACCTCGTCTACGTTTCCAAGGACACCAATAGATTGTGCAACGGCATCTTTAGCTTTTGGGTTTGCAGAACCGTATACCGCATCAACCTTTCTAAGCAGCTCTTGCAGGGCCTGTTTGCTTGAGCCCGTAAAGTTCCGGCCATTCCGCTGTGTTTGACCGCTAATGTAGAGCAGTGTCTCCATGATTTCCACATCTACAGGGTTTAGAGTGACGGCTTCTTCACTACCACCAGGCTGTCTCCCGGTGACCCGGTAGATTTCATCAAGCAGCTCGTCGCCAACCCAAAACTCTTTGACCTCTCTAACGACACCCCGCCTTTGCTCTTCTGGTAGATCCCTGACCCATGCAAGGCCCTCATCGTGAAACCGAGCGATCGTGTTTTGTACCCCCTCGGCTTCTTGTGGTCCCATGCGCGCGAGCTTTGTCGCGATCCTGAGCTGCATCTTGGCAACAAAGTCTACGCCGTCTGTTGGCACCCGCTGCCCGTTAGCAAACTTGACCCGCTCGCCCGTCAGATACGCAATCTTGTTTGCCTCGTCGCCGTCCCTAATCAGCCTGTTGAAGTCGCTCGCGCTCTGGTCAATAAAGCGGACACCAGCCTTGATTCGCTTGATAAGCTCAGGCGCCAGCTTCCGAAGATCCGCATCGGCATCGAGACCAAACGCAATCGACTTTAGAACAGCTGGTACGTTAGCGATTCCCGCGAGCACCTTCTGTCCATCTGAACCAATACCTAAATCCTTTGAGCCCATCTTTGAAAGAGCTGACGTAGCTCGTTCAAGAGACTCAAATGGAGACTCGCCAACCGGCATGTCGCCACGCTCTTTTAGGCCGGGGCCCGCCAGCCCCAGCTTTGGCATCGAGCCCAACTCAAGCTGGTCCTGCAGCTCAGCAAGATCGTTGCCTGTTATCTTCTTCTCTGGCACCCGCCGCAGCTGGGCATTGACTGCGCGCAGCTGGTTCTCAAGGGGCTCTATCTCGGCCCGGCTTGCGCCCATCTCCATCCCGGAGTTTATAGACTCGTTGAGCTTGTCTGCCTTAGCTCGAAGGCTTCGTATCGCAGCTGCATCGGGGATCACCGCATTACCGTTACGAACAATCTCTTCTTGAACAGCAACGGGGTTTACGGAAACGCCCGGCATGTTTAAGTCGGCAACCTCGTCGGATATAGCGTTGATGGCTCGCTTTGGTGGAGCAGTTGGCAGCACGCCAAACATACGCGACTCACCGGGTTCTGCCGAGCCTTTGACGTTCTTCCTAAGCGCAGCCACCACGTTTTTGTTTGCCTGCGAGCGGAGCTCTATGTTTCTTTGAATCGCCTTGAGTGCGGCTTGGACTTGTCGCAAGTCCCTATTGATCTGAGACCACTCTTGTTTAGATAGGCCCTGTCGCCCCAGCGCCAGCTGCCCGCGCAGGCGGCTCTGTTCAACAAGCAGGTCTCCGTATGGCTTTCCGAGACCAAATGTCTTCGTAAAGTCTTGCGTTTGAAGGCGCTCCACATCTGTTATGTGACGGCGAAAGGCTGGGTTCATAGTCACCAGTTCCTTTCCAGACTCGCCAGGAAGTGACCGAGCAAGGTCTTCGTCTGCGATCCTGTGTATGTCACCAGCATCGAAATCAGCCTCGGCGAGCCTGGCCTCTTCCATCGTCACCGCATCCCGGAGCGCCTTAGCGTCTACTCTCATCTCGCGCTCAAGCCTTTCGGCGTTCCTTACTAAATGCACCGCCTCTTCGTGATCGCCCGTTTTTAGTTTTTCAACTGCACCACTAAGGTCCGAGATCATCTCATCAGTTTTCTTAGCAGGCCCAGGGAGAAACGGAACACCCTCTGCCCTCAGTGTGCGAGACGCGATCTTGGCCCCACGGAAGATCGCCCCGCCAGCCAGCGTTGCGTCAGGCGTGAAGAGCGTAAGCCCGGCGCCGTACTGCTTTAGCTTTGCGATGACCATGGGGTTGTCTTTCGCCCACTCTTGGTTGACTGATATGGCATCTGCAACATCGTATATGATCTTGCCCTCGCGGATACCTTCGATGATCTCTCGGCCCAGCTCTTCTCCAATCTTGCCTTCGGAGAGGCCCACGCCCAGGCCAGACAATGCGCCGCCTGCCGCGTCTGCCATCCGAAAGAAGTAGCCCACCCGGCCCTCTGCTCGGGGGGTGATGGTCTGCCCGCGACGGTTGAACCCTACGATCTCGACCTGTGGCTTGAGCGAAGTCTTGAAGTCTTCCGCAAGCGTCATCTTCTTGGGGTCGAGGGTTTCTGGCATCGTGATCATTCCTGGTGGCCAGTCTCCAACAACAACCTTTGCCGACGCAATACGGTGAGCAGCCTTTATCGCCTCGGCTTCCGTCTTTTTCTTGCGGTTACGAATGTTTATAGCAAGCGTGCGTATCGCGTTGTTCCAACCAAGATCAGCTGGGTCCACCTTATCCAAGATGGGTGTCAGGTCAGGATCGGTCTCAAACTGCTTGATGATGAGCTGGGCGAGGTCGTGTCCGCGTGTACCAGGACGGGCGAGCTCGTGGCCCGCTCTGTAAATGATCCCCTCTTTCACGCTCTTTCTGGCCTCACCAACGCGCGCACCCGGCTTTGATGTCAGGGGACCAGATGCCGCAAACACTGTGGATGGGCCGTATAATGAAGCGATCTGGCCACGCTCTGTAGGCGAGAGCTCAGGCTTACCCTCGGGTTCCTTTAATAGCTCTGTAAGGCTCTGTGCTGGCTTTCGTGGCTGTGGTCGGGGTAGCGCCGGGGCAGCGGGTACGGACGAAGGTGCAGGTGGCTTAGCCGGTGCAGGAACAGTCGGAGACTCACCGGTAGCCTCCTTCGCCCGCACCCTGGGACCAATGGCCCCAACTGGTTTCTTCGGCGGCGCTGTGACGGATGGCTCCAGCTCCTTAGAAATCTCCTTGCTGCGCTCACGACCAAGAGCCTCGGGGCTTCGGGGCCCACCCACGAGCTTACGCAGATCGTCATCGGACATCCCGCGCAGTTGCTGCAGGGTGAACGACTTGTCTCCGAGCTTGAAGGTTTCTGTTGCCACGCTATGCCCGCCCGCGTCTGCGTCTGCGTTTGCGTCCATCGTTGAGGTCTTTCGCAGAGGGAACACCGCTCTCTTGAGCAGCCGGGGCACCAAGCAACGACGCAGTTCGACTGCTGGGTGGCTCTGTCGGCGCTTTCGCCTCCTCCTCTGGCGGTGGCTTTGGCGGTGGTGCCTCTGGCGGTGGCGGTGGTGCCTCTGGCTGATCTTCTGCCTCTGGCATTTCTCCCTCTTCTACGGGGTCGAGCTTGCCTGAACTCAGCAGCGCCTCATAGGCACGCTCTGCCCGTCGCTGAGCTGCGAGGCCGCGCTCTGCTCGGACGGTTGAACCCAGGGCCTTGCCCAGTGGCAACCTTCGGGACTTAACAACCTGGGAGCTCTTGATGTCCCCCTTTGTGAGATACACCTCGCCGCCGCCCGTTGCGATTCGCATACTGCCCGCGTCGTCAGCTGCTTGGCCTGGTAGCGTCTTGCCGAGAAGCACCGAGCCATCTTTCTTGACCACGCGAACAAGGTCACGCTCCCCCTTACGCGCGATCAGTGGGCCTGGAGCTCCTGCTGTTGGTCGCTTCGCCAGCTGCTTCTTAGAAATCTCATAGGCAAGCATGAGGTCTTTGCCGGGAACAAACGATGTAACGCTTGTTACGTGACCCTCATCGTCTCTCACAACCTCGGCATTACCAACAACAAAGTTGTTCTCCTTCGCCCACTCCTGAAACTTCGGCCTCGACAATAGACTCGCAAACGCTGCCCGCTTGCTGTCGTCCCGTCCGTCGCCTGTGATCTCGCCCCAAAGGTAGTCAGACTGCTTCCGCATATCCTGTATTTGAGGGTCGTCGTCCATCCCATCTTGGATTGCTTTCCGTATGTCCTCGGTGTCAAAGCCAGTGAGCTGCTGCGGTTTCCGCTTGGCAAGCTGTTCGATGATTGTCCGTGCTTCATTTGGCCTGTCTGCTACAGCCTTTTGTGCTGCAAGCAGCCCCTTGGACTCTTCATTAAACTCCTTCTCCAGGTTTGTTATCTGAGCCTGCTTCTGTTCCGCTGCAGCGACCAGTTGATTGTACCGAGCAACAGTTACCTGGCCGTGGTTGGATGGATCGAAGGGCTGAAACTGAGCCTTCCCGTGCGTTAAAACCATGTGAGCTGCTGGGTTGGCCCCAAGCAAAATAGAGCCCGCTGCCGTTGCGGTCCCGAGCAGTGTATCCCAGCCCGCCTGCCCTGCGCTCCGGCCCGCTGCTTGGTTCATAATCGATGCTCTTGAGGCGTCCTCAACGTCCTTGAAAGCTCTCCCGTTCAGCTCTGACTGCAGATCTGTAAAGTTGTCACGGATGTTGTTCTGCTGTTTGACCCAGCCGTTAATCATAGCAACGTCACGAGTGCCTGCGTTAGCTAAATACTGCCTTCGTAGCGCCGTAGCGTCGGCACGTAGGCTTACCTCCATCTTGGTAGCTGCAGCCAGGCGGTCGAGCTCAATACCTGTAGCCGTCGCTTCGTGCTTTCTCAAAACCTCTCGAAGACGCACCCACTCACGGATCAGCTGCGGGCGCATCTCAGGCTCTTCAAGCTGATCCGCGTATGCTTTTTGTATTTCGTCGTAGTGTCCCATGTCGTCCTCACTTGGGTTCGGCGAACGAGTTGTCAACGTCGACCACTTGGTCCGTCGTATCTTGTGTTGGCTTTTTAGGTTCTTTAGTTGCCACAGCTCCGCCGATCTGTGCGCCCAGGGGTGCCGTTAAGTTCATGCCCTGCATGAGACGGTCGCCAGCTGTTGGAACATTGGCCTGTTGTGTGAGCTCCGCTCGCGTGGCGCCAAGTTGTTCTCGTGCAAGCAACTCTGCCTGCATACCCGAGAGCGCAGCTGTTTCCGCCTGTCTATCCATGTAAAACTTCCGGCGCTGGTTCAGTAGCGTTGGGCTGACACCAGAGGCTTTCGCCCGTGCCAGCTCGTCCTGAAACTTTCTGGTATCGGCTGTTCTTGCAAACCCCTCGTGAGTACGAAAACCCCTGGCAGCGCCCTGCGTTGAGGACGTGTCTCTGTACGTTGTGTCCAGCAGATTCTGTGCGCGCTTCGCCTGCCTGCGCTGCCTAATCGTACCAAGGACTGACCCGGCACCACCCAGCGCCTGTAATCCAAAGCCGACTGCGGCTCCTTTGAGGATCTGTTTCATCGCAGTCTCCTTATGTAATAAGTTGTACTATCGGGGCGCCGCCTGTGCTGAACCCTATTGCGCGGGCGTTGCGTATGCCAAATGATAGTCTGTTTCTCAGCCAACTCGGAGTCTTAACGTACTTAGAGTTCTCTTTTAGCCCCTCGCGCGCAGTTTTAGAATACACCTGTTCGTCTCTAAGGTGCGCATGGGGCTCAAGATAGATCCGTGCGGACAGCTCGTGCCATCCTGCCGGTACGTTTGTCTTCATCAAATGGAAGTCCCACTGACGGGCGTTACGAGCCTCCGAGATATAAGAACTCTTGTGATCGAACTTGGTGACAAGATCCTCCACGATAGCGCCAGACATGTATCGCTGGTGTACAGTTATTGGAAACGTCCGCTTCGTTCTACTCTGCGGCTCACCGTTGTAGTATGCCATGTGGTACATGCTTGGTGAGTCGGCCCTGACGACATCGGGCTCCGAATGAGACGCTTGCAGGTCATCGAGCACTATCTTCTTCATGCCCCACGGTCTGCCTACGCTGTAGTGAAATGACCAGCTAAACATCACGGCTGCACATGGCTTAGGAAGAAAAACACGAACAGAGCATCCAGGTACGGGTACGTACCACTTGCTTTGGTCAATAAGTAAACTGCCCGCCTTCGGGGTGCTGCCCGATACGGTATCGCCAAACGCATCGCTTACAAAGTCCAGCGGCTCAATGCCGTGCTCCTGCCCTGTTACGTGTGTCTCGCGGGGCTGGATGTGCTGAGCTCCAACGTGATACCTCCCGGATGGCCCGGGATCTGTTACACCGTCTGGCGCTGAGCGGCTTATATTCTGCCTGGTTATGCCGCCGTTTGCAGTTCTGAAGATGCTTCTGGTTATTGGATCGGCTTCCGTTGAAAACAGATTCTTACTGTGCTCTAACGGATCAAGCTTCTCGCCATCTGGATAGTCGTATAGTCCAAAGATTTCAGCCATTAGAACCTCAAAAGCATGACAGACATATTCCTGTTGCCTATCTTAACAGTAGCACTTTCTGTACCGCTGATTTCGCCAGCGGTGTAAGCATCCACGCCCCGTGGCGTTAGCGCGCCCAGCAGGTGGATGTTTCCAATCTCAATCGGGGTTCCGTCATTGTTCTCTGGTGGCCGAGTGGCCAGGCCACCAAATGATCCAAAGGTTCCGCCATCCCCCCGACCGGGGCCCATGGTGATGCCAGACCTCCGGTCGGTCATGTCAAGAACAAGCATAACTGACGCATTGAACCTGTCTGGTACGCTTTGGTTCGACGAATAAAGCCCGGCTGTGCCCATCGCCGGATTGTAGTTCGTGTTGTTGTACAATGACCAGCTGATCTCAGGAACCCATAGTGCCCCCGCCTCGATGGGCTCACGGGACACAGGATCAACAAAGTTAAACCCAAAGCCAAAACACGCCAGAACGTCGTTGAGGTTGTCGGTGTTTCCGTGATCTATTTCAATCACTTCAATGTCTGCCATGACAACCAGAAAGCACTTCCCGGCATGAACAGAAGCATCGGACTGGGTTCCGAAAGCGCCCAGGTACGTGTGTGGTGTCGGCACGGGATCATAGTTGTAGCACGGGCAGTTCAGGATACTCTTAAAAGAATCTGCCCCAGTTAAGGTAGTGGACCATGGAAGTAGCCCAACGCCTGGCATTTTATACGGGTGTGTAGTGACCCTATTTGAGAACCCCATCCATTCATTGGTTAGCGTCACGTCATCGTTGTTGTAAGAAGACCTGGCAAATCGCACCGGGCTTGGGAGGTGCGCACGGTTCAGGGCGCCGCGAGAAAGATTGTCCACACTAATGTCGTTGTAGGCGTCTTTGATCTTCTCGACTCGATCCGTGTACATCGACTGATTACTCAGATCGTCCTCTGTCTTAAAGCTCTTCACTTTAGGAACGGGTGGATCTGCAACTGTCGTTGGCTCTTCGGGAATATCTACCGCAAGCAGCTGACTGTTGTAGACGCTAAACACGGGCTCAAGAAGGCGCCCCAGGCCGGGGTGAACGATTGCATCGCCCCCGCTACCCTTGGAGTCGCGATGCACGGTTCGGGCGACGAGCTCAACTTTGTGGGCACCCGGACCCACATCAACAATACACCCCAACCTGACAGCGATGGCAGCGGGTGAGATCGAGTGTGACTCAACACCCTGACCTTGAAAACACCGCTCAGAAAAAAGGGCATGATCGGGTACAAAAGAGCTCTCGCGATGAGACTTGTCCGTTCTGCCTGTGATGGTTTCTTGGATCACACGACCATCGACACGAATAGCAAAACGAACACTTGCAGCCCAGCCGCCTGCCCACGGGTTTCCGCCCAGGCGTTCCCCGATCCATCCGTCTGTTTCTCGTGCCTCAATGTACCCATCCGTGCCTGTAAGCCAGCCTACCTCGCGGGCAAGCGTCCCTATCGGCTCTATGTCCGGTAACCAGAAAAACTGTAGGATAGCGTTGATCCAGAGTTTGCCCGTACCCGTATTGAAGGTAACCAGCATCTGGTTCCCATTTACATCGTCCTCACCAATCTGGTGCCACTGGTTATCCATGGGGATCGGATATGGTGCTGCGTAGTGGCCCCTGCCCCCGCCCATGTAGGCTGGCCGAGCGTGGGCGTCCGAGGCTCGATTTGGCAGGCTGGGGTTTACTTGTCTGGCAACGTAGTATGGGGTCTGTAGCGCCCCTGGTGCAAGGGGAGTGGCAGCGCCCTCCGCTGAGGCGTATACTTCGTTGCATACCCCCGCACGGATATTGTGCTCGTTGAGGTTGCCCCCCAGGAGCTCAACAGCTGGCATTATATCCGCGTTCATGTCCTCGGGGTCGAGTACGTCCTGCGAGCCCAAGACGCGCTTTGGGAAAATGTAGCTCATGTATCGTTCCCTCGCGGAATCCGACCCATCGGTGTACCGCCGCCTACTGTTGCAATATCAAACGCAAACGCCTCCAGACGAAGGCGCATATTCAAAGGCGCCCGAATCTCAAACGCCCAGGTGTCCACATTTCTGAGGTCTGGATTTACCTTGCGCCAAAACGGTCGGCGGTCAGCAAGCTTCGCGTCCGCGCCAAGTACGGCCTCATCAGGGAAGCCTACGGACATCGAAGCGGGACGATCTACACCAAAGCCGTGAATCCCTTGTGTCTCACCGTGCGGCTCCCAGCTGCCGTTTTTATAAAAGCGAATCTCAATCGCGGCCGGGGCTCCATATGGGCGCTCGGTAGCGGATGGGTCTCCACTATCTTCCAGCACAAATGCTGATGCGACCCGTTCATCCTCTCCCTCACTGGTATTAGAGTCCAACATCCCAATGTACACTGTTCTCACATTGAATGGTGTTAAGCCCACCTCGTCGGCGCGCATCCATGCAGACCGGTATACGGACTCCGGGGTGTCGTACATATTGTTAAAGTCGGTGTTCCCGTAACGCTCTCGATCAAATACCACCACCTCATGTGTCGCCTGCTCTTTTTCTGTTTCTTTTGAAGGGTAGCCAACACTGGGATCGACGACGTTAGGGGAAGCGGCGATGAGTGTCAGTCTGCGCTCATCGTCTGTGGTACACATCGCTGTCATGTCCCAGCCCAGGTCCATTCGGCGCCAGCCCTGCTCGCCAAAGCACAGCATCAAGTCATTGTAGGAAGACCCTGCACGCGAAACTATGCAGCGGTACTCCCCTGTTTCCGGGTCTACCACGGCAACTGCCTGCGACATCCTGGTTCGGCTGAGCTCAGACCGGATCGTCCTCGATATGGGTGCTGAGATCGAAAACACCTTCCCATCCTTCAACTTCATAAACCCATCGGGGCTCAGCCAGATCATCCCGCCGTCCTGGGTCCCCCTGATAGACTGCGGTGCCGCGCAGCCAACGCCCGTGGCTATCGGTGTAAACAGTATGCCCTCTGGCACGATCTCAAGACGGTACATGCTGGTACGTGTAAACGCATATAGCCCACCCGCTGCTGCGTATAGCCCTGTGACTTCTGCACCGCCCGTGTCCGGTATCGCGTACATGTGACTCTCAAACGACCCAGGAAACCCAGGCTCGGATACTCGAACCGCCGCCTCTTCCCCCGCAAAGTTAGCCACGACAAGTCGGCCCTGGTATGCAGCTGCAAGCTTAAAGATCGGAACCGGAACGTAGTCCTTGGCCTCTGCCCCCAGCTCAGAGTCAGGAACATTGTCGGGGTACATAATCATCGTAGAGCCAGGTATGCGTGAGAGATACCGTGGCTTCGCAGATACATGCTTTACATCTGGCGTTCGATAAAGTCGAACAGCAACCGCGTTCTCAGGGGCATCTCCAGATGTTTTAACTGCCAGCTGCCGTGTGATGTCGTCTATGGTCACACCCAGGTTCGGGTATGTGCGCTCGGCAAAAATCGTCGCCCCGTTGCTCTTCGATGAGACCGGGCTCAGGTTTCCAAACGAGTCCTCCCATTGTGCATAGTAGTAATACTTCGAGCTCAGCATCCGATCCACAATACCCTGAGCCTTCAAGTCATTCCGCATCTCGTGACTGCGCCCAGTTGTAGCGCCGTAGTCTACCTCTGAAGATGCCGCGACCGAATCGGACGACGTACCGATGCGTCCATAAACAGAGTACCCCCTGGCGTTTTCGCTCCTCGACAGCTTTTCATGCAGATCCAATCTTGTCGGAGACAAAGAAAGCGGCGCAGACGGAGTTTCCTGGAACCCAAGGGGTCGGACACCGCCATCACCAGTGATCACAAGTGAACGATCTATGCCGTTTGACCAGACCACCATGTTGTTGATCACCACAAACTGGTCTGGATAAGACGGTCGCTGGTCATCAGAAAGACCGTCCGCCATCTTCTCCCACTGACCATACCACCCGGCGTGGCGGTACAGATTCTCACCACTTCGGACCAACAGCATGTCGGACATGCCGCCATCCAGGCCCGCGTGGAACAACCCCGGTGTGTTCTTGCTCATCAAGCCCGCTGCTGTCGAGCGTGCCTCATACTTGCAGCCACGACGCACAGCTCGCAACGTGTTCTCTTCGGTGACCACAAGATTCCGCACTTCTTGAGCAAGAGAATCAGGCGCATAGATGCGTTGCGCCTCTCCAGGAGGCACCTTCTTTATGATCTGCTGCTGTTCTCTTGGTCCTGCCACGTCATGCGCTTCCGGCTTCTACCGCCTGGCGCTTGCGCTTGCTTGGCGGTGTTGTTGAGCTGTTCGACACCTTGGGCGCCCAGTCATACTTATCGCGCACCTCGTTGCCTGTCCCCAGGAATACGTGGCCCTCGCTGGTCGTCATCATTAGCGCCTTCCAAACGTCTACATGAGACTGGACCGCTATGACCATCGCCTCTTCATACCAACCGTTCGCTGTGGTGTGGAAGAACACGTCTCCCACGCTTGGCTTAGTAAGCCGAAATCTTGTTCCCATTATATCTCCTCAAACTTCTTTAAGTTCCAGTCGCGGGTGCCTGCTTCGTCCCACGTTGCTGGCATGATGTTACCAGACGGCGATGCGTGCTGAGCTCGAACAGACTTGAGCTCATTCGCATAGTTTCCAAGATGGACCTGAGCGCCCGCCTGGTCAGCGCCATCCATCAACGAAAGGTAGTACAATACAATCTCAACCAATGCGGGCTCGGAGTCGGGCTCGACCATAGGGTGAGTCCCGTCGTCCTGCAGAGCGTGCGGTGGCCTGAGAACGCGGAAGTCCACGCGGAAGTCCTTGTCCTGGTGAGGATACATGCCCCAAGCTCGATACAGGTGGTTCTCAGCAAGCGGTCGGTGTATATCTGGAACGACACTATCTAACCCATCTGCCGTTCCGTCTCCATTCCACTCATAATACGGTGGCTTAAAGTCAACGTCCGCCGTTGGAGGGTCAATGTCAGCGATCGGATAGTAGGTATCGTCTGCAGGCCAGCGCCCCATAGTCGCATCATCTAAGGTCTTTACGCGCGCGGCATACACGCGGATCTTCAATCCCGTCTTGCCCTTTCTGTACGGGTAGCTGAGTCCGAAGTTCATCAGCTTGTCGATGTCTTCAAATTGGATCTTCGGCCTTGATGAGCCCATCGTAAACTGTGACGACTCAGGCGATGGCGGGCTCTCGATAATGGGATCAGGAAGACCCCCCTCTGTCCGCTTGATGTACCCATTACGCTCAGAAGCAACGCCCCACACATACGTGTACCTAAACTTGAATACGCCCTTTGGGTAATCAATCGAGCTCCATGAGTTCGCAGTATCCATGACTGTCGGCCTACGAGTTGGCCCGCGCAGCTGTTCGATAGCTCCTTGGTATATGGAGTTCGGTGTCCCCTTGTTCTCTCCCCTAAAATCGCGGAGATGAAGGCGGTCAACCAGCCCAACGTCAAGTCTCTGGAGCTGGTCGTTCTGGTACTCGGAGTCCCAAGCAGATGCGTCAACAACCCTGACGTAATCAGACTTCAAGTAGATGTTCGGCTGATACAACCGAAAGGACTTCTTGGTGTTGTTGGTAAGTCCGTGTGGTCGGTCCACCGTCACCCGACGGGTGTTGCTGCCCGACTGAGCAGCGGGATCTGCCTTGTCCGTGAAGAACTCTCTGCATCGAAGGCGCCGGACTGTGCCGTCATCCTCCGTCAGCTCAAGGTGCATGAGGCCGTCCCACTGTCCGTCCTCTAATGGCCTCCACGTAATGTCAGCATCGAGACCTAAGATGTCGCCATCGGCATCCTTAAACTCAAGAGTCCACGGATCTTCCGTTCGGTACAGATACACTTTGGTATCAGCCGTGGTCTGGTCTTTGTAAACGAAGTGCGTTTCGGTCGTTGGGACCAACGCCTCGGGGACATCTTTCGACATCTTCCGATACGCAAGGTTGATCGCACGGTTCAACCTTTTATCAAATGCTGTGCCTGATGAAGTCCAAGCACGGAGGTCCAGTACAAGATCACGTAGTTCTGCGAGATTCATACTGGACCCCCGATAGTTGGCTTACAACACGTCAATAAGACAGGTAGTCAGGAAGGTAGTGGCGGCGCTGTCGTCAAGAGCATAGCCGATTCCCTTACTGTCATCGGTCTCCGCAGACGTAGCCGTATCGACCGTACCAGCAGCATCGTTGATGATGTTATCACCAGCTGCCAGGCCGGCATCGCCCTTGACGGTGCAAACACCCTTGGCAACGATCCAGCCGTAAGAGCCTACGGCGATAACTCCCTGAGCAACGCCCAAGACTTTATTCCGGTAGGTTGTCGATGCGCTACGGAGGCCATCGAAGGCCATACCCTTGCCTGCGGCATGAGTACAGGAGGCAGGTGCCTCTCGAACGACAACACATCCCTCGAACCAGGCATTTGACGGATCATCGTTGTAGACGTAGATCCATGTAACTGGACCCCCCTCTCCATCGACGGTCTGCTGAGTGCCGAGATCGACTTCTTGTGTTGTTGAAGTATCGGTGGTCGAGCCACCGTCAGTGAAAGATTTGTACGACATGATTCCTCCTTATGCGGTTGCGGTGCCAGTAACGACGGCTTGAGCAGGAAGCTTGGTACAGATCGCGTTGCCTTGCATAGCGAACTTAGCAGACACAACGTCTTGATCACCAATACGATCAGCGAATGGGCTGATGTTGGGCTTCTCAAGCCAGATCCATTCCCAAAAGTCAGTGTTCAGCATGTAGGTAACGCCACCAAGGGCATCGCCGGAGAACAAAGACTGATCGAGATCAGGATCATCGTATACCTGCGCCATACCAAGACTCAGAGACAACATGTTGTTGTTCTCTTGCTTGTCACCGATGAGCTGCAAGCGGATCTTTCCATCACGCTCGTTCTCAAAGTGAGAGTACGAATCAGAGTCCATGATGACCAGATCAGGACCACCTTGAGGCTTGCCTGCGTAGTGAGCAGCCTTGCGGTACTGCTGACGGAGTACCTTCATACCAGAATCAGCGAACGATGTAACGTCGGCGCGCTGGTTGAAGTGGTATCCTGACTCGCTCTTGGCCACGTTGAACGTAGGCAGAACTTGATCAGCAGGGTTCTCGTTCAGTGAAAGAACACCGTTTGTCACGCCAGTACCGATACCACTTGTGTGAGTACCAGGAAGACAGACAAAGCCCAGGAGTTCCGAGGTGTCAAAGACAAGCCCGCGACTGGTTCCAGTCAGCAAAAACTTGTTCATGTCACCCGAAATACCTTCCATCGTAGCCTTCGGATACGCATCAATCAGGCGGACAACAGCTGCCTTACCCTTGTTGATGTTGAGGACTTTCTTTGGAATGGTGACCAAAGCAACTGCGCGGTGGGTTTCCACTTGCAGCTTTTTGATTTGCTTGCGACGGACGTTTGTGAGCAACTCGTCACCACTGAAAACACCAGTACCCTTGGCAGGTGCGCCAGCAGCGAAGTCGCGCTCAATATACGTTCCGCCATCGTTACTGACCCGCGCCTTCTTCTGCAGCTCACGCCACATAGGAATGGACGTCTCAAAAGCATTGATGAGAGGTCCGCGCAGATCGGCAAATGTAGTGTTTAAGGTATCAAGATCGATAGCCATGAGAACATTCTCCGAGATGGGGTTTAATAAACGATTGTGATTGTCGCCTGCCCACTTTCTCTCAGAGTTCCTTTCGGCCTGCTCTTCCGTACGTTGGGTGCTGTAGCTACCTTACGCGGTGAGTCAGCTTTGTGCAAGCAAACGTCTACGAACAGTATCGTAATCGTCCTGGCTGGCGCTCTCAGTTCCCGAAGCCGCTGAGTTGTTGTTCATCATGGCGATCGAATCTGGAACCTTCGGCTCTGGTTTCTTCTCAAGTAGCGACGACGCCATCTTCAAAGAATCTTCTTTGTTGAATCCGGCCTGCCTGGCCTTCACAAACGCATCCCATGCTGAGTCCGATTCGTACACGTCCTTGCCGTTGGCCTCAACCCACTTGATGAGCTCGTCTACCTCGGCCTCGGCCTGTGCGCGCTGGACCTCGGCGAGCTTGCCCTCCATCTCTTGCTTGTCTTTCAGCGCCCGTTCGAGCTCGGAGCGAACGTCCTTGGTCGGATCGTCCACACCGTAGAGCATGTTCTGGATGCGCTCGCGCTCGGCGCGAATCTCGTTTTCCAGGTGCTCCCGCTGCTTCGCAACGTCCTGAAACTTCTGCTGGTAGCCACGCTCAAAGTTCCCCAGCTTGGACTTCAACCCCTCTTTGACCAGTCCTCGGTGCTGCTCTGGTAGCGCCTTGTACCACTCGGATGACTCCAAAGCCTCCAGCTCGCCATTCCAGGACTCCGGCACAGCAGTGCCCTCAGAAGCAGAAGTGCTCGCTTCCTTAGCTTCCTCGGGCGGGGTTGACGGAGCACTACCAATGTTCGCATCAGTCCCATTCTGCTGTTCCGCAGCTGGCGCTGCTTCAGATTGTTGCTGTCCCTGTTGTTCCTGTGTCATATACATCTCCTTCGATTGTGGCATCGGAAGCTGCGTCCTGCTTACGCGCTACTTCCATCATAATCATCTGCATGTCACCTGCGTTTCCAGACAAGTGATCAGCAAGCTCTTGGGGGCTCATGTCTTTGAGCCAGTCAAAAGTCTGAGCGCACTCAAGCATCAGCTTGGCCTTGGCCTCATCGACCCCAAGCACCTCCATCAGCGGTGCAGTGTCACCAACAGGAGCGTCTGCCTTTGGCGCATCGGGTGTCTCCACCTCTTGGGCCGAGATTCGTGCCTCGTGATCGCCTGCGCGCTTGTCAACAACGGCGCTAAGCGCCTTCAACTCTTCGATTGGATTTACTGCCACGGGAACTCCTATGAGACAAGAACTTCGACTTTAACGTCGCTTGTTGGGCTGACTGTGCCAGCTGTGCCAGCTGTATTAACACACCACATACGGAGCTTCGACGTAATCGCAATGCCCTCTGGAAATGTGTACGTCAGCTTGGTCGAGGCTGGACAGTGAAAAAGATATTCGGGTGCATCAGTACCAACATTGCTGGCACCTGCGTTTGAGGTGCCGTCGCCGTTGATGATCTTGAGATACGCAACGTCTGTGCCGTTCGCAGTGTTGTCAATCTCAATCATGTGGATCGTACACGCCCCACCCATAACGTCCTCGGCAGGCGTGGCGTTTGCAGGCGAGTATGTGATCAAGCTCGTGCCCAGGGCGGTGCTTATGTCCGCGACATCTACAGCCATTCTAAACTCCGGTAGTAAAGTAAATAGTAACGGTTCCGCCAGACGGTGCAGTAGTGCCCGCTGTGCCAGGATTCTTCTCACACCAGACGTTGATACCAGTAGCGAACTTCAGGCCCGATGGGATGTTAATCGTCCTGGTGCTGGAAGCAGCCACGCGAAAAATGTGCGTAGGTGCCGTAGTCCCCACAGCGTCAGTAGTGGAGAACGTACCGTCCAGAATCTTCACATACGTCACAGCCGTTGCCGCGTTGTCAACCTGGATACTGTAGACGGTTACCGCACCACCAGTGATGTTGGTCTGTGCAGCTGCTGTTGTAGTAGTAAGCTTCACCGTCCGGTAGGACAGATTTTCTTTCGGGGTCAATGAAACGGCCATAGGAACCTCATTCTAAAAGTACGGTATCACTTGCGAGCAAGCTTCTCCAGTTTCTTCGCTTTGATTTCAGACTTGCGTTCTCGAATATCGCTCTCGCAATAACCCTTAGACCTAAGATTGGTAACCGAGCGATGGCGGGCCTCTTCGGAGCGGACCTTGCACGCAGCTGCAGTGTTGCCACTAACAACGAGCTCCTTGCCTGGGTTTTCTCTGCGTTTCTTTGCAATCATCTTGTCGAACTGCGCACGGGTCTCGATGATTCCTGTGGCGGTCTCTATTGGCGTCCAGTCCGGTTTTATCCGGGGCGGGTCTAACCACGCTACTCTGCGATCAGAAGAGCACACAGGGCAACCTGGGCGCCCGTCTGAGCGGCGGTACAAAACGCTTCGCTCAAACTCTTCGCAGGTAGCGCAATACAAGTCGTGGACAATAAATGACATCAGGAGAACTGTGGGGGTGGCTGGGTTTCAGTAACCTCTGGCGTATACGCCTCGGTTTCCTTCATCGCGTTGGCTTCAACTTCGGCCTGGTCGGGCATCATCGGACTCTCCGCAGACATTCCCGCTGTCTCTTCCGCGATCTGCTGTTCAGCAACCATATCCGCTTCGACCTGTTGCTCAGCCTCCACCTCGTCCTTTGGTCGCAGCAACTTCGTTGGAAGATTGTTTGTCTCGACCAGATATTCGTCGATCGCACGCTGATCAAAGTTTGGAGACTCCTTCAATGAGTTGAGCAGCCCAATAAACAGCTCAGCTTCCACGGCTGGGTTGGATGAGATGGGGTTGTACGCGATCATGTCGAAGTAAACGTCCGCAGACGAAAGATCATCAGCCGTCAGGCTGACCCACTCCGCAGATCCAGAGATTTCGACCTGCCGGTCAGTTTTCATAAAGTTCGATGACAGCCACACGCACTTTTTGGCCACATCTTCCAGCCCCTCGGCCAGGTTACCCACGCGATTCGACAGTCTGGTTCGCAGCTGTGCGTCGATTAGCGCCAGCTCAGTAGCTGTTCGAGCTCCTGTCACCTGACCACGGGCTGCTTCCGCCAATGCGGACACGAATGACGCGATCTGCTCCTGTTTGCCCAGGAACTCCAGCACTTGCGCGTGCAGTTCCGGTACAGGTGCGCTGTAAAACGCCTCCGATAGCGCACCAGGCACGTCACTTGCCGTGTGAATGGGCACATACGCCCCAACTGACGCACTAACCGCCGCACTCAAGTCCTCTTCGGCGACCAAACCCGCATCGTACAGAACCCGTGGGACCGTCAAGTGGACCACCTTGTTCCAGAAGGTCAGTATCTCGTTGATACTCTCCTGTTGGGGCAGAATCAGCTGTACTTCGGAGAGCCCACGCACGTCAATGCTGTTGTGGTT
>Ga0098060_1000463_pt1 | contig 18583 bp, 6 predicted proteins | sample 21_taG_FD_77063 | JGI IMG/M metagenome (GOLD analysis project Ga0098060, IMG submission 77063) | Marine viral communities from the Subarctic Pacific Ocean - 21_ETSP_OMZ_AT15319 metaG | ecosystem: Environmental > Aquatic > Marine > Oceanic | place: Pacific Ocean | collected 2015-01-19 | reverse complement strand
AATCTGCAAACTTTGGTGAACAAGGTTACGCTTGTTGGGATATTAGGGTTCTTATAGATAAGGATGGTGATTTAGAGTTACCGGTTAATCCTGAATTTATTGCTAATGACTACACACCTTTTGTTCAGGACTTGTTTCCTGAAAGTGCAAGAAATAAATTAAGTTCATTTAGAAATTATAATGAAGACCAAATGGAAACTATAGAATCTTTATGGGAGCACTATGAACAGTATAGAAATATGGTTAGTTCGTTCTGTAGGGTTGAGGTTGTTTTAGTTTAACGTCCTACCTTCGCAAACATTCCTTGAAAGATTTCTTCGATTGCACCTATTACGGCATACTGGTCATCACCCCAGTTTGATTTGTGTTTATCTATAATCTTATCTACGACAAATCTTAAATCTTTTTCTAGTAAGTCCCATTTATCAGGACCTTCGCTTTCCCACCAGTTATCATCCTCATTAATTTTTTTAACGATTCTTTTTAACTGTTCTTCTGATATAATTATTTTTTTTGCCATTGTTTATAAGGTCTAATATAATAATGTTTAAAGAAGGTGTCTATCTTTTCCCACCCTAATTTTTTTCTTAACTTATTTTCCCATATTGTTAAAGGACAAACCAAAACTGGTGAAAATATTAAATGCAGAATCCAGGTATTAACTGGTAACCACACCCAGAATGGTTCGTTTATAACCAATAAAGGAACTGACACTAAAAACCCTAAAATACCTAAGTGGTGAAATAGGACTAAAAAATATAAAAGAATTTTTGTCATTAGACTAATATCTTTTGTACTTTTTTCTTTTTCATTTCAGATAGTACCTTAACCTTCTTAATTAGAAGGTTAAGTTTTTTATCTAGTTGTTTATAAGTTAGTTTTTCTTCTTTTATCATTTATTTGTTTTTTTTAACTTTGTGCACAGAATGAATTACATGATGGGCTACCATCTGCCTGATTTTGGAACTCAAAACAACTACCACCCGCAAAATATGGGATACAAGGTAAAACATAGGTTTGCCCAACGCTAGGGGATGATGGGTTCGTATTTGTGTAAATACCGTTAATACTTCTATAACAACCCACACCTGTTCCTATTGGGTGTGGTGCATTTGCACATACAAAACCGTCTGTGGTACTTTTAGTAAAGTCATTACCCCAATTATTCCTAGGTCCTGTAGGTACGTTAACCGCTAGGGGAATAATTGTTGTCGGTGTGGTTACTGTAGTTTCTATAGTTGGAGTAACTTCTGTTTCTATGGCCTCCATTTCCACATCAGTAGTCATATCGATTACTGGGTAAATTGGGTTTTTTGCTTTAAATCTTAATCTCATAATTATTAATTTTATTTATTATTTAGTATCCTCTACCTCTATCTTCTCCGTCATCAACCATATCAGATGGTCCCATTCCTTTTCCATCACCAGATTCTTCACCACCAGATTCTTCATCACTACCACCCCCACATCGTGAACACATGTAGTCATAACAACCAGATGGTGGTGTCCCCACCCCACCTAATGCACACCACTCACAACATGTACCTGCAAATGCTCCGTCACTACCACCAGGTGTAGATGGGTTTGTTGCTGGTAAATCATATGGACTTACAGGTTGACGAATAATAAATTCTGGTTCCACAACCGGAGTCAATTTATTCTGTTCTCTTTGATATAAGAATAGATTAGGGTCATTGTTATCTTCTATAGGTTGTTTTTTAACACTATTCCATCTATCTACCGCTTCTTTGTGTGTTGAACATGACATCCAACCCATTGTTTCACCGTCAGAACACATATGACTATGGGTCCCCACACAACCTAATCTCTTACCTAAATCCGAAGCTCCGGATGGTCTAGAATATAATGGTAAACCATCTACATAACATACAATACTAGTAGGTTTAAATCTATCTTCTAAATCTTCTAAAGTTAAACATCCGTTAAATAGACACACCCCATTTTGTGGGTCGTCACAATACTCACACCCATCCCCTTTAAATCCTCTAGACTTAAGTGTTTCTAATTTATCAACCGCTTTACTTAACTCTTCTGATACCACACCAAGTGGGATATTATAGTAGTCAGATATTGCAACAACCATTTCTGATGGTGCGTGAACTACATCTATTGGGCCGGAAGGACCATTTGGTTTACAACCACAATTATCCACATCCCAAATATAACCTGGTAGACAAGATTGATATTGGTCACAGTCACACTGACATGTACTCCAGTTGTATGTCCATCCATCTATACAAGATACTGGGAATGGACAAGGTCCATGACCATCACATGGTACTTCTACTTCACCTGTTTTACATTTACATATTGGGTCGTTTAGTAGTAGTTGGTATATTTGACCAAATTTATTCATACAACATTTCCAACAAATTGGTGTCTCTCCTTCACATTGTGATTGACATTGTGCTAAAGCATCTCCAAAGAATGGTGCTCCTGCCGCTGTAACAGGTGTAAATTGACATGCTGAACCTATACATGGAACACAAGTAGGTACCACAACAGGTCCTGGACCATCAGTTTGGCAATTATAGCTTGGTCCTTCAGGAGAACACATTCCAGCTGCGACCGCTGCTGTACAATCAGCTGCTGTAGCGTAAGGTCCTATCGTTCCTGGTATTAAACTTACACACGCTCCATTTGGACAATCATACCACTGGTTCTTACAACAGTTTTGTTGATTTAATTTACATGCAAGAAGACTAGGGTATGTTGGTGCTCCTGGAGGTGGTGTCCCCATTTGACATTCACAACCTGTAAGAGGTTTAGTGTTACAATACCATTCATCTTCACAACAGTCAGTTTCACAAGCTGCTGATGTTGAGTAGTAGTTTTGTGTTGGTGTGTGTCCAGTACCTGGTATTTGTGGACAGTGACAAGGTTCATTATTACAAATACATGGATTAATTTTTCCTAGTTGGACTCTGCCCTCACCTGGTACGTCTGAAAGTGCTGACAGTATGTTTGCGTAACTTGTATTTGGACTATAATTTACCATTAAGAAATTATTAATACCATTTGAATTATTTAGAGCGTTTATAAAATTACCCCAACTAGTTTGTGGACCAGTATTAATACTATATTGGTGTCCTGCCGGCCATCCATTATTATAACTTATACTATCAAAGTAATGGTATACAGATTGGTTACATAAACTTCCATTACACTGTGAACCAGTTGGTGAGTAATATGCTGGTGCTTCTTGGTCGAATTTGTATGCTGAGAAACTAGCTTGATTCAGATTATTTGCTGGGTTACTAAAGTAATTTAGTAAATCAGTGGTTAATTGAACCAACCCAATAGGTAGTATGTTACAGTTTGCTATAGGAATACTTTGTTTTGCTTCACATATTGATGCGTTTGATGTTGTTCCACTTATACATTCATATTCAAGACAGATTAATTGACACTGAGCTAATGAAGTAAAGTTTCCAGTTCCTGAATTATTAGCTACACACCCATTGATTGTACAATCATAACTCTCATCACAACAAGCCGAATAACATAAAGAATATTGATTTATGTCATATGGTGTAGCTCCAGTTCCTGGTATTAATATACAATCACAATCACTTTCTTTACATTCACACCATCTGAATTGTGGGTCTAAAGTTAACGGATTAGCTAAATCACCTAATAGATTTTGTATATCATAGTAGGATGATGAAAGACTTGCTCCTGGAATTCCTAATGTAACAGTAATATATTGAATTATCTGAGACCATTTGTGGAAAGGTCCACCTACATAACCACCTGTTGTGTATTTTATATTTATACTATCCATGATGGCATAATCCCCTAGATATTGTGTTGTAGGTGGGAAACCGAAGGTAATTTCATGTGGACAATTACTTCCAAATGGTGCTTGTACCCCCGCTAATGTTACCGTATAGTCAATAAAGGTTGCGTTTTGCATATTATTTACTTGTGGTGCTATTGGGGTTGTTGTACTGTCAGCAAAATAATTTATAATATCAGCTGGTGAACCAACCGCTGGGGTTGATGTTTTACTTGCACAAAGTCCAACCATGATAGATGTAGCTGATTGACACTGATATTGTTGACATTCTTGTTCACACTGTGTGAACGATGTGAAAGCCCCAAGACCGTTTCCGTTATTAACACATCCATTGAATGTACAATCGTATGTTGGACAACAAGCTGATAAACAATCATTTTGTGTACTATATGGTCCTGAACCATCAAATAATTCTATACATGTTCCACGACATGGTGACTCATCACATACACAGAATTCCCATTTAACCTGGATTTTTGCCCTGGATGTGACATCTTGGTAATTCATCGTATATTGGAATACGTGATTTGTACCGTATTGAAGTGCTTTTGCGTTTAACTCATCTATTACACTTGACCATGTATAGTATGGTCCATTTTGAGTTATATCGTATGGGTAACTAGAACCGTTAATTTCTACAATTCTTGCCCAATGACCATTTAAAGTACTTTGAGGTACTGGACAAGGTGTATCACCCATCGCTAAAGGAACTATTGGTTGACCCATATAGTTCCCTACTTGTGCTCCTGGTGTTGGGAACATTCCGTGTTCAAACTTCATAAAACTAAATCCAGCGTTCCAAGCTCCCCATCCACCAGCTGCTATTGCACTAATTGCTGCTGTATATGATAGTCCTTGAGCATTTATGTCGGTAGCGTTCGCACATGAGTCGAAAGTTGTGGTATTACTTGTATCACAAGACCAAGTACTTCCAGAACAACAATTTATTTCACATAGTCCTGATGTTGGGTATTGTCCATTAGGACCTAAAACTTCCTGACAATAACACTCATTTCCTTGTGTACATAAACAAGAACCTGCACCATAACCTAAACCACCATTACCGGTTTGATTGATTCCCGCAAATACTTGTGTATTTGTCATCTGTGTATTCACTAGATTTCCATTGAGCATAATACCCTCAGTTGCCAATTGACTTACCAGACCAGCCCATGTTGTATCCTGGAATACACCAGTATTCCCATTAGGGTTAACATTAACTTGAGCTTGGATGTGAGATATCTTATTCCAAGCCCAAATGCTGTTTGGTGTTGCAATTGGTGCTGTGTCGGTACATGGGTTTTGTAGTGAAGCTGCGTTATTTAGTACATATCTAATATCATTTACATTAGTATTTTGTAATCCATTAGCTGCGTCCGCTATATAACCTATTACACTATTTACGTTAGCTACATTAGTATTGGTAAATGCTTGTTGTGGTATAGTATTTTTACTACCACAACTACTATCTACAACACTACTTCCTGTAGTTGCACTTATACAATCATAAGTTATTACAGTAGGACAATCTTCGTCACAAGCAATCCACGGTACGAAGATTTGGCTTATATAAGTGTTAGTTGTTAAACTGTTAGTGTAATCTGTATGAGAATCCCAAGGAGTTATAAAGTCATGTGGACATGGATTTTGACCACAATAATCTAATACACGTACATAACAACATTCATTACCATAAGGGTCAGTAAATAATACCACATCACCTGGATAGTAGGATAGTCCATTTACCCACGTTGAAACTCCACCCGCAGGGATAGGGTTGGTAGATATAGTTTGTTGTACTGTTGTACTCTGACTTACCCATGTTTGGTAAGTTAATGATGTACACGCGAAACAATTACAACAACCTTCACCCGCTTGAATTAATCCAACTGGTGGTTGAGCTCCTTGACATAAAGCTAATGTTGGGTACCAACTACAAGAAGCTGGGTTAACCAATGTTGTTGTTAATTCACAAAGACATGGTGTGTTAGTGTTGGTCGCACATCCACAACCAAAATTACAGTGTGCTTGACAATCTATCTGTGAGGTAAATGGCCCCGCTGCGTAGTTTGGTGGTATTGTACCACTTGGATAAGCTTGACAACCTACGATATCTTCACAGAACCAAGCATCTCCCGATTCAATAAATGTACAAGATGTGTTGTTAGTTAATGATGGTCCGTAGAATACATTAGTAGCACCATTTACTTTATTAGTATTTTGGTTGACTAGTGTTAGTGTTTGTGTAGGTACTGGTGCAAACTGTAAAGGTGTAACATTAGTCATTAACTCAAAGACCCTTCTATCTGTTGTAATACCAAATATTTGTGTTGAAGCGTCATTTATACCATAAAGTGAATCCATAGATTCTCCAGCATTTAATCCTGTAATTTGACTATACTCTAATAATACACCAGCTGGGTGAGTAAATTTACCAACATAGTATGTTGACCCACTACCGTAAGTAATAATTGTGTGAGCTGGTGATGGACCACCTGGTGATTCATCCCATAAAATATCCCCAGTACACGTTAGTCCACTTGGTATTTGGTATAGGTTTGTTGTTATAGCTACAACACCTGAGATATCTACTTCTGTTACATAATCATTCGCAACTAATAATATATTTGGGGTATTGGTTGGTGTTAATCCTTTTCCAAGAGGCTGGTTTACACCTATTGTTCTATTAAATGTGTGACTAAATGGACACCAAGTTACATCATATTCTCTAATCTCATATGTGTTATATGTCCACAGTTTATTTTGTCTTGCTGCGATATCATAATTATCAAAACCAAAGTCATCAAATAGTTTTTGAGTTACATTACCTGAGTGGTCATAGTACAACACACCTTCTTCTGTTCCGGTAATTATTACACCACACTCCTCAACACACACCGCGGAACAACATATTTGTTCACAAGTTGCTGATTGAGTTATAGAGTATCCACTAGTGTGTCCAGTACCTGGTATTAGTACACAACCACAAGGGTCTTCAGCACATACACACCCTTCCCAAACCGGAACCACTTCTAATGGTTCACTTACTATGGTACTACATCCACAATAGCTCATTCCAGCTTGAGTGAAATTAGCCGCGGCAATTGCTTGCATCTGAGCTTTAACGGTTGCATATGGTGTATTAAGAGTAATCCCTAGATTAGGTAATACGGTATTAGTGTAACTAACGAAATCACTCCATTTAGTAAATTGTTGTGGTCCATTACCATCTAGATAGTCTATAGTAAAGTATGCTATAAAGCCTCTATAAGCTTGTGATTGACCTGGAGCGTGATTTAAGGTTTGGTTTAATGGGTGACATCTTGTATTACTATTATTACTACAGAACGGAAGTGAACTTAGAGGACTAACTACTGAACCACCACATGGGTAATCAAAAACTATATTCATTAGAGTTGTAGTTTGAAGTCCGTTTACTGGGTCTGCTACATATGGCAGCAGTGTTTGATAATCCATCACCATATTCAAGTTAACAGCATTATCACAACTACTAGTTTGTGTAACTGTTGTTGCTGTTAAACTGTTTTGTACATCAAATAAACTTTGTACAGTACTCACAGAACCATATCCATTATTTTGTAAATCAGTTAATGTGTCTAACCAGTTAGTGTATGGCCCATTCCACATAGGTGTGTTCGCTTGTCCTGATGTATAATTTATCGGTCTAATAAAACAACTTACTAACCTAGTCCAAGTACCATTAGGTGCTGTACAAAGTGGTACATTACCCATCGTACCTGTACACCCTATAGCACAATCCCATTTATAGGTACCGAATGTTGCATTTTGCATTCCGTTAGTTATTTCTGCAAAATATTGTAAAGCATCGTACGCCCCACCCATGTATAAACCAGGGTTTGTTGGATTTCCTGGATATTGTGGTAATAACCCACCAAGAGGTGGTAATATTGTGTGTCCACTACATGCATCCATCAATGTGGTACCACTTTCACAAATCCATTCTTGACACTCGTCGACACAATCAACATACTGGTTTATATTGTATGCTCCATTACCATTACCCGGGTCAACACAACCATTGATTGTACAATCATAAGTTATTGGGTGTCCTGAAGGACAACATACTTGTTCACACGCTGCGGATGTTGGATAGTGATTACTATTTGGAACTTCTATACATTCACACGCGTTTGAGTCAAAATAACAAGTACATGGTTCTATTACCGCCACAAATCTCCCGTGGTTGAAAGTTGTGTTTAACCACAAGAACTGTGAGGTCATAGCTGTTGTAATTTGGTGGCCTAATCCTTGTGCTGCCGTTACAAATGAATCCCAAGAAGGGTATGGTGTAAAGTCATGAACAAGCATGTGGGCTATAGATATCATTCTATATGTTGGGTAACTGTTTGCCCCGTAAACTATATTACTTCCACCAGGGAAACAATTTGTAGTACCAGTACAAGAAGCTGTACTTCCTGAACAATACTCAAAAGTAACTGATGAGAAGTGTGTTGTTGGATTAAGATAGTTAAAGTCTGTTAGTATAGTCTCTACTTGTCCTTGTCCGTTATTACCTCCCGATACACCACCTAAGTTTTGTGGTGGTGAGAAGTTTGGTATACCATTTAAATCTGTTGTTGTACTAGTAAATGGATATTGTATACTGTTTGCTGAAATAGCTGGTGAATCCGTATATAAATCAATAGATGGGTCACAACTATATATTGTGGTACCCGTTATACATTCCCAACTTGTTTCTGGGAAACATTGTGTGTTAATTAATGGGTCTTCACAATCTGTTTTTGATAAGAAGAATGGTGGTAATGGATTATTTACATTAATACATGTTCCTTGTGGTACCCCGTTTGCGTAGTAACAAGTCCATCCAGTAATCGGACAACAGTCTACAATACAATCTGGTTCGTTTAGGTATGTACCACCACTTGTAAATAATTCATAACAGTAACAATCCGCTGAAGAACAACATTCTTTTGTTATTATATCACAATCATAACTACCAGTTCCAACAATATTAGATAAAGCCGTACAAACACCAGATACTGTCATGTTTGTATTTAATGGGGTTACGGTTGCTGCCACTGTGTAGAAGTCATTCCAATTATGATACTGGAATCCACCGGTAACTAAAGGATGAGAAATACTTTCTACATAATTTATCTTTTTATAACCATTAATTACCGTATTGAATGGCCATCCTAGTTGTATATTAATATCTTTATAACAATCTTGCCAATTATAAGAAGTTCCACTAACACTTGCCCAAACATCATTCCATGTGTATGTAGGGGTTTGTAATCCATCCTCATCAAATAGGGTTATATATTTTTTACCCGCAAAATAACTAGCTGGTGCATTTTGACGGTAATTATCTAATACCGCCCATGGAGAATCTAAAGCTCCCATGTATGTTTTAGCACTACATATAGGTTGCATTGGTCCCTCACTTGCACATTCCCATGAAGTTGCGGTAGTCGCTGAACAACAAGCTGAGTAACACTCTGCTGATGTGGTGTAAGTTCCACCAGTACCAATAACTTCAACACACTGACACTCGTCTTCTCTACAAGTACACATTGCTACACACGTAGGTAAACTATGTCCTGATTGAGCCATAAAGTGACTATTCACAATACTATAACTCATACCGGATAATATTCCTGTAACCCCTTCCGCTTGTAGTTGTGCTATAAATCCATCCCAAGTTGCGTATGAAAGGTTGTTATTAATATACGGTGAACTCATTGGTAGTATTTCATATAAAATACCTCCGTTAGGTCCTGGACATACGTCATCAACCCCAAATGCTGGTGTTGTTGATTCGTATTTTAAAGTGTTAAATTGTGCACTTGGTGCGTTTACTGTTATCCAATCCCAAGCGTCAACTGCATTAGCGAATTGATTAGGGTAATCGATTTGTGTTCTCCCTGAACAAGTGTCTAATATGGTTCCTGCTGAACAATTCCATGTAGTAGCTGTGAAACAACATGATAGTTCTGCCGCTCCAGATGTTGTAAACGGACCTACAGCGTTAGCCGGTATCACAACCGAACCATTATCACATAAAGTATAACAATCATTATTTTGACAACCACATAATGACCAATCGTATGAAACATCCACATTAGAGTTTTGTGATTGAGCCCATGGACCAACTATCTCTTGTATTACATGATAACCATACATACCAAGATTAACGTTAGCTCCTAACCCTATAAAATAGTTCACTAATGAACTCCAAGTTGTAAATGTTTGTGGGAAATTAGGTGCTGTATTACCCGTTGCTGTAATTACAAGACTATTTAATACCGCTAAATAACCAGGATTTTGAGTTACTCCTGCAGCTCCAGTTTCTAGAACATATGGTCCCGGACATAAAAGATTAGTAGTATTTATTCCTTCACTAATTAATTGTGTTTGTGACATACTAAATGAATAACTACCGAAACTACTATATTGGTCATTTTCTGCCATCCAACCTAGAGCCCCATATCCATTACCTCCAACCCAAGGTGAATTTATACCGTAACTTGAATCTATAATCCCACCTTGTGGTCCTATGATTTGTTGACCTGAACAAGAATTTATAATAACTTCTGGTACACAGTACCATTCTACTTGACAAGTACCCGTACAAGCTGAGAAGCTTCCATAGGTGTGTCCAGTATTAGGATGTTCGGTACACCCAGTTGCGTTTGTAAGACAGTCTGTTACACACTCCCATGACCTACATTCTGCAGTACATGAAGAGAAGTGTAAATAAGTACCACCACTACCTATTTGTTGTTGACACCCTTGTTGGTTACTAGGTGAAGATGGGTCATATAAACAATTATATGAATTACATCCAGATGCCACTACATTGTAGTCAGTATGTGTTCCAGTAGCTCCAGTACCTATTAGTGATGTAGTTCCAGTTGTAGTACAACTCCAAGAAATACAATCTCCAGTACACGCAGCTAAAGAACTAAATGTTCCACCAGTATTAGGTGAGACCACACAACCATTAATTGTACATTCATAAGAAATACAATTACCAGTACATTCACCAAAAGTAGCGTATGGGTATAAGGATGTCATTTGGGTACATGCGGATATACACTGTGTACCACCAGTACCTTGTCCTGTTGTTGACTCCGCTAAGAAGTCTGCTATATCATTATCGAAACCAAATTGGGTAAAGGCGGAGAAACCAATATTATAATTCCATCCTTTATCTCTTAAATTCCCGTAACCTTCTAAAACATATGGGTTACTAACCTCTAAAGCGGTTAAGTCAGCTATCTCACATAGTGTTGGTGTCCCTACACTCATTCCACCTGAAGCTTGTGTTCGAGGTGCTGTTCCAGGTAACCAGTTTTGTCCTTGTACACCTGGAGTCATAGTTCCTTTATCAATACACGCCACAACGTGTAGAGCGAATATTCTATTTCTATCAGTTATCGCACTTCCACCGAAAACAGTACTACTATTCGTAGGGTACATAAGTGCGTTAAATGTTCCTGTAGCTGCTGTTACCGCGTTGAAGCTTGTGGTAAATGCTGTATAATCTTGTCTCCATGTTTCCGTTACTTGGTCATCTAACTGATTGGCTACTAAACCAGCATATTGTGGTTCAATACAACCTGGTACACCACAACCAATATCATCACCATGGTAAACATAATCTGAAATGTTACTTGGTGTCGTTGGACCAAAATTAGGTCTAGCAGATTCATCTATAAATGTAACCACTATAACGTCATCTGTATTTGCTGCAGTCGGTGCCGGTCCATTTGCCACTACTGGTGGTACTAAGAATGGGAACGGAGTTCCTGCTACACAATTATCATATATATCTGTAATTGATAGACTTTGAGCCCATTGGTATATGAGACCCGCATTTGCGTTGTCAAGTGTTGATGACGTATTTCCATCTGCAAATGCTCCCGTATATACTGAGGTTGCCCAACCTAACCATCTTTCATCATTAATTAGTGTGTGGTATAAATTACCACTAAATCCTGGTATGGAAGCAACCCACGCATTCATACCTAAAATTGCTTGTTTTACCGCGTCTTGTGACATAGAAGTCATGTCATAGTATGCGTATATTTTACTTGTTGTTGTGGTTATACCTGTCACAATTTGGTGACAACCCCAATGGATACAGGATGCGGTACACGCACTTTGTGTACTATGTGTACCTCCGGTTCCATAATAAGGTGCGTTATATAGTTGACAACAATCTGTTGTACATTCCCATGAAGTACATGATGCGGTACATGATGACATTGCTGAGAATGTACCACCCGTACCCACTTGTATTGTACATCCAGTGGTGTAACAATTAAATGATGAACAACTTGCTGTACAAGTTTCATACCCTAAGAATGAATTAGTTGAATTAAAGTAGGTTCCTCCAGAACCAACTACTGGTGTACAATCATTTGCACCACAGTTATAAGATGTACAAGCTGTTTGACATTGAGCTAAACCTTGTACTGTGTATGGATATGTACCACCTGAATTATTTTGAATCACACACCCATTAACCGAACAAGTATAAGTTTTACAACTACCTGTACAATCTGATAATAAGTAGTATGTGTGACCTGAACCTTCTATTTCCACACAACCAGAATCGGATGCGGAAGTTACATTTATACATTCAAAACCAATACAAGCTGCCGAACACGCTCCCGAAGTTGCGTACTGACCTCCGGTACCATAATATTGTACTCCTGGTAATGGTGTTGCTGGTGGTTGGTTAAATAGGACACAACCATCTGTAGAACAATCATAAGAAGTACATGGTGCTGCTTCACACTCTTGTAAAGTAGAATAGGTACCTCCTGTACCTGTTGTATCTTCATAACAACCATGTGAACCACATTCCCATGAAGTACACGATGCAGTACAAGCTGTTAATGTAGAGAAAGTACCACCAGTACCATTTTGCATCACACATCCTTGTCCTGTACAATTAAATGAAATACACTCATAATCACATATATTTGAGTCCGTATAAGTTCCCCCCGTACCTGCTTGACTAGTACATCCAGTTGGTCCACATTCATATGATAAACATTGACTTGCACATTGTGCGGTTGCAGTTGCAAAACTCCCTTGATTAAAGAAAGTTCCACCACTACCGGTTTGATTCACACAACCTGTATTAGTACACTCTGTAGATTGACATTGTGCTGTACAACTAGGTAAGTCTTGGTATGTACCATATTGTGAGTTGACTTGGTAACAACCTAATAAACCACATTCATAAGTTGTACAACCGGTTTGACAGTCGTTTTGTGTGGTGTATTGTCCGGACGCGTTAGGTATTGGGTCACAACCTGGTACGGTACCCACAAAATTTGGGTATCCTTGTAGTTGGTTGACAGGTGTTGGGTCACAGTTAAAACTTGTACAAGCTGATGTACACGCAGATAAGGTACTATATGCGTTACCAGTCGGATTTTGATGACCTGGAAGAGCTAAACACCCATCATTTGTACAGTAAAAAGTATTACAGTCTGTAACACAACTTAGTTGTGCATCTATAACTCCTTGTGCTGTCCCCGCGTTTGGTCCTATAAAGTAGGTACCACCTGAACCCCATGCGTTACTATAATCGGTCCAACCATTAATATCAAAGTAAGGAACATTATATACACTACAACCAGTAGTAGTACATGTGTATGATTGACATACTGCCGTACAAGCAGATAAACTCTCAAAAGTACCGTAAGTTGGGTCTTCTATACATCCGTTAGCTGAACATGAGTAGGACACACAACTTGCTGTACAAGCTGATTGAGCTAGGTAAGGGTAATCTCCACCATCTACTACCCTTGTTTGAGCAGAAACACATGTTCCTGATTGATTGTTCGTACTCTCTTGTAAAAACTGTGTTAAGTCTTGAGCAAATAGACTACCATCAATTATTGGGTAACTAATGTTTGTACCAAAACCTAAAAACTCTAGACCACCATAACCTAGTGGTATATTATTTATACTACTACCCGTACCCGCACTGTAATAAAATGTATCAGGGTTATTTGTTTGGAAATAATTATTACCACCTCCCAGATTCAAACCGCTTTCTAAGCCAGAAGCCATTTCCTTAAAGGATATAGGTCTATTTCCTGTTCCGATATTAACCCCATTCCAAACTCCTGGAGCGGAAAAATATTCGTTCCAATTAGTTCCCGGTACACCCCCTCCGAGTGGTAAACCTCCAGGTTGTGGGTTAGGGGCAGTACCCACTCTCCAAGTACCATCGAATGGGGTATTTCCTGTTATATCTAGTTTGTTACCAACTGATATAGCCGCTAGAACATTTATTGGGAATGGTCTGTGAGTAGAATATGTTACACCATTTGTTCCTTTAGTAGGGTATATAAAAGTTCTTAAATTTAACTTAGTTGATGCACTACAGGTAGTGGTAGCTGAATTACCTTCATTTATTCTCCATAACTTCGAATAATTAGAGTAATCTGTTTTCCAAGACGGTGTTGGTGCTGTGTTGTCATAGTGTTGGTTATATTGTGTTGTGTGGTACTCACCACCGACCGCGTTTTCACTTTCATCCGCAAATATTATAACTAATGTATCACCAGTAATTAGACCGTGTTTGTCTGTTGTAGTCGCAGTATTAACCCAGAATTGTGGATTAATAGTTGCGTTCATCCCGTAATTAGGGTTATTTGGGTTGGTGTTTGTAAGTGATAGTACTGATTGTTGACCTATACCACCCTCATTATAACCACCCATTGGATTACCTGCTGCAATAGCCCAGTGGTCTGGATTAGGATAATTAGGATGGTTTAGTGGAGGTGTACTAATACCATAAGCCCACTCCCATGCAGCTTTTGTTTTGTTTTGTGAGGTAGGTGGGAAGTTGGTACCCAGGTTATTACCTGAGTTTTGAGTCATTACGCTCCAATCAAAGTATGAACTACCGTCAGGAAGATTAAAACCATATGCCATTAATGGCCAAGTCAACCACCTTTCGTTAGAGACGGTCATGTGTTGTTGGGTACCACCGGTAATTCCACCGTTATCTGACTCTACCCATGCACTTTGGTTGCCAAGAAATGATTGTAGTCCCCAATACGCTTCTTGTATAGCACTGGTAGCCATTGACGTGGTATCGTAGAATACATATATTTTTGTTTCTGGTGTTAAACCTAAATCATTATTACATCTCCAACCAATACATCCCTCTTCACAAGCCCCTGATGTTTGGTATATGTAATCCAAACTTGGGTTATTAATATTGACTGGGCTAGTTACTACCTCACAACATCCCCAGTGTGTTGTACACTCGTAGTGTACACAAGTTGCTGTACATGCTGATAATGTTTCTGTACCACCTGTTCCAGGGGTTGATGTACACCCGGTCGCAGTACACGTATAAGAACTACAAGTTGCTGTACACGCAGATAAGTTTTGGTATGTTCCTCCAGAACCTGGAATTTGTTGACAACCATTTGGTCCACAATTATAGGTATATACTGGTAGTTGTGCTCCAAAACATATAGATTCACAAGTTGCTTGGTCAACATATGGATAATCCATATTACCAGAAGTTTCAGCGGTAGTACAATTATTAGGAACTACTCCCGGGAACCAACCAACCATATTAGTTAAAACAGCTCCAATATCTCCAGCGGTTGCTCCGGAAAAAGAAGTATCAATAGACCAACCATATTGGTCTAGTCCACCCCAAATTCCTGATGGTGATGAGGTAAATGGAACTCCAGCATCAGTTAGTTCTCCAAAACATGGATATCCAAGGAATGAACATAATGGGTCCGGACCTAGTTGGCCTCCCATCCCAGTAAATGTTGGTAACCAATCTGAACTTGTATATTGTGTTCCATCGTTACCTTTTAAATCCCAAAAAGGATTTGATATCTCTAACCCGATTATTTTTGGTGTGTCGTTGTCACCAGCGAGTCCTGTCCAACTACCCTTAATATTTGAGTCAGCAATTTGAGTCTCACCTAAAGCACATATTGCTTCTGGACCAAAAGCTGAACCAGGTGCGGTACCAGGAATCCATGTACCATCTAAGGTACCTGTACCTCCCGCAGCTACATTGTCTTGGTTACCACTACTAATTGCTGCTGTGGTATACAGTAAAAAAGACCTTTCCACCCATTCCCAACCAAGATTAGTGTCCCAATCTCCTTGTGCACCAAAACTAGAACTTTGTCTAGGCATCAATACACTTTTTAATGACCCTCCCGCATTAGTAACACCTGAATAGGTTATATAGTGATTTATATACCACCCGACATAGGCACCCAGTGGTCCTAGTCCTGATGCACTCCCTTGATATGCAGGTGCCGGTGTTGGGGCACTACTTCTCCACCCTCTATCATACCCACCATACAAACTACCTACAGTACTACTATCTTCATTTATAATATTAACAACAATTATATCTTCATTATATTCTGCTTTTTTAACACCACCACCAACAATATTAGATGGGTCCCCTGGACAGTAACATGACGCTGCTGCGGTACCATTACTACTTTGTAGTAAATTAGATGCACCCCAACCACCTATATTACCATTATCTATATCAAATATATGAAATTCACCAATATAGTTATTACTTACCCCATTGACCGCATTACAAGTAGGAGATGCCTTAACTAAATCATGTTTATAGATAGCCGTCGGCCAATATAACCACTTTTGTGTATCATTTAAAATATGATAAGACTCACCTTGCCAACCATTAGATTGTAATGAGTTTGTATAAGCTGTTGCTGCTGTATACATAACTTGGATGTCACTACCATACGAACCAGAAGAATCGTAGATAAAATAAATGTTAGTGTTTGCGGAAAGTCCGGGTGGACACCCCCAACTTACGCAGTTTGCTTGACAGTTGGAGAGTGTAGAATAAGTGCCGGTGTTTGCTGAAAGACAACCAACGGAAGTACAATTGTAAAAAGCCATAGATTAATATATATATTTCATTTTATTTATAAAAAACGCATTAAATGCGTAACATGTTATAAATAAATATCCCAAACTTTTGATTTGGGATACTTGAAACTTATATAATATTTTATGTATGGTTACCTCTCTACGACTTTGTCGTGGAGAGGTAACTATAAACTTTTAACTTTACTCTTCTAATACTACTTTTAAATGTGAGTCCCAAGTAATACCTGCGAAGTTATATGGTCCTTGGTCTATAGATAAAGCTACAGTACCATCACTATATTCTGTAACATTCATTGTTACCCACCACACAATAGGTGGGTCGTTTTGATTACATGGTCTGAACTCTAATTGTAGGTTGATTACACCTGGACTATACGTATAATCTAGAATGTAAAGTGGTAAAGTCATTTCCACAAAATTCCAAGCGTGACTAGGAGATGCGTTTCCATTTGTAGGGTATACTGTGGTCCAGAATCTACCTTCTTGTGTTGGTGTTGGGAAGTCCACTTTTCCATTACCTATTCCGTTAGGGTAGTCTGGGTGATATATAGGACTTACAAAATGTGTACTAACATATGAATAAGATGTGTCGAAATGCTGTGAAGTTAATTCAGAACAATTGATTTCGTACTCAGCTCTTTTCACATTATAACTTTTACCTTCACCTATGAATGTTGTTGATGGGGGTAACACAGTAACACCATTATTATTTCCATTTGCTACAATTAAATCATGGTTTAATTCTGCTACTAACTCACCATTACCCGTATTTATGATGGTATCACCATTATTAAGATTTAATGTGTCACCATTATTTGTGTTGTTTGTGATGCTTGGGTCTTGTGGTAGTGGTTGTAATAAATCATCTTCTTTTTGGCAAGACGATAAAACCGTTAATACAATCAGGAGATTTAGGATTAGATTTTTCATTGTGTAGTGGGGTATTTAGTTAAACATTAATTTAATTGCACTACAAAGATAAGTAAATATTATTAAACCACCAAATATTATAGACTAAAATTTACTTGTTGCAGGTACCTTGGCCATTTCTGAATTATATATACCAAGTTTTTCACATAGAGTTTTCATTGCAACAGCAACAAAATCTTTTGGTCCAATAAATTCTTTACCCATACCCATCTTAGTTCCAGGGTTAACATACTGCACACCTTTTTCAAGTTTATCTAAGTCACTAGAACACTTATATTGTATATATCCTTTATTATCTGTCAAACTTAATTTAACACCAACAATTTGGCCTTTTTTATTTTTTAATGGTTTTGGGTTATCTTGTGATGCACCCGCAAAGATAACTGTATCTATTAATCCTTTAGTGAACATACCACCTTTTTTCTTTTGTTTATCTCTTGATTTTTTATCACTATAAATATTGACTTGTTGTCCAGCTATTTTGTTTCTAAAATAGTTTTCGAAATCTCTTTTAGCTGCAGCTATTTTAGCGTCGTCTCTTGTTTTGTTTATTACTTCTTTTTTATCCTCACCTTTTTTATCCTCACCTTTTTTATTCCAATCAGCAGTTTTTGTTTTTTCTCTATAAAAGGTAACATCACCATCCTTACCTTTCAAAGTTTTAACTTCATACTTATCTGCAGGTTCTGGTGTTTCCCCTTGTTTAAATCCTAAGTTCGTAAGTTCTTCACTCTCTTTTTTAAATGTCTCTTCATCAAAAGTAACTGTATTATCTTGTTCACTAATAATATTATTGTTATTTTTAAATGACTCATGTAGTCCAAGAATCCTATTCTTTTCATCGTCTGATACTTCAAATCTTTTTTTCATAGTAATTGTTTTCTT
>Ga0098060_1000458_pt1 | contig 18702 bp, 11 predicted proteins | sample 21_taG_FD_77063 | JGI IMG/M metagenome (GOLD analysis project Ga0098060, IMG submission 77063) | Marine viral communities from the Subarctic Pacific Ocean - 21_ETSP_OMZ_AT15319 metaG | ecosystem: Environmental > Aquatic > Marine > Oceanic | place: Pacific Ocean | collected 2015-01-19 | reverse complement strand
CTCTGCCCTGCAACTTTACCTTGGATTCGACTTTTAAGTCGAAAAGTACATAGATCCGCCGAAAGGCAATAAGGCCCTGAACTACGTTCAGGGCCTTGTTTTTTGTTCACCCCATACCGTCTCCCTATACCAAAAGAGTCCGAAAAACATGCCTCCGTTTTTCCAATTTCATGCGCATGAAAAAAAATTTCGTGCCTATGAATCCTGAACAAAATGAGAGATCTCAAAATTCAGCTCGCTCTTTGCAATTCCATTGTTTTTAATCATTTTTATCCATTAATAACCAGACCGTTGTTCAACCAAACACCAAAGTAACTTTTCACCCATAAGGAATCCGCCATGAAGTCTCTCAAAGTCATTTTTATATTAAGTGCTACATTCATTATCCTAGATCCTTCAAATGCACAAAAAGCAGCCAATTGGACAGATCTTGTCAATGTTGAGGTTTCTGAAGATAACCTTACATTAACCGGATATGTATACAACTGGGGGGATGGTGGTGCAGCTTCGGTTAATATACTAAATGAAAATACCGACGGCTGGGTTGAAACAACCGCTAATCAAACAGTAACTGCAAGAATGTTAGGTCTTTCAGAAACCAACGAAGATGCGCATTATTTATCAATTGATTTTGCCATCTATTTAAGACAAGGAGGAGAATTAAGAGTATACGAAAAAGGTGTTCTGATGTATACCTCAGCATCACCTTACGCCGTAGGAGACATCCTGAAGATAGCGCGGGAAAGTGGTACCATCACCTATAAAAAAAATGACGTTACTTTTTATACTTCCACGGTACCATCCACTACAGCATTGATAGTGGATGTTGCGTTCCATGACGGATCCTTAAATAACCTGCAAATATCCGACTCGTTTAGCTCTCCCAGCACAGCCAAATGGGCAATCAATGGCTCCACACTTTATTACGAAAATGGTATTGCTATTGGTAGACCGGATATAATTGATGACTATTTATTGACTGTGGAGGGTAAGATACTTTCTCAAGAAGTCAAGGTAACTATGGATGGATGGTCAGATTTTGTTTTTGATGATAATTACAAGCTCCTTACACTAGAAGAAATGGAACAGTACATTACCGAAAACGGGCATCTACCTGAAATACCCAGTGAAACGGAAGTGCTGCAAAGTGGCATTCATTTAGGTGAAATGAATGCCAAATTATTGCAGAAAATAGAGGAGCTTACACTTCATATGATAGAAATGAACAAACAGATTCAACAGTTAAAAGTGGAAAATCAAACCTTATTGGATCAGCACATTCAAAGAGACTAAGGTTCAACAAATTGTCTTAATGGAGAAAATCTAAAGACAAAATTCCACTTTTCAGATAGGTGGTATCGGTGGGCACTCCACCTCGATATTTGATCTGTTTCACAGAATCTCCCTGCAACTCCTTTCGGAATCCATTCAAAACACCGGATTTATAAATACGTTCTTCCACAACCTCTCCGCCTAGAAGATCCTGCGACTTACCTGAAAGCTGGCCCTTGCGGTAGGTTTCTATGGTTACCAGATCACCCTGCTCGTATGAATACCAGGTACCCGTTTTAAGGCCATCCTTGAATTCGCCCCTGGCTGACAGTTGACCTTCCTGATTCATTCGGGTAAATTCCCCATCCAGCAAGTACCCCGAAAAGCTCCCTCGGGTGGATTGAAGTTGCCCACTTTTAAACCAAAAATATTCCCGGTTTGGGTCAGGATTCACCTTCGTTCTGGTCAACCGAAATTCGAGAAAGTCATCACCCGCTTTGGTGGTCACTTTCTGAAGTTCTCCATCATCTGACGGAAATATCCGTTGACCACAACCTGTTAAAACAAGAAGAAACCCCAGCACCAATAAAAACTTGTTCATTGCCATAAATTTTAATTTCCAAAATCCATACTGGACGACAGCTCAAACATCGGAAGGTACATCGCCACCAGGATAACCCCAACCACCAGTCCCAAAAATATGATCATGAATGGCTCCAGAAAAGTAGCCATCAAGGCCGTTTTATGTTTGACAGAATTGGTATAATCTAGCGACAATTTCTGAAAAAACGAGCCTAACTGATTCACCTCCTCACCCACCTTGATCAAAGCGATCATCTGATTGTCAAAAACAGGATGTTTTTCAAATGCCTCCGTAATGGTTTTTCCCTGAACAAGATCCGTTTTAATCTGATCAAGAACCACCTCAATGTGGAGGAAGCCAATCATCTTCCTGACCATCTCCAGCGTATGCACCATGGGAACCGCTGATAGAATAAGCAATCCCATGCTGTCGCAAAAACGAGCCAGATAAATCTGTCTGTATATTTCTCCCCCAAGCGGCACCCTGAGCCAAATCCATTCTTTGAACCATCTGAATCTAAGGTTTTTTCTGAGCGCATAAATCGAAAAAAGTACAATGCCCACCGATGAGAAGAGCAATAAGGCATTGGATCTGAATCCGCGTGAAAGACCAATGATGGTTTTGGTTAAAGCCGGGAGGTCACTATTAAAACGCAGGAAGACCTCCTCAAACATTGGAATGATAAAGAAGATCATAAAGGAGACCGCCCCAAAAGAAGTGAGCGTAATCAAAATCGGGTACGAAAGGGCGCTCACGATTTGCCTCCTTTGTGCTATCTGATTTTCGAAATAGGTGGTTAATTTTTCGAAAACAAGGGTCAAACGACCTGTCTCCTCCCCAATTTTCAATGAAAACACCTCATAGGGTGTGAAATCCTTGAATTGTGCCAGTGATTCTGAAAGCGACTTTCCTTTCACAATTTCCGTAAGCACCATTTGCAATTTCTCCCTGGTCTTTTTGCGTTTGAGTTGCTGAAACAATATCTCAAAAGATGCACGGATGTCTACCCCTGACTGTTGTAGCACATTCAGTTGACGATAGATGGTTTCCTTTTCTTTGTCAGAAACCCTATGTGGAAAAAGGTCAATTTCTTTAGTCAGAAATGACTCCTGTTTTTTCTCCTGAGTGACCTTAGGGCCAGATATGTCCAGGTCAGTAAGTTTCAATGGTATTATTCATCTGATTTTCACTCGAAACTATCTGATATAGTTGGAAACAATGACTGTTTTCTCCAAAAAAAAGACAGGTACGTAGTACACCAGGAGCATTTTCCTCTATCGATACGTTCATACCGACTCCCAAGGTATCGCTTGTACCTTTAAGGATCCTTACCATCACCTCAGCTCCGAATTCATAATCAATTTCCCGACCTTCGGAAATCAAATGTAAATGTCCTGTGGATAGTTTATATGCCTCGCAGGCTTGAAAATCTTTCGACAACAGGTACTCCACGCGTGCTCCCTGGGTGATCTCTTCTGCTTTGGTCTCAATCCGACTTTTGTAACCCTGAACAAATGAAATCACCCCCCAGCACAATGACATGATGATCGATGCGATGATCATACTCACTAGTAGCTCTATGATGGTAAATCCACTAATCCTCTTTTGGTACATAAAAAATGGTAGATGCTTGCTCCTTCAACCCGGTGCTGTCCTGCCCTATACATGAGCCGATCTTGATAAGATCAAACCCCTGAAAATCCCTCACCTCATACGATAAAGATAAATGGTCTTTGGAGAAAGTAAGAGGTCGAATTTGTTTGATCGCCACCAGTGAATCCAACTGTTGTGTAACCTGATTTTTCAACGCCAACTCACGACGGGCCGGAAAGGACCTGTAAAGGTTAAATGACACGATCACCGCTATGGAAAGCAAAATACTCAGCAATACCATCGATACAATGCCCTCAATAATTGTATACGCTTTTAGCCGCATCAGTTTAGGTATTTCAATACTTTACCTTCCTTCTTATAAAACCACTGGGACAGGGCCAAAAAAGCAGTGTCCAACTGAGTGCCATCAATGGTCGCGTTGAATAAGTAATTTTCATACACGCCTGTCTGAGCATTTACCAGGAAACGCTTCACTGTCACGTGTCCCTCCACTGTGCCATAGGTTTCCAACATCCCATTGCAGTAAATCATGCCCCGAAATTGTGTGCCATCCTCCAGATAGATTACCCGCCTTCTGAAGCCATCTTTGCTCCCATCCATTAGTAGCCAGCCAGTAATTTCACACTTCCCTCGGGTTTGAATGGTAGCTAGGTCATTCCGGTTATACGTGGCCAGCACCGTCGGATAGGTCAACTTCACATTGTCGTGAACAATGATGGTATCCGTGGCAAAAAATTGACCATTCCCCTGAAAACCATTCAGAAACTCTATCACTGGCGCATAGGCCACAATATCCATGGTACTGGCCAAAGTATCAAAGATCAAACGACTTTGAGACGTGATCAGCACATGACCCGAATAAACTTTGCTAACTCCAGCATTACCTACTTTGACCTCCACGAGATCCGCATCAAATGAATTGATTAGTGTGTCATTGTCCTGCTCCTGTTGTACGCCCTCCAATTGCTCCATTCGCCCAAAAGCGTCACTCAGCCTCACTTCGGGAAGTTTTTTCTCGCTCTTCTGCTCCGTGCCGTAAATTAGTGAATCATTGGTATACCCCACCCTATTGATATAGGCACTTTGTACGCCCGATACCGGCAGGTAACAATCACCGATCAGGCGCGTATCTCCCACCAGCGACAATGGTCGCCCGTCATCCACCAAAAATACTGCTGATCTTCCTTTGTCCTCAGGACGATGAGCCAGCGTGTAGATGCGACGTACTTCCTGATTTCCTTTATAGGCCGTAACCCGGTACTGATCCAGAAGCCCCCATGCCCTTCGTAAGATGGAAATACTATCCTGTTCCTCCCCATACAGGTCGAAATCATAGGTACGGTCATACTCAAAGTGGTCATACTCCCCAAGCGTCATCTGTATCCCGGAGGCCAGGTTTTTTTGGAGTCGTATTCTGGTGAGGTAGTGAATCTGCTCCATCCGTGCATAATAGACATATAAGGTGAGCATGGACAAGCCCACACTCATCAGCAAGCTGATGGCGAGCACATAGGACAATACCCCACCTGATATTCTCATGACCATGGAGGTGAATTTAACAAAGATGTGGATGAGCACTCAGGTATTGGGAGCAAAATCTGATTGGGGGAGTGAGAGCATAAACAACCTGCGGAACTGAATTTCGATCAATCCCGCCACTGGCTGACATAAACTTCACCGGCTCTACCTGCATCCTGCTTGTTGGTCACAAGACCAACAAGGGCAAAGAGGATTCAGTTTGTATATGAAGCGGACTGATTACAGGAACGCAACATTGAGTAGCCCTTTTGATCCAGCATAATCCATGGCCCTGGAGTATGGGGAATATTCAGCTTGGCATACGAGACCCTCTGTCACCGGATTACGATGCAAATAGTCCAATCGCTGATCCTTCACCGCGTTGGTTGATAATTCAATCGGCCAGTTATCTTGCGGCCAAAATTGATACTTTACATTATTGCTATTCTTCTCTCCTGCCGAGCGAAACAGCCAAAGCATCCAATTTTTTCTGCTCTCCTGCAAGTTCTCATCTATTTCCTTCAGTATTTTCTTGCTTGTAAATTTCTTAAAATCCCTCAGTATATCAGAGAGATTACACCCTTCCTGAGCAGCAACAATGAGATGAATGTGATTGGACATAACACACCATGCATACAATATCAAACCCTTTTCGTTTTGACAATACCGTAAAGACTCCACAATTATGTCTTTATACGATGGTCTGGATAAAGCATCCACCCACTGAACAGTAGCAAAGGTGATAAAGTGAGGTGCCTGATGATCTGATATCGTGTACTTTGAAGGCATCCACCAAGTTATTAAACCTAATTAACATTTCCTTTTCCTCTGGCTTTTGCAACTGAAGCATACTCTTATCGCTCTCATTTAGTCGGTTTCAAACTGACCACTTATTTTTAGGCTTAAGTTACGCTGCGCTAAACTTAAGCCAGGGAGGGGAGGCTTGATCGTTATTTCTCGTTCATAAATTTCTACTGATCAAAACCTAAACTAAGTGCATCAAATGGTAACTTGATAAGGATTTTATCAGATTTCGACTTAAAAACCATCTCTTTTTCATTTTGATCCAACTCTACTTCAACCTTGCTTGTGTTGGTGTCTCTCACACAAATCAATCTCCACTCTTCCTGTTTTGTGTTTTTGTCTCGCAAGTAGATATAGATAGTTTTCCTCGGAACACCAGAGGCATGATCTCTAAATTGAATAAATACATCCTTATCCTCAATAATCATACTCAAAGAATCTACATATCCTTCATTTTGGTAAATCTCTTCTTTATTTTGAAAAATAAATTTCATTTCATCTTGTTCCTGTCCATATGAATTTAACAGAATGAATTGTGAAAAAACCAAAATAGCCAACCGAAATAAATCTATCTTCTGCTTTTTTTCCATAAGAAAATACCTCCATCGTTATAATTAATATATCCGTAATTGTGGCTTATCCTTGCAGGATTCCTTATAGGATTTCCTGAAGGCCCTACGTTTCTAACAGGTGCATGACCTGGTTTATGTGACCAACTGCCCCCTTTGTCTTGACGATACCAATGGTAGTCACCATTAACATCTACTACAAGATAAACCTTGTAATACCCCCTTTTACCATACCCCAACTTGTTCCAGAAATTTGGTTTTTTCAGTCCATCCCTGATAGCAGCATTTCCAACTTCATCTAAATCAATACTGCCATACATTTGTCCACTTGCCTCTCCAGGTTGGGGCTTACCGCCTAAAGGATGATTATCTGGATCATTGCATGCATAACTATAACAATTGTTTGAATATTGTGTCTCTGCATTATCATTCCAATCTTCAGGAGAGTATGATGGATTATCTTGCCAAGCCCAAGGATTATGGTAACCGCTTAATCCGTAAGACCATCCACTTGAACCATATCCAACTGTGAGCCCTATACCTCCCTGTTCATCTCCTATAGCTAACCCCCCATAGACCCCCCAACCGGAACTCCACTCTCTATCTCTAAAATTATATGTACCTGAAACATTGCCTCCAACAGTAAGCGGACCAGCTGATCCATACGCTCCTAAAGAAGTTGTTGTGCTGAATTCTTTGTGTCTAAAATTGTAATCATAGCTTTGACTTACTGTAGCTCCAGCTCCTAAACCTGTACCGCCTACTCTCCATCCAACTTCATCATACCTGCCTAATGAAAAACCATCTCCCCAACCAACATTAATTCCTGTACCAACAGGTATGCCAATCGGTGTAAGATTAATCCCGATACTAAATCCCCCATTATTAATACTCCATGTAACAAACTCCCCATCCGGATCGATAAAATTAACAGGATTGTTACCAATACCTACATAAGGACTCGCAAACTGTCCTTGCGGGTCTACGGCATAGAATCTACCCAGCTCATCATCGTACAAGCGAGCTCTGTAGTTGTGCAGGCCTGTCTCCTGATCATACTCCTGCCCGGTAAACTGATAGGCGACCTCCTCAGTGCCCACTTTTTTGAATGGGCGTCCAAATGGTCTGTAGTTGTACCCGGCAGTATAGGCATTAGATGCATCCACCACCGCTCTGGTACTCCCCAAATGATCTTTGATCACAAAACTCCAGTTTCCTTCTTTGGCTATGGCGATTACACCACCCGGTCCATAGATATACTTACTGACATCCTGAGTAGCTCCATCATCTTTGATCTCCACCAGTGGATAATCAGCATCTCCATGTACATAATAGGTTTTGAAGGTATTGGCGCCTTCCTGATCCTTCTTAAGTAGGCGCTGATTATTTGCACCATATTGAAAGGAGGTCATCTCACCTGACAAGTCAATGGAGGTAGTGAGTCCTAATCCCTTATCATAAGTGATATTTGACAGTCCATCGGTTACATTAGAGGTGATGTTGCCTACATTGTCATAAGTGTAAGTCCCCAGTGTGCCGCTTCCAGTCAGAGTGGATACCTTATTGGTGCCAGCTATATACGAATAGTTCCAATTCGTGCTTTGCACCCGCTTAGTCAGAATGTTTCCATTTCGGTCATAAAACATATCTCCTCCCACTCCAATGTCATTTTCATGATACCTGCTGTTATCGGCAGCCAGTAGTCTGCCGAGTTTGTCATACTTGTATCTGACGGAATAGTTCTCTATGCCGAGACCGCTGGGGTAGGTATGTGTTACCTTGGAGATGTTGCCTGAATAATAACCAGAGGGGCTGCCATATGCATTGGTGGTATACTCGATAGACTCTGTGAACTTCGAAGGAACGTCAATGGAAGCTAGCCATCCATTGTCACTATAATAACTATAATTAATTGGAAGAGTCTCGTTATTCAGTATTTCCTGACTTAGGGCTCCATTGTTCCCGTATACATAGACGGCATACTCATTCGGATTTGATTCACTCCCTATTGATATCAATCGACCGGACAAGTCATAATCATAAACAATAGCGGCTTCATCAATAGCGGCCACTCCGGCAGAAGCTATGAAAGATGATCCTGTTTTGGCCCAAAAGCCTGGCTTAAGCACAATGCTATTAGACGCCATCACGGACAAATCTCCACCAGACTCAACACGAGTACCTGAAAGCACCACCTCTTTTGCCTGAACCTCCCTGGTGCCGGTGACAATTTCCCCAATCAACTGATCTATAGGCTTCGTATACTCTACCTGTACTATCTGACCGCTGTTATTCCTACTATAAGCTATGATCGGCATGGCTACACCTTCACCATGTATTTTTGTTCTTACGGCGTTCTGATAGCCTTCTCCATCCAGGGCATCATAACTTTCGGTCACCTCAGCAGCATTATCATCGTCATTGTTCACTTCCACCTGGATCAACATGTCCCGATCGTAAGTCGTATTCTCATGATTACCATAGGTGTACTTCTTTCTCCAGGTGGCAGGCGTAGGTGGCCATGCCTGGTTATCCGGATTAGCACTGGTAAAGCCACTGTTGATATAACCCTCCTCAATCATTTTGCCCAAAGCATCATACTTGCGGTAGAGAAAGTAACCTTGAGCCCTCCCCTTGGCATCTTCCAAGAACCTGAGCCTGCCATAGGCATCGTATTTATATTTCGTGATCCCCGACTCAGCATCTTTGGATTCGGTCACCTGCCCAATAAAATTGTAAGTGGAGGTCGCCACAAAAGAGTTTCTTTCACTCTCCGACAGACCCTGGTCAAAATAATTAGGTGGATAGTAATAAGATATATTGCTGACATCATCGTAAGTTGACCTGCTGTACAGATAAATGTCAGCATTCGGGTCCTTGGTATCGTAGGTGATCGATCCGCCATATGATCCGGCATACGTCACATAATAAGTCACCCCTTGGGTAGCCTGAAATGTAAATGATCCGTAGCCTGCCGTATTATTCACGATATTGGAGGAGCCTGGCCCTGAAGTTCCTACTTTAAAGGAGGTTCCATAATAGCCATAATCAATGGTTTGGTCTCTAACGGCAGTAAATGAGTGCGTCGATTGGCTTGAACTGAGCTGGAAATTCTGGGCCTCGTACTTTATCCCTTTCACACTTCCTGCTTTGGTCAATACCGTATTACCCGACAGATCACTAATCTGAAATGATTCCAAGCCATCGGCGTTAACCACCTTGCTGGCTCGATAAAAATTATCAGGTAAGTCAACATCAAAACCAATTTCATTGTCAAAGTTCAGTCCTGCATCACCATTGGTTCCGTAGGCCATCCGGGTAGTCCTCACCCCCCCTAACACGAAATCATTTCCTGGAATTTTCGACTCTAACACACGCCCTAATGGTGATGTTTCATATACTGATGCTGAATAAGCCAATGCACCATACTCTGCCGCGATATCACCGGAAAGCTGTTTGGTAGAAGAGTTCCAGCTGGCAAAGGAAGACTTATAGCCCAACCTACCTGCCAAAACCAGGGATCTGGTCTGCACATAGGGTCGGGAAAGGTTGTCATAGAATACGCCCGAAACCATCACTTTGGTATCTGGTAATTCACTCTGTGACTGACGTACCTTTCCTGAAGCATCTACAAAAGTGGCTGAGAGACTTGGATCTGAATAGATCAGTAGATTATCAACAGTCCACGGAGTAGAATAGCCGTAGTCTCCTCGGTTGAAGAAGACAAATTTTCCGACATTAGAAGCTCCTGATCTAAAACTCTCCGTAATAATGTATTTGCCGTCTACGTAGCAATCCACCTTTTGCGTTTCGAAATCCAAAATGGTGAGCACCTTATAGGTCTTGCCCATCTTCATATTGACATCCCGCGGTGTAGTATATAGCAGAAAATCAAATCCACTACCATCGTACATAAATTCGTTGAAAACCGCATTGCCCGAGGTTCCTTCATTACCATCCCAGGTGGAGGAACCTGCCCCAAAACCAAAACTCAACTTGCCCGATCCCCCTGTATAGTAGGATGGCATTTTCACCAGAAACTCCACAGCCACTCTTTTGCCAGTAATGTCCTCCGGTAAATCCAAAATGAACTTCCCGCTGGCTCCGGCATTATTGAAATGCGTAAGCCCCCCCTCCTCAAACGTCCAGTCACCACCACTGGCCGACCACCGACCCAGATTAAAGTCAAAACCCTCATAAAAACCCTCTGTACCACTGGATGCACTCTGCAATCCAATAATAGGGTTGGAAGAACTGACGGATAAACCATATTTACCAGGTAAATAGTTAGCAGAACTTCCTCCCGGATTCAGGTTATGATCTATATGCGCGTAAGTAGCATAATTTTCATCCTGGGCGTAATAATTAGTTGAACCACTCTCCTTTTTAGTAGCAATCACAGACCTTGTTTTAGGGTCATAAGAAAATGAAGAAACATATGCATCTTCGGGATAGGCCCGGAAATTGTCAAACGCACATGCGATCTGATTAGCCCATACTTCTACTCTGGATCCGGATCTTTCTGAAACAGCAGACCTAAGGACCTTTTCATTACCGATATACACATGAATCTCCCCAGCACTTTTCACCAAACGGCACGGTTGCCACTTACTCAAATTGAAATCTGTAACATTTGTCGCTAGTTCGCTAGCTCCGTCAAATAAGGTAACTTTCCCATCAAAATCAATCGTCAACACATACCCATCTGCACTGGACGTTTTATCCCAATTTATCTCCACAGAACCATTCGTCGCATTGTGCTCAAATGTCAAATCAAATTCAAAAATGTAATCCCCATCGAATTGACCAGATAGATCAGTATACATCATTCCTGTGATGGTGGATTGATCAAAAACTGCGCTTCCTGACAATGTCGACCAATTGCCTCCTGATACCGGGGTGTACCAGGTAGAAGTTCCTCCAAAGGTACCATCATCAAAATCTGCAGACCAAATTTCATCTTCCCTGGCATTGTAAGCCTTCAATACAGGCAGATCATTCCGATATAAAGTGGATGACCACACCCCCAATGCATCTTTGGTTTCAATCACTCGTCCGTCTGAATCATAAACCATCTCCCCCACAAGTTGCCAATTGGAGGGAATAGTGCCCGAATTGGTCCAATCATTAAAAGCACTACCCGAGGCCACCTGAGAATAACTTCTGAATGGTAGATCTCCAGACCATGTGGTCACAGAGGATCCCTCAATTACTCCGTTTACCAAACTAGTTTGTTGAATCACAGGGCTCAAGAGATTATCAGATAGCCCTGTTGTACTATAAACCTGCCAATAATACTTCTGCGTTTGCTTATATACATCACTATTACCATCTGCATCATAATTGACAGAAGTGGTAGCCTCCGGTTGGTTGAGTACATTATAATCGTAGGTTACGATAGACGTTATTCCCTCAACAGTAGATTTAGTTTGTGTCGGGAGTATCAGCTCGGCCGTCTGAATCATTTGCCCTAAGGCGTTGGTGATACTAAGAGATTTTCTAGTGAAATAGCTCTCAGTTTTAGATACTTCTGCATTACCAGCGTCTAATGCTATCGTTTTGTATCTCATTCCCCTTACAAAGGGCGACTTACTATTGACATTGGTCAAATGCTCATCAGCCAACACCTCTCCATTGTAGAAGTAAGAAATCACTTTACCATTAGGTGAAGTAGTAGTAGATGTCGTGCCAAGTAGCGTAGTGGCTTCATTAAACTGAGGAGACCTTCCGTCTGGTGTTATTGTGGCTGTGGAGGTGGTGAAATTATAAGCTGTAGAAATCGTACTAAACCCGTCATTAACAGAAATGTACTTCACAGGATAAAAACTCAATGCTCCACCCACAGAGTGGCGAATTACTTTATGTAATTTCAGGGATGTAGCACTCCACTCATCTGACGAACCATAGGTTACAAAAACACCCAACCCACCTGCCTCATTGGCAAAAAAACCGGAATGGTAAGTACCGTCTATGTAGGTTTTCTCTACCTCTCCATTGTGCAAGGTGTACTTATAAAGACCTGTTCCATCACTTTGCTCGTGAAAAAAGAAGTTCGGGCTACCATACACGTAGCTCGATTCACCCTGTGTATCAGACAGCTCAGAAGTGTAAAACGTATTGTTCCAAATACCCGTATTGCTGCGTTTATGCAAGTAGGGCCAGTAATAAGAGTAGTTCCCCCAAAATGAACCAACCGTCAAGCCATCATTTGGGTAAGACGGGTGTTCTGGAAGCTGGGTTCTCGTTTTCCACGAATTGGTATTGGGGTTAAACTCCATTCTGAATCCGTCATACCCACCACTGTTGTCAGACCAAACGAAGAAGTCATCATTTAAAGAACTCCTCCATACGTCGTTATGAGTAGCCTCACTATAAGTAATCCAACTTTGACCGTTAAATCTCCCCAAATCAATTTTACTTTGATAATAATCACTGGCCTGGACGATGGAATTATTGACTGATTGCATCCGCATCAAATTACTAAACCCTGTGCCAAGCTGGGTCATAGTCTGATTGAAGTATTGATCCCATTGATAAATTACGGCTTTCCCATTTGAATATTTAAGTGCTACAAAATTGTTTGATGCAATCCCCATTTGTGCATCCCATGAATCATTACCATCGTAAGTCGAGTCGTTACCAAAGGTTTTATCCCTCTTCAGGTAATGGATGTCCCGGTAATTATAATCTCCTATTTCGTAAGTTGTGAATATATAATTTGACTGTCCAATATGATATGGATCACGGGTTCCACTATAATTATTAATTACGGCACTGCGCCAGGAGTTCATATTATTATTCTTGATGTAAACAGTCAATTTGGAACTGGTGCTACTTCCTTCTGCTCTTTGGCCAACTCCTACAAAATTATCTCCTGACACAAAGGAGGGTTTCGAACTGCCAATATTGACCTGTGGACTATAGAGGCTCCACCCACCAGTCTGGTCATTTTTACTCACGAGGAAAAGCTCACAATATCCTCCTGTCCCCGGAGTAGCTATCCCGAAAAAATCCTTTTGTGTTTGTACGAAAAACTCCTGATATCTGTCTCCTCCCAGTGCATCCCGGTCAACCCCCTGGATGGTGGTAATGAAATTCTCCTTCCATTTGCCATCCCACTCATACACATACACCTTGACAGGCCTATCAGAGTTATCATGATTTACCCCGTTCAATTCTCTCCAGCAGACCACCACATAACCGGGTCCTTGCCAGATTTGGGGCTCGGAGTAGCCCGCGGGGGCATAAATTGGCAAATCCAAATCTCCCACAGATTTGGTCTGATAAGTATATGAGATGGATGCCCCAGATGCAGTCAAAACCGTTTGTAATGCTCCTATGTAGGTTCCCGATGTGTAGTACTCAAAAGACGCTTGGGTGGTATAGCTACCAAATCGATCTGATGAGCGAATTTCAGATAACAACCTTTTTTTATACCGATCGTCAGAACTGAGCTCAGTCAATGGATGATAGTTCAAGGTAACTGTCTGGATTAAGTCACCATTCAGGTTTAACCTGACATCAACTAAATATTTCTTTTCATAGATTTCCTGATATGCATCCGGCTCAGTTGGATTCTCCCTGTGTGGCTCATAATACTCATAAGAATTCTTGGAAGAATAAGTAAGTGATACATCATATCCCAACCCATTTTCTATAGTTGATAAGTAGCAGGCTTCAGTATGTAGTAGGCCAGATGAACCACCAACCTTGCTCTCAACTTTATCATAGCCATATATCACATAATCTGTTTCTAATCTATTAATTATCTTAGACAGATTCCATGCCCTTGGCATCTGACTCTGTCCACTGGTCACATTGCTATTCCCAATCCAATTGCCCCATTTGACCACCCAAGGAATAGAGGACGGAAAAGTATATTGGTCTCCATATATATAAACCGTCCCATCTTCCTTTGTGATCTCCCATCTTTCTCTGGAAGTAATGTATCGGATCTTCCAATTGGTATAATTCTTTGATTTAAAAACCTCCGCTGTATAGGTAGTGTTTCTATCTTTTGAGTAATAGGACTCGGTACCTGTATAAATTAATTCTGTAAGCGACCCATCCTTCAAATAATACTGATCATCCTCCACATTTCCGGTGTTTTTATGATCCACGACGATCTCGGGGTAGCTGAGGGTCCAGCCGAGCCCTAACACTCCAGTCGCAGACTCCTCATTGATGGTTTGTGCCTGATGCTGAACATTAGAATTATAGCTGATCGCAACATTAATTCCCAAACCCTGCTTTCCTGGAGCACTTATTAAACTTACGGGTAGATTAACTTCTCCACTGAATAAATTAACGCTGTTTTGGAGAGACCCTGCGTCTACTCCACCCACGGAAAAGGTATTGGTATCAACGATTTTACCAGCAGAGGATTGTTCCTGAGAAAATGACAGGTGAGTACATAGCAGTGCCGTGAGGAACATTAAACTCTTTGCATTCATGATCAATTAGGTTAGGTGATAATTGATTTCAATTCACTAAAATCAATTTTTTTATTAAATGGTGCAAGTAAAATTTCAACAGAACGGGCCACATTGTCTGAAAGCTTCAGAATATACCACAACTGCAAATCATTGATGGCATGGCAAATGACAGTTCGTGCTAAAAAATCAGGAGTTATTTCACCTTCAGCTCCTTTAAAACCTCTGACATCTGACTTTTGAGTTCTTTGATCTCGTGATCTTTTTCGATCAGATGCAATGTCAACTCTTCGATCTTCTCCAGCAGTTTGGCGTTCATTTCACCGAGCGCGATTCCGTTTTCGGCCACTTCTTTGGCTGAAGGCATGTCGGGCAGTCGGTTGTTTTCTCTGATAAAGACTTCTGTTTCCTCCAGAGATTTGAGGGAGTAGTCAGCGGAAAAAACATAATCCGGCCAGGGGGCGGCTTCTACTTTTACTTCTTTGGAGCGAATGGTGCCATTCACCTCTAGTTCCTCTGATGGTATGGAAGTACCAATCCCCACCTTGTTCCCAAAATAGACCGGCCATTGCACACTCGATATACCAAGAACACGACCCGATATATTTGTGACTCCCGTAGGTGCGACAGGCTCGTACTCTGGCGGGTCGGCAATGGTCATATTAATACCATCCACCTCTACTACTACCGTGTGAGTGCCTGTGATCCCGACGAAATGAAAGTCCAGAGCACTCAACCCTCCGCCAATAGTCCCCGAGCGTATGGCATCCACATGGTTTCCATTATAAAACAGGTTTTCTACGATTTCTATGGATCCATATTGACTATACCCCATGAAGGTGGCATGGAGCTTAATAAGGGTGAGTTTATTATTACCCAAGCCACCGTAAATGCTGATCTCTCCACCAGCTCGCGGATGCCCTCCCAGAATGAGGCGGTACCAGCCATCTCCATGATTGAGCGTAACATTTGCAGATTGAGCTTTGAGTTCTCCCCATCCAAGTATAAGCATGAAGACAGGTAAAAAGGCAGTTTTTATCAATAAGGAGAGGCGTTTCATTGGTCAACAGGGTTGGAAATAAAAAAATGGTTGGTTTTTGCGGAACCAAAATAAGAAATAATCCCGGATGTGCAATATTAAAATCTCGGGGATGTGAAAATCAATATAATAGGCAGTGGTTTGGAGTGGTCAATGCCCTCAAACTGACTCTCTCAGCGGGCTTCAGTCCTGGCTGCTGATGTTCCCCTCCACTGGCTTCTGTTTGGAAATGAGGCTTACTTTATCCTTCTTATTTAGTCAGTTACTTACTGACCACTTATGTTAGACTTAAGCTACGCTGCGCTAAACTTAAGCCAGGGAGGGGATTTCTTTCAACAGCAACTGGCACAATAAAAAAGCCCCCGATTTCTCAGAGGCTTTTAATTTCTTCACTACTGTATATCTGCATGGTCATAATACCAGCTACAAGCTGGCACTAGCTGGGGGATCCATCTCTGATTACCTTTTCAACTGCACTAACAGATTTTCCCCAGAAGAAGTATTTTGTATTATCCGAAAAGCGAATTACCATGATATTACCAAACCCTATTTTAGAACATGATAAATATGTGTCTACTTTTTTAAATTCAGTTCCCCTAAATAAATTTTCGATTTTTATCACTTTATTTTCTAGAGAAAGATATGATGTGTAATTCATCTGAATAGAATAATAGGCAATCATCACAAAAGACACAATATAGGAAGGAACCCCATTACCATATACAGAAAAAATAATCGCAAAAAATATTACACTCACAAATGAGATTAAACCGATTACTTTATTCCCTAAACTGATTCTAGTCTTCATCTTTGTGTTCAATTTTCAGACCAAAACTAACACTACCCTGAATCGTCAATCCACTACCCAAAGTGCCTCCCAGATTAAATGGAGCAATTCTAACAGCCGTATTAGTTTTACCATCAGATGTCTTAGTTTGTTCACCAGAAACAAAAACACCTAAAGGAGATCCTGTCACTGATCCACTGCTAGACACTTCTTTCTTTGTTGATACCGTCTCTCCATCAACCACTTGATACTCCTCGGAATAACCAGCATTAGCACTGATTGGTACAGGGCCAATTGCACCTACAGGCTGACCATAAGAAGCACCTCTCGTACTTTCCGTATTTTCTGTAATTCCTAATATACTACCTTCAGGATGGGCTCCATTTTTGTCTATTTCAAGTCCTGCAGAGACTACTGAAAGTGATCCTCCATTTACATCAAATCCAGTTCCATCTTCCGTTTCCATTGCCGCTCGTGCTCCAATAGTTACTTTACCCTCAGCTTTTCCATATAGACTGACCTCTAATTCTGAAATAAACTCCTTACCACTTTCTACCGCTGAAGCGACTACCCTCGTAACAGCTTCAGTCGTCTTTTTAACAACATAATTCGTAGCGGAACTAACTGCTTTGTCGACCAAATTCCCAAAGTAATCTGGCATCATTCCATCAGGATCAGTGAATATTATCGGGTTGTCAAAGGCATAGTTATAAGGAGAATGCCTTCTCATCAGATCGGCTGCCGGGTCTACATTAATAAACCTTCCTAAAGCCGGGTCATAGAATCTTGCTTGATAGTCGTACAGTCCCGTTTCCTTTTGCTCCTCAAAACCATTGTACTTGTAAAGGTTTTCAGGTGATTGAGAGTAGGAGTTAAAGGTAAGCCCAAAAGGATAGTAATCATCCCGCTGGATCACATTTCCACCTGCATCTACGGTCACCCGCACGTTGCCCAGGTGGTCAGTGAGGTTGTACTCATACAGAAAGCTGGCGCCGCTCTTACGCACACGGCCTTCGCTGTGCTGGATGAAATCCAGTGCACCATCCCGGTAATGTATCCCCCCGAGATAGTCTATATCCGCTCCCGAAGTAGTCTCTTTTTTCAGCTTTACTCCTGAAGCATCATAGGTATATTGTACATCCTGCACACCATTCCCATCAGTATAGCTCACGCGCTCAGGGAGATTCAGGTAGTTGTAAGTAATACTACCAATCGCCTTGTTGGCATCACTGATCATGTTGCCGTTTTGGTCGTAAAGATATTCATTAGCCATGTTGCCTTCACTCTCAGCCTCATCAAATAGTGTGTTATTCCCACTGTCCCCTACACTGGTCAGTTGATTACCTAGGTAATTGTAGGTTAGATTATCCACTATCATACCCTGATACTTTCTGATAAGATCCTCAATGTTACCATTCATATCATACCGAATACCTCCATCATCACCAGATAAGGTATACTGGTCAGCATAATCAGGATGAGATGAATCATGGTCTGCCCTCTTTAACCGGTTAAGACCATCATAGGTGAAATCATAATACTGAAGGTCATCAAGAGTGGTAGTCTCTTGATCTACGCTTTTCCAAAGCATTCTCCCAATGTTCCCATTGTATTGCTGATGGCCTGATGAGCTAACCTCATACATTAACTGTAACCCAAATTTATCGTTACCATCATCATTATCAAAAGTGCCGCCATTAATGGTTGTCAGCCAACCACGAATATTGTACCGATAATCTATACTCTGCACAGCATTGCCAATATTTTTCTCCACCAGCTCCCCTATCTCATTGTAGCTATTGCTTTGCATGGTCACAGCTCCTTGTTGGTCTATCTTATGCGTAGCAGTGATCAACCGGTCCATATGATCGTAAGCATAAGTCTCTTCAGTATCCACGCTCTCCTCCCCATCATGGTTGCGGATGCTCTTCTTCACGGTGCCCGTAAAGGAGTAGGCATTACTCACCCTGTCTGTCCCCCCATGGATGTTGGTACTTATACTCTGGATCATCCGATACCTGTCATCATAGTAGGAGGTCGCATAAAGGTAGTCGCCTGTACCCAGTACTTTGACCTTATTCCCT